>Ga0136562_100001_pt1 | contig 303904 bp, 289 predicted proteins | sample AntCluMetagen312_FD_104784 | JGI IMG/M metagenome (GOLD analysis project Ga0136562, IMG submission 104784) | Saline lake microbial communities from Club lake, Antarctica - Metagenome #312 | ecosystem: Environmental > Aquatic > Non-marine Saline and Alkaline > Saline | place: Antarctica: Club...
ATGCTGCTCTTCCCGAGGGTAGAACCAGTCCGTATCGACGCCGTGCGGAATCATCGCCACGTCGTCTTCGTCGAGCCCGTACTGTGTCGTCAACTGCTCGTAGGCGTGATCACTAATCGCGATAACCTGATCTGCATCACGACCCGCCAAGTAGTCCATCACGATGTTCATCGGATGGAAGAAGAACTTCAACAGGTAATCCGCAGGCGTCTCCAGCGCAACCGCCTTCGTCTCCCCGAGCGATGTCCCGTGACTCGTGACCACGACCGGCGCGTCGATGTCGTTGAACGGCGTTACCGCGACCGTCGACGCTGGCATCATCGTCCCGTGAATCACGTCGTACTGTTCGAAGTCGATCACACGACGGGCTCTGAAACTGAACCACAACGTCTCGAAGGTGACGAGCTTCCGTCGCGCCTTGCAGATCCGATGCACCGTTACGTTGTCGTGTACATCGGCCGATTCGTCCGGACTGTCGATCCACTGCGTGTAGACATCAACATCGTGTCCCCGTTCGGCGAGCCCGTTCGCGAGCTCGTGCGCGTACGTCTCTGCGCCCCCGACGCCAGGAGGAAACTGCTTCGAGATGATACAAACGCGTAGTGACTCGTCCATACTACTCCTTGTACCCCAGCGCACTCAATCGTCGCTCGATTTCCTCGTCGACGTCGTCATCGGACTCGACTTCGCCGCCGTTCTCGACCCGAACGCGTTCCTCGACGTGCGCTTCGAGCTCTGCTCGGAGCCCTCGATCGGGTACCTCGGTGAACTCGATCCTCCCAGTGTCGGTATCTCGTTCACAGAAGCACGCTCCCTCAGTAGTCCGGACCGCGTACCGACGGAGATGACTGTACTCGTCTTCGCCGCGCGCCTGCGAGTACATGCGCCGGTCCTCATCCACGTCGTCCAACAACGAAACCCCTGCCGTACCGCCGAACACAGACTCGATCGTCCGTGCGATGTCCAGCGTGCTCGCAGGCGCGTCCACCGTTTCACTCCGCCCGCCAGGCGGCCGCACGAACAGCGGTACGTGCGTGATCTCGTCGTGGAGGTATCGCGGATGTTCGTAATAGCCGTGTTCGCCGAAGGCGTCCCCATGGTCGGCTGTTACAATTACGAGTGACTCCTCCAGTAGCTCGCGCTCACGCAACTCCTCCAAAAACACGCCAATCTCTGCGTCGTTGTACCGGATTTCGCCGTCGTACAGGTCGATTAGCCACTGCCGTTCGTCTTCGGTGATCGACTCTGGATTGTCGATGGCGCGCTGGTACAGCGACTGGGCGTCACGGCCGGATAGCCCGCGATCGGCGTACCGCGTGGCATACTCGCCCGGCGGCTCGTAGGGGCCGTGCGTGTCCATGTAGTGGTTCCACAGGAAGAACGGCTCGTCGCCGTCAAGTCCGTCCAGCCACGATAGCGACCGCTCGTTGATCTCGTCGGCCCGCGCGTAGTGGCGATTCCGGAGCTTGTCGAACGCCCGCTGGGCCAGCGCGATCAGCTTGTTCTGCCCCAGATGCAGGTCGTCGTCGAAGTGGTCGAACCCCCGGTCGAAGCCGTACGCCCGCGAGACGAATGGGTTCGAGTGAAAGCCGGCGGTCGCCAACCCCTCCTCGGAGAGCGTCGATGCCACCGTCTCCGTCGCCAGGTGGTACCCCGAATCGATGGCGATGTCCGGGTACTCGCCAGTCAACAGCGCGGGTACCGCTTCCCGCGTGTGCGAACTCGCGCTGTAGGCGTTGGTGAACCGGATGCTCTCGTCGGCGAATTCGTCAAGAACGGGAGACGTGTCTCGGCCGTAGCCGTAACACCCGAGGTGGTCGGCGCGGAGAGCATCGAGCGACAGGAGGACCACGTTCTGTAGCGGTTCAGCCATCATTAGATTTCTCTCCGCATGGTGTATTATCTCTTACGGGAGTGATACTTAAGTTACTGACCTACGAGACTACAGTATGTGGCGTTCTCTTAACGAATTCTACCAGGGAATACACCTTTCTCCAAACGATCACGAGGAGTCCATCCCGATACGATTGCAGGGTACGGGGTATACTGATCCCGATACTCACAAATAAGGTACGATCCGCGCCTGTCTTATTCTGAGTGTCGAAGCGGTGCGTTCATTACGCTGCTGAATGACGGTATGGTTATCAGACGATGGATATTGCCTTTGTAAGCAACGTAGTGTATCCGTTCGTGACCGGCGGCGCAGAAAAGCGTATCCACGAGATCGGTACCCGACTTGCCGATCAGGGCCACGAAGTTACGGTATACGGTCGTCACTTCTGGGACGGACAGCGAGAAACCACTCACAGGGGGATGACCTTGCGCGCAGTTGCTCCCGAGACTGATCTTTATTCGGACGATCGCCGCTCGATCACAGAAGCACTCGGTTTTGCGGCCCGAGCACTCCCTAATCTTCGCCGCCATCTTCGCCATGACGAACACGATATTGTCGTCGCGAGCGTCTTCCCGTACTTTCCTGTGCTCTCGACGAAACTCGCAGCGGTCCGTACAGACACGCCGCTGGTAACGACTTGGCACGAGGTCTGGGGCGATTACTGGGAGGAGTACCTTGGGACCCTCGCGCCGTTTGGCAAGATCACCGAGCACGTAACTGCACGCACGCCCCAGTATCCAGTCGCAGTCTCGGGCATTACAGCCGATCGTCTCGCTAAAATCGGCCCTGCTCGCAGTAATGTCGAGGTGATCCCAAACGGTATCGACACTGAACAGATCCGAAATGCGCCACTTCCCGACCATGGGTACGACGTCCTTTTCGCTGGGCGACTCATCGAGCACAAGAACGTCGATCTCCTTCTCGAAGCGTTCGACAAGATTACACTCGATCATGGCGCAACCCTTGGTATCATTGGCGATGGCCCTGAACGTGACGTGCTGGAAGCCAAAGCAAAAGCCCTCACTAACGCACACAGAATCAATTTTTTGGGCTTTCTCGACGATTACGAAGACGTTCTCGGTCACATGCGCGCGGCGGACGTGTTTGCCTCCCCGAGCACGCGGGAGGGATTCGGCCTGACCTTCGCAGAGTCGATGGCGGCGGACTGTGCCGTTATTGCTGCGGACCACCCAGAATCCGCCGCGGACGAAGTTCTCGGAAATGCGGGCTTCCTCATCGAACCGACTGTTGATGCGATTACGGACACGCTCGCACGCACCCTCGATGGTGACCGTCCACGGACCGATCCGATAAAACGCGCAAAGCGGTTCGACTGGGACAGAGTAGCCGCAGACGCTCTCCAGGCCTACCAGCGCGCCGTCGAAGATAGTTGGTGAACGACTGGCGGCTTGACACAAACCACTGACTCCGCGATCACGGTCTCGACCCGCTCGATGCACTTGTCGACCCCTCCCGCCAAGGTGAGTATCGGCATACCGACGCTGCCTTCCAGTGGTGTTGTAGTGTTAGGATGCATGGGTACACCCATAGTAACCTATCGCGTACGCACACTGGCGCAAACAGAAGGAACTGGGTTAACACCATTGCTCACCGTCGAAAATTACGTTGATGAAGAGTTTATGATCATGCTTGGGGACAACGTCTTCTAAGCAAACCTCGAAGACATCCTCCACCGTCAACAAGAGTCATGGGCACGCTGCATTCCCGGCCCAGGAATCCCGCAAGGGGCCATCCGCTACGGCGTCTGTGACACGAACAAGTACGGCGCAATCACCGACATCGTCGAAAAGCTTGATGCCCACCGTCGAATCTGGTGATGACCGGCTTTTATACGTTCTCACCAGCGATCTTCTAAGCCTGCAAACTCGTCCAACCGTCGAGCATTGGCGAATCCGAGATCAGCGAAGCGATCGATCTACTGATCCGCTTGAGCCGGACTATCGACGCGATCGGAATCGCGACGAGGCCGAACCTCGTAAACAGGAGCAGAAAGATACCACAGTCGCCTCCAGTGGATTTGAGTTGTATTATGAACTCCCTTCTCATTAAGCCAGTTCCATCAGTGATTTGTTAGAATTTTTATTAAATAAACTATGAATTTTCACTATTACAGCGGCCGACGCTCCAGACGCGAAGGCATGCAATCCTGTGACGCATTCTAACAGCGTTACACTGGCTGGCTAATTAAAAAGTATCCACCGTTAAATTCCTAGTTCCCTGGAACGTTCACCTCTCCTACCCCGTAGAACCACACCACGTGCTCGTAGTCGAACTGCCCGGCAACAACCACACGCTGCTCGCCCGTCCCGAGCCCGCTAAGCCTTCGCACCTGTCCGGACGGGAACTGTACCTCGATCCCGTCATCGTCGACATCGATCTGGTTCGGCTCAGCTCCCTCGTCTAGCGGCGGCATGATCTGCGAGAACGGGTACAGCCGCACGGAGTCCTCGTCCAGGTCGTCCAGATCGACGTTCTCCGGCTCGATGTCGAACGAGAGCGTCGCGGTGATCTGACCGTCGGTGTCGAAGTCGGCATCCATCCGGAGCGCGGCAGGAAGTTCGAACGTTTCGTCGACGTCGCCGACATTGATTCGGTAGTCGTCGTAGTAGATGTCCCGCTGGGTCGCGGTCCGCGAACTCCCCGAGCCGAGGCCCATCGCGAGCAACATCGGGCCCTTTTTATCGCCGTACTTGTCGAACACGTCCTCGAACGTTTCGCCCTCCTCCTCGCGCGTCGAGATTGCCTGTTCGAGGATTGCGTCGGAGAACGACCCGAACTCGCCGCGGAACCCGTCGGGGTCGACATCGATCTCCAGAGCGCGCCACGGTCCGGACTCCGGGGCTCCCTCGCCTTCCATCTCCTCGATGACGTCGAGCGTGGCCCATCGGTCGCGTGGGGCCCCGCGTCGGACGTTCTTGTACAGCCCCCAGGCTCTGTTATCCTTTTTTTGTTTGCGCGTCTGGATGACGAGATACACCTGCCCTGGAATGTACTGGCCGTGCTCTTTGCCGACGTAGTAGTCGAACGTGAGCTTTCCGGTGGCGAGTTCGTCCAATGTGACATCCTTGTCGAGTCGTTCGTGGAGATTGATCAACGCGGCGGGGTAGTCCTGAGTCTCCTCGAACTTCCCCTCATCGTCCTGGGTCGTGTAGTGGACGACCCAGTCCCTGTCGCCCTCTTCGGCATCGTTCTTTTGTACGGCCTGATCGCCGTCGTACCGGCTCTCGACGTCGAACTCCATGTCTCCCGACAGGTCGTCACCGTCGAGGTCGCCGATGAACGGATGTGCGGCAGGAATCCCGTCCGAGCTCTTCGGTTGCTCTGATTGATCGTTTTTATCGTCGTCGCCATCCGAGTTCGATTGGCCTGATTGATCGTTCTCGTCATCGCCATCATCGTCGTCTCCGCCAGCCGAGATGGCCGCGGGGGCGCCAGCAGCTATCGCTCCGGCAGCGATGAGACTGCCCACGTACGTCCGCCGATTGAGGTCTGGAATCTCTGCCATTGTGAATTCCAATTATATGGCACCGTTCATAAACCGCGCCGACCGTTCAGACGACAGGATGTTTTTACTCGCTGCTCATCTCTGTTACTGTCAAAATTCCGCGGTAGAGTCGCTTAGATCCCATTGTACAAACAATGTAACCTGATCCGGTTACCTGACTATTGTCACTGGTAGTGGGGAGAATACCCGAATTGGATCATGACTTGATAGAATCACGGGTGGGTTCCGCCTTATCGCTGCAGTTGCTGAAGCGTCTGTAGGCGCGTGAGCAACAGGCCCGCGATGACCGCGCCCCCAACGCCGACACCGAATCCGATCGCCGCTCCGAGGCCGTAGAGCCAGTTTGGAACGAGTAGGAGATCCTCGTAGCCAACGACAGCCGCCGCGATCTGATCGATCAGCGCCACGGCAGGTGTGGTGAGCGCCGACGCGACTACCCAGCCAGCGGCACCGAGCAATAGCCCCTGCGTGGCGACGACGATCACGAGCGTTCGACGCGAGATGCCGATGGCTTGGAGCGCAGCAAGCGTCTGGGACTGGCTGGTCACCGAGAGCGCGAGCAAGTTAGCTGTGAGCGCCAGCCCGGCCAGTACTGCCAGCACGACGAGCACCACAGCGCTCGCGACGACGACAGCGTTGTTACCGAGCACCGAGACGAGCTGTTCCTGGTTCGTCCGGATCTCGTTGTTCGGATACGCGCCTTCGAGATCGGACTGCACGGCTTCGGGATCGCTTCCGTCTTCGACGGTCACCGCGATCAGCGACGCGCTATCGGTCCCCGACGTGCCCGTTACCGTCTGTAATTCGCTCAGGTGAAGCGCCACAGTCGACGTGCCAAGCAATTGCCCGTAATCCGGTGCGACGCCGACGACGGTGAACTCCTGTTCACGAGCCGTCTGGGTGCTCCCGCCGACGTGGATCGAATCACCGGGCTCAATATCGAGCATATCCGCTGTGCGGGGATCGACGATCACCTCACGAGTCATCTCCCCATCGTAGGTCCCGCCGTTGTAGTGATCACTCTCGCTGAAGTCCTCTCCAGCCTGGATATTCAGTCCCTCGTGAGTTCCAGTCAGACCGACGCCAGTCACCAACTGCAGGTCGTCCTCGTCCGCGCCGACATAGACGGCCTCGAAGCCGATCGGTGCTGCACTCTCGACATCCTCGTGTTCTCCGATATCGTCGGCAAGCGCGTGGGAGTCGTAAAGCTGGTTCTCGACGACCGAATCACCCTCCGGAGACAGCTCTATCGGCCCTCCGGTGACCCAGAGATCCCTGTCGGCGGATTCGAACTGCTGCTCGCCGGTCGCGATGACGCCCATCCCGACGCTAGCAAGCAACATAGCCGCGAGCACGGCGAGCGCGACGCCGAAGGTGACCAGTACGGTTCGCGCGGGCTGTGCCCGAAGCTGAGAGACCCCGATTCCGACGGCAGCGACGGTTCGTGAGAGTATTCGACGCATATTATCTGGTGAGTTCTCCGAGCGTTACGGTTCGACGAGCGAGCAACACGGGATAGGGGGCGGCCAGCAATCCTGCAATGGCGGCCACGGCAACACCGTAACTGGCCACTTGCCAGGACAAGAGCGCGAAGCCAGTGGTCCCAAGATAGCTTTTGACGAGCATATTGACGAGCACAATGCCAAGACTTCCCAGCACTGCGCCGACGACACCGCCGGCCACTGCCAGTGCGAGTGTCCGCGTCAGGACGAGTCCGGTCGTACTCCGCCTGGAGAGCCCAAGTGCGGAGAGGACAGCGAGATGCCGACGGTCCGCTTCGACCTCCAGTCCGGCGGTTGTCGCCACCACCAGTGTTGTCACGATCAGCGTGATCAGTAACGCACTGAGTGCCATTGCAAGCGGTAACTCAGCATCCAGCAATCGACCACCAGCCGGGGTGTCGCGTTCCACGACGGTTGCCTCCGGATAGCTACCTTCCATGATCGGTACCGCCGCCTCCGAGTCGGCGTCGACGAGGATCTGGTCCGCCTGATCGCCAGCGTCAGCACCCGTAAAGGACTGGAGTTCACTCAGCTGAAAGACGGCAACTGGAACTTCCCCTTGGACAGTCTGGGCGTCACGCTCGCTCACCCTAGTCACTGAGAAGGACTGATCGACTGATCCCGGACCGGGCCGGGTGAGAAGTACTCCGTCACCCTGCTCAGCACCCAGTAGTTCGGCTGCAGCGGGTGAGAGCACGATGTCGCCACTAAAATCGCCGTCGTACGTCCCGTCGGCGTAATAGAGATCGTTCGGTTCCAGTCCCTCCGTAGAAACGCCAGCGACGCGCTGTTGATCCTCGGAACTGACGACGCCAATCGCCATAATGTATTCCAGATCGTCGTCAAAGTCGGTCCGGAACTCCACCACTTCGACGAGTACCGGGGTCGCTCGGTCAATCTCCTCGTTCTCTTCAAGCTCGGCACTCGTCGCGTGAACGTCACCAAGTTGTGGCCCCTCTGCAGCAGTGACTGTCGTGAGCGTGTCTGCTGACTCGGGTACGATCCAGTACTCCGACTCGGCGTCGTCGATCGGTGGCTGACTGGCCAGGCCGAGACTGGTCCCGGCGACGACGACGAAGATAGCGATAGCCACGGCGACGACTGTAATCGAGACAGTCATGCGCGAGAGACCGGGTCGGCTGGCGTCAGCTGTGAGCCGGCGGAGCGAGAGACCGACCACCCCGATCCACCGGCGCCAGGCGGAGCCCTGGGCGTCGACATCTCTCTGCTCATGGCGTTCGCCATCGCTGTCACTCCCCGCCTTTTTAGCCATGTCTCCACTCGACCCCTCCGTCTTCGAGGCGAATCAGGCGATCGGTGATCCGGAGTGCGTTCTCGTCGTGAGAAGCGATCAACACCGCGCGTTCTTCGGCGGCTTCTGTGATACACGAAAGCACGTCGCGACCGGTCTGCACGTCCAGTTCTCCAGTCGGTTCGTCTGCCAACAAGACATCGGGATCCGTCGAAAGTGCACGAGCGACCGCGACGCGTTGTTGTTCACCGCCGCTGAGCTGTCCTGGCCGATCACCGCTTCTGTCTCCGAGACCGACCTGTTCTAACAGTTCCTGTGCCCGTTGGCGTCGCTTTCGGCGCGGCCAACCGAGTTCGATCAGCGGCAGCGCGACGTTTGATCGTGCGGACAGGGAGGGGAGCAAGTAAAATCGTTGGAAGACGAATCCGACGTGATCCCGTCGCAGACGTGTTCGTCGACGGTCAGAGAGCTCTGAGATCGTCTCTCCACAGAGTTCGATCCGCCCCTTCGTTGGCGTATCAAGACCGGCGATCAGGTGCAGCAACGTGGATTTGCCGCTACCGCTCGGACCGGCAACCCCGAGAGCCTCGCCGCGTTGAACCTCGATATCGACATCTCGGAGCGCCGTAACGCCATTCACGTCTCCTCCGCGCAAGGGAAGCCAACTGCTGGAGGACCGATACTCGTGCGTTAGATCGTCACACAGAACCACGGCCTGACGCTCCTGCTCGTCGCTGGCCGATACGCTGGCCTGCTTCCCGCTTTCCATTGCGTTATAGCTACACCGACTTCCCGCATAACTGTGGGGGGAGCTGTCAGGAAGACAATCAGGACAGTTCGACCTCGTGCTATGAGGACTGTAACGGCGTCTTACTCAGCCGTCGTGGTCACTTCGCTCTCTTCGACGTCGATCCAGAGGTGAACGGTCCGGTACGCGTTGTCACCGGTCGGCTCTATGGGTGGGTCGCCGCGGTAGAGTAGATACTGGACACGCAGGTCCTCACCGGTCATTGTCGGTTCCAGTTCGTGTTTCTGATGTACGGTCTCGTTATGATTCAGGGTCGCGTCGAAGCGATCGAGTTGCTGTCGCTCGATCACCCGTGTCTCGTTCCCTTCGGTCTCGACCTCCTGTATCTGCACAATCACGGTATACTCGACAGTCTCGTGTTCGTTGTTACCGATTCCAACGATTACGGGTTCACCGTCGCCCTCGACGAACTCCGCAGGATAGTTGTCCGCGACGAGTTCGCCGTCGTCCTCTTCGGTCAGCAGATACAGTTCGGTAAATTGCTCTCCCTCGGGGGGAACCGCGACAGCGTACGCGACACTGCTAACGGCCAGCAGCACACTCAGGGCTAGCACGACGTTCAACACGGCGTCAGCACGTGTGTCCGGTTCCAGCAGTTCCGACCGGGCCGCACCCATCCACTCTCGGTACGGTACCTCGAAACGTTGCTCTGGCGGGAGTTCCCAGCGTCGAAGTGTCGCGATGATAGCGGCAAGGATGGTTACGCCAGCGACGGACACCGCGACCGGGACCAACCGAATCCCCCAGGGCGTGTAGTTCAACACGAGTCCGAGTAATGGGACGACCGCGATACTCAGTCCGAAAGAGAGCGCGACACGCTCGATCCCGTCGATCCCCCGGTCCGTTTGTGGGAGTTGTAGACCGTCCGAGGTAGCGGTCTCCTCAGTCTCATCACCGTCCTCTCCCCCATCGATCATCTCCTCGTTGGGTGGCGAGCCTTCCTCTGGGAACAGTGCGGCGATAATCGCGTAGCCGGGTAGAAAGAGAACGAACGCTAGCCCGAAGACGATCCGGAGCGGCGTCCCCCGCACGACTGGTACAAAGACCGATCCAAGGGTTAGCATAGTGAGAATGACAACTGCCGCAAGGTCGGCCGGCATCCGACGAACTTGGTCCGGGAGAAGATACCACAGCGTTCGATACTCCGTCATCGTATCACTCTACGGAATGCTTTGATAAAAACGAGGGGCACCGAATCAGTTTTCCGTCGTCCCTCGTTCCCCGTCTGCGAGATGGGTCGCCACGTTGATCGCAGTGCTCGCCTCCTGCTGGGAGATGGCTGCTGACGCATACGCCGCGCGTTCGTAAAGTTCGGTCAGTTGTTCAAGTGACTCTCTCGCTTTGCCATTCTGTTCGACGGACCAGGCGTCGTAAAACTCCCAGTGTGTCTTCGTACTCCCCCTATCGACCTCCGCTTCCAGTCGTCGCCGAGCGAGGGCGTATGCGACTGCCGTCGCAGCGTCGGCGTCTCCGCTTTCGAGAAGCTGTTCTGCCGCGGTATCTGGCATCGGAACCCCACTCTCGGTCTCTCTCTCGGCAGTTTGATCGGGTTCTTCCTCGTCTTCACTCTTTCCATCGCCGGCGATACGCTCTGTCTCGCTATCGCCACCAGACGCGAATAGCCCTCCCGATATCGTCGGAACTGGCGGGGTTAGCCACCCAACGAAAATCGCGATTCCGAGCACAACCACCACGACCCCGCCCAGTCCCCAGTACAGGTGTGAGAAATTACCGAAGATCGATCCGTCACCGACCTGCAGTTCTATTGTCAGCCTGTCGTCTCCCAGGTTCGTTTCCGGGTCTTCGTAGCTCACCACGAACTCGACAGTGCCTTCGGCCGAGTCTGCTGGCACACTGATGCTGGACTGGAACTCACCCTCCTCACCAGTTTCGACCGTTTCGACGGGTGTGCCGTCGATTAGCAGCTCCACAGATTGGTTCGCCACCGGTTCCTCCTCATCTGTATACAGTGTGCCCCGTACCTCGATGGTGTCGGTATCGTCGACGAACGCCTCAGCCCGGAGCTCTGTATCGGTCTCCTCTACCGTGATCGGCTGTTGGGTAGCGCTACGTTCCAGTGATCGGTCCCCCAAGGGATACCCCACTTCCAGTTCGGATTCGCCTGCGGGAACGTCTACAGGAACGGCTATTTCGACGGTGAACGTGCCGTTTTCGTCTGTTCGAACGAGATTCGTCGGCTGCTGGTCGACGAACGTCGCCGCCACTGGTACCTGATCGACTGGAATAGTGTCGACGCCGACCATCCCTTCCACGACGACGGTGTCGCCGTACGAGACCGAATCGTTCACACCCGTAACTTCGACTGTCGGCTGAACCGTGCCTGGATCGATCGAAACATTCGTCGCAGAGTCGAGGTAGACCGATTCGTTGTTGGGGACGTACGTCACCGTCAGTTCACTGGCGTTTGCAGGCAACAGCGCCGGCCGATACTCGAGTTGGAAGTTCCCATTTATGACTTCTGTCGTGGTCACGCGTCCATCAGCAAGCACCGCGACCTCACCGCCGTCGACTGGTTGCCCATCTACAGTCGCCACTGCGCCGCTAACGATGAGTGGATCGACGAACGAGGCGCTTGGCGAATCGACGTCCGCGACGATTTCGGTCCGGTCGAACTCTGCCTCTCGGACCTCCGATTGCGTTGTGTCGATCTCGTCGTCGATCTCCTCGACTGTCTCGCTTTCTTCGTCTAACTCTTGATCCGTGCGCTCCGAGACGGTATCATAATTACTTATTACCTGATCGCTACTCTCAGAAACGCGCTCAGCGTACTGCTCTAGCTCGCGTGCGAGAGTACGCGCTCGTTGTTCGTCACCAGCCTCTCGCGCCGCTTCGTACTCCTCGTAGGTCTCCTGATACGCCTGGACGGAGTCGACGAACTCGCGCTGGTCCTCCTGCGCCTGTTCGAACTCCTCGACGGGATCTGTCTCTTCCTCTGAATCCGTGTCGCCGCCTCCAGTATCGACGCCGTCACTCACTTCGACGTACTGTTCGAGTCGCTCGTCGTAGTCGTCGCCGATCACCGACCGCGCTTGATCGTACTGCCCTTCGCTCAGTTCGACGGTGCTTCCGCCCAGCGCGCCACCGAGTTCGTTCGACAGCCAGCTTACCAGTGCGTCTTGATCACCGTCGCCACGAGCCTCGTCGGGGCGTTCGTGTCTCTGTGTCTCGTTATTGTCGACATCGTCCTCCTCTTGAGCGAGGAGGGTTCTGTCGGCGTTCGGACTCTCGGAATCTGCGTCCTGCGTATCGATCTGTGGCGTCGATGCATCGAGATCACTGGGTCGGTCGATAGATTCCGTGTCAGCCAGCGCTACTGAACCGGCCATAATAGCCCCACTCGCTAGTAGAACGATCGAGAGGGCGAGAACAAACCGCCGGTAGGAGCGTCTCGACACCACGGCTCGTCAGATGCTACGAGACCCCCATTCTTCATACCCACCCCCGTAGATTCAACTGTCCGCACGCTGATGATGGACTGTGAGAGTTACGCGGCGGTACTGGACGAGTGTGATTCTCGGAGCGATGCTTGCAATCAGCGCTCCGATACTTGAGACTCCAGTGCTGCTGTTGGGCGCAGCGCTGCTCTGGGGGTGGTTACTTGCTTGCCAGTACGCGTTCGTACGGGCTTCGGACCGTGCCTTCGAGACTCTCGACGTTACGGTAGAGATCGCTGACTCGACAGTGCTCACCGACGAAGAGACGGAAGTAACGGTTGACGCCAGAGTCGATCGGTATCCGGAGGTCGATCTCAGTCTTACCACCTTGATATCGGTCGGCGCGACAGACCTCTCACCCGATGCAAGGACACTTTCGCTCCCCAACGGCGAGGTAGCGACGACGGAGTTTCTCGTCGAGTGGCCCATCGCAGGGACGTTCGAAGTCGGACCAGTTGAGGCCACTGTTGCAGATCGATACGGTCTGTTCGGTCGGCGATTCACCGTCGATGCGGTCGAGAGTGTCTCGGTCGTCCCTCGCCGTCCCCGAAACGTCCACGTCGGCGAAGGGACGAATCAGGTATCTCTCGTAACGGGAGAACACGACACTGACAGGCCGGGTGGAGGAATGGAACTTCTGGAAATACGCGAGTACGTCCCGGGCGACGAGGTTCAGGAGATCGACTGGAAAGCGACAGCACGATTAAGAGAGGTTCACATTCGCGAGTTCGAGGGGAAAACGAGCAGGACGACGCTCGTCGTGTTTGACCACCGCAGTCGTCTGGATATCGGTCCTCCCGGAGCGACGGAACTGGAGTATCTTCGACACGTCGGCCTGGCGTTCGTCGACGGCACCGCGGAGTTCAACGATCCGATCGGTTTCGTTGGCGTCGGTGACGGCGGAACGTCAGTCGTGCAGTCACCGAGTGCGGACCACCGAGCGTACGAGCGCGTGAAGTCCCTACTGCGTGAACTCACCGCGAGCGACGCTTCCAGTGAGAGCGACGATACACGCGACAGAACACGGGCTCTGCAAGGAGCGAGTTCCGGGTCTGCATATTACAGGTCCTCCGAAGCGGCGCGGGCGGCTGCAAACAGACTCTCAAACGAGGATACAGAACTGGCTCGCCGTCTTGTCCCGTTTTTCGACCGCCCCTCGGCTTACGCTCAGCAGATCGACGAGGACCCCTTATTCCGGAGCATCGAAAACATCATCAAGACCCAATCCGGTGCTGTCTGGACCGTGATCATGACCGACGACGAAGGGCGACGGGAACTATATGAGGCGGTCAAAGCTGCCAGACGCGGGGGAAACCACGTCATCGTCTTTCTCACGCCGAGCGTGCTGTTCGGACAGGACGACATCGGCCGGCTGGATGAGATTTACGAACGGTACAGCACGTTCGAGGAGTTTCGACGCCGACTCCACCGAATGGATCGAGTATCGGCGCTGGAGGTGGCACCGGGTGATCGTCTCGAAGCGGTCCTCGATGCCGGACGACGGCCGGACGAGGGACATCCAGAGTCAGCCACGGAGTCTCAGGAGGTGACGCAACCACGATGAGCCGTGCCACATCATACGAGAGCACCACTTCCTCGTCGATCTCCAACAATGAGGACGAGGAGCCGTCTACTCCGGACTCGGCGGCTGGAATCACTCCGACTGGGGTGCTGGGTATGCTTGTCCTCGCCGCCGGTTTGGGCTGGTACGGTGGTGTCTTGGGACTTGCATCAACGGTTCCGGTCGCACTCGTCTGGATCTTTGGCTCGGCACCGTTTGCAGTGGCAGTCGCGTTCGTTATCGTCGGCGTACTCACACCGCCCATCCGGGTCATTCTCGTCGTATCGGTCTCTCTCGGCGGATTCCTCCTAGTTCTGGGAGATGTTCCGGCTGTAGCACGTGCTAGACCGATCGGACTCGTGCTTGGGAGTTCTCTCTTCGGCCTCGGATTGGCTGTGGTTGCCTACAGTGGACTTCATACCATCGGACTATGGATGACCCCACTTGTACTCGCAACCTCGTTCGCTCTCGTGAGTTACACAATGCATCGATACACAATCGTTCGACGACAACAGTTAGAGAGCCCGTGAGTTCAACTACCGACACACAGACGCCCGAATCAACGCGTGACGGGGACAATGGGACTGATATCGCTGATTCCAAGCCCCTCGAAACGGACCGATTGCGCGCACAGATCGCCACCCTCGAAGAGGAAAACCGACGGCTCCGCCAGGAGTTCGTGCGCGCGAAACGGTCACAACATCGTCGGACAGCAGTTGGACTCGCTATCGTTGGTACTGTTTCCCTTCTCGCGGCCGCGTTGTTTCCTGCCGAGCGGACCGTATTACTCGCATTGGGGGCAACGGGGCTATTTGGCGCCGTCCTGACGGTGTTTCTGACGCCGGAACGATTCGTTCCAGCGACCGTTGGAGAGCGGATTTATACCACGTTCGCCGATAATCAGGCACGCCTCATCGATACACTCGGACTGCAGGACGAACGTCTTTACGTCCCGCTCCGGGAGCAATCGGGCGTCCGTCTGTTCGTTCCGCAGCACACCGAGTACGACGTCCCCGATACCGACGTTCTCGACAGACCGTTCGTTATTACTGAAGAATCCAGCGAACGAGGCGCTGCGTTTCTACCGTGCGGCGCCTCGCTGTTCGAGGAAGTCAGTTCTGTTCTCAACGGGGATCCAAGCGATTCCCCTGCGAGACTCGCCCAACAGCTCGCGGACGCGCTGGTAGAGACATTCGAGGTCGCCGACAGTATTTCCACGGAGGTGACTGGTGAGCAACTCACGGCCGGCGTCCGAGGGAGCGCGTACGGCGATGTCGAACGGTTCGACCATCCTATCGCTTCGTTGTTCGCCACCGCCCTCGCTACTCAGCTTTCGACACCAGTAGAGCTCGAGACCCAACCGGCTGATGACGACCGTGCTGATGTGCTGGTCGTCTGTCGGTGGTAGGTAGAGGCAGCAAACGCAACGTCGACGAATCGGAGTGTCATACGCAGAGAAGAAGCGGACTTGGAACCTCTTTGGCGCCGGTTACTCCCTGCTAATCGTCTTCTTCGGACCCCAGTACTCCCTCCACCTCCTGCGAGAATTCCGAGGGCGGGTGTGTCGAATCATCCGACGATAAGCCATCCGGCGGCTCGACGCTCTCGACCACGTCGTCGATTACTCCCCTCGGATCCCTATCGCTCAACTCTGCATCGGTAGTCAGTACGAGACGGTGTGCCAGTACTGGCCGTGCGAGGGCTTTCACGTCGTCCGGAATCACGTACTCGCGTCCGTGAATCGCGGCCCGCGCCTTGGTAGCCTCGAGTAGATCCAGTGTCGCGCGCGACGATCCGCCATGCTCTACGTCTGCGTGGGTTCTGGTCCCTTCGAGCACGTCGAGAAGATAGTTCTTGACCGAATCGGCAGCATGTATCCCCAATGTCTGTTCCCTACTATCCTGAAGTTCCTCCCCAGAGATCACCGGATCGACGCTTTCGGGGCCGAGGTTCGGAGCGCTGTCAAACCGGTCGACCAGTTCTAACTCATTCTCTCGCTGGAGCAACGGCACATCGACCTTTATTTGGAAGCGGTCACGCTGTGCCTCCGGTAGCTCAAAGGTCCCTTCCATCTCGATGGGGTTCTGAGTCGCGATGACCATGAACGGCGATGGCAACGAGAGGGATTCACCCTCGATTGTCACCTGCTCCTCTTGCATTCCTTCGAGTAGCGCACTTTGGGTCTTCGGTGTTGCACGATTGATCTCGTCCGCGAGAAGTATGTTCGTGAATATAGGACCGCGCTGGAGTTTGAACTCACCAGTCCCTTCATAGTAGACGTTCGTTCCGGTGACGTCCGCTGGCAGGATATCTGGGGTCATCTGGATCCGTTTGTACTCCAGCCCAGTCGCTCGAGAGAACAGGTTCGCGATCGTCGTCTTCGCAACACCCGGGACCCCTTCCATGAGCACGTGACCGCCCGTGAACAACGCTATCGAAAGATGCTCTATTGCGTGTTTGTTACCGATCAGGACCCTCTCCATCTCGCTTCGGATTGCGTCGTGTACCGCCGCTGGATCCGTCATTAGGGTGATTGTCGTCCTGTTGACTTATAATAGCTGTCGTGATCTGGTTCCTGTAGGACTCGTCCCAATCCGGATGTTCTGTGGCGACTACTGAACCAATGTCTGCAGGTCCCAGGGCGACATTCGGAGACTCGTCTGTCTGCATGCGCACAAACGGGGACCATAGCCGACGCGATACTACACGAAGCCCTCCACGGCTCCAGACAGCAACGAGTCCAATACCCGCGAATCCGATCAGTAACTGCAACGGTGCCGAGTTCTGAACGGCCAGTAGCACACCCATTAGCGGGGGAATCTCGTCTCCGTGGGTCGTATCCAGCAGCACGCGGTCCTCGTCGACGAGCGCCTGTACGAACGCTCGATTGTCCGACCGGTCGATCATGACGTTTATGAGGACGCTTGGATCGCTGATAACGAGTATCTCTCCGTCACCCTGTTCTTCGACAGCTACGACGGGGTATGATGCGAGCGTCTCGTCATCGTCGAGTTCCTCGTTTCGATTCCTGTCGATGTAGGCGTACTCCGAGGTTCGAACCAGAACGGATGCCTCACCCGGGTTGAGGACCGTCCCGTGGTTGAGCGCCAGTTCGTCGATATCGTTCGTTAGTGGGTGGTCTGCGGTTTCCGTCGCTCTCAGGAGCGCGGGTGACTCCTGATAGTTGCGGTCGTCGCGCACCGGATCACCGTCGAGACGTATCGTCGAACCAATGTCCGCGAGTAACTGGTTCGAGTTTCCGGGCAGGTCGTCTGCGATGATCACTATCCCGCCGTTGTCGACGAACGATTGGACGCGGTCGATTTCTTCTGGGTCGTACTGCTGATCTGGTGCAATGATAAACGCGACTGTTCCGTTGGCTTCGATCGACTCATAGCGTTCGGTGTCAGTCGCTACGATAACTTCACTATCGATATCTGCTTCCTCGCGGAGTTCGGAGGTACCCTCCCAACTGGGATTGTAACTTCCGAACGCGATTCCGGAAGTGACTGCTCCGAATAGCACTGCCAATGCGAGGGCAATTGTAAGCGCGATGAGGACGATTTGTGGATACGTAGTCGTGAACGGCAACCACCGTAACATCAGAGTACACCACTGAGTATTTCAGTAATTCGTCGTGCGACGATGTACGCAAACACGAGCAGCCCAAGTGCGATAATCACGCGGAGTCGCTTTCGCCACCGCGGCGCGACGTTCAACGGAGCGGTGAGTTCAGTAACGATCAGGAAACCGATCAGCGACACAACGAAGAACAGTTCCAGCGAGAGCGCTTCCAGCGTCGCCAGCATGATAATCGTCGCCATCATCCAGGCGATCTGGCCGCTGAGGAACTGTCTGCGTCGACGTGTCGCCATACTACCACTCCGTCGAGAGAGATAGAAAACCCTGGGGGTACGCAACCCGAATCAATCTGGCCTGAGTGTCTATATCGGACGTGACCCCAGTTTAGTTGAGGCGCCACAGAAGCGGATTACATAGGTATGGCTGTAATTTACTACTCTTGCTACTGATTACATTATAGTACTTACCAGTTTTAACAGCGTGTATGAACAAATCGTCGGTTGGCAGCCCTCCACAGACCCCGTGCAATTCCTCTGGTGCGATTCAAATTTCTGTATATCATTATATAATTTATTGGTTTGATGTCGGACATCCCATTTCAGTAATTACTATGATATATTGGCAATTATCACATCTCAAACCACTGGATGCGAAAGATCTACCACAACGGAGGATTCCTTTGGCTCAGCGTTGTAACCCGCTATTGACGTCGGTACACCCACGACAAACAGCAAATCAGAGCAACGAGTAGATACTCTCTTCGTACGTCTCTCTAACACTACCCCCCCAGTTGTGCGTGTACGTGTCGATCACGTCCTCTGCGACGTCCCCACGCAGGTACTTCACGATCCCCCGATCGCCCGTCTCGCTTCGGAGATGCGTCGTGAAGAAGTGTCGGAAGTAGTGGGGAGTGACGTTCTCCGCTGCGCCCCCACCGGTTCTGTACCACCCTCGATCACTCGCATGCTCGGTGACGACCGTGTGGGCCATGTCCGTCGTCAGGCGATGGCCCCACGAATCACCGGTGCTTACGAACAGTGGATCGGCCTCGGAGACCGGGTCCGGCCGAACCGCCAGCCATTCGACGAGCACTGATCGTAGCTCCTCGTCGACGGGGACCACGGTCTGGCGCTTCCGTTTGTTCGAGGCCGTCCGCTCCTCCCCGTTCGTTCGCTCGCCACGGGACGGCTCCGGAGAAACGTACAGGGTATTCGCTTGCCCGGTGAGCTGTGGTCGGACCTCGCTCTCGTCGTCTAACTCCTCCGGCTCTATGTTCACGTCGCGGACGTCGAGATTGCAGAGTTCGCCGACCCGGAGGCCGGTCTTCAGGAGCGTCACGACGACTGCTCGATCAAGCGGGTGACGGATCTCCTGTACGAACTCACGCATCTCCGTGATGGATATCTCCCGTCGGGCTGGATCGGTGTCGATCGATTCCTCGATCTGTTCGACGACGAGCGTCATCGGGTTCGATTCGAGCACGCCGACCTCCATCATGTAGCCGTAAAACCGGTGGAGATACGACGCGTATGTCGCCACGGTGCTCCCCGCGTGGCCTCCCCGGAGCGAATCGACCCACTCCATGCAGTCTCGATGGGTCGCCTCGTCGATACTAAGGCCTCCCTGAGCACGTGTTGTCCCTTCGCCGAGGAATGCCTCGAACTGCCGCAAAACCCGCTCGTAGGCCACCTGTGTCCGCTCTGTTTTGCCGTGATAGCCCACGTCCTGCACGAAGTACTCGATCGGATCCTCGACGCTCTCGGCCGGGCTTTCGGTGCGGCTCATCTGTCCTCCGAGAGCGTGTAGCCGCCATGGCGGCCGCTGTAGCGGACCTTGCTTTCGTCCTGTAATTCAGCCATCGTATCGTCCAGACGCTCCTCGATGTCGTCGGTCAGCGCCTCGACGAGTGCTTCCCACGAGAGAGTCCCTTCGCGTTCGAGAAGGGCAACGACCCTCTCGGAGAGTTCACCACTCCCGCCGCCCTGCTGGATCATACTCTCGTTGTTTCTCTCCTGGACCGATGCACCTGCCGGGGAGGAGCCATCGGCCTCGTCGTCCGACCCGCCGAATCCGCGCCGACCTGCCTGCACCATCGACCGGACGAACTCGCTCTGACTCATGCCGAGTTCGTCGGCGTGAGATTTCCACTGCGCTTTTTGATACGCCGGGACGTAGGTCTTCACGGAGGTCCGCGAGGTATCGACGTCGTCGTCGGTAGCCATGAACGGGTGATCGACCTCTGTCTGCATTAAGGTTACCATAACTCCAGATAAACATACTTATCTGTAAGAATAGCACTGTATATTCGCGCTTTTCGGCTTTGCTATCGACGTTTTAATTTTATATATGGCAATAAGGCTCCAAAATATTGCAAGCAGATCAATATAAGTCCTACATTCTCTGAGTGTGGTTATATTTTCTTTATCACGATTACCCCTGCACTCGAGGTCTCCGAGAGGGGTTGTAGTGCTTGTACGATTCTTCCAGTCTGTGACGATGTATCGGCCCTTTGTACTGGTGAACCGCCTCGGGGTCAAGCCCCGAGGCTTCCCGTGGATTAGTCGGACACTCCCACGCGACCATCGGCTTGGTGGCCTCGAACGGTTGCGTGGGTCACGGTCGGGGCGTCCACGGCCCCGATGCCCGCCGTCGCAGTTTCCGAACAGTTGGCAACGTGTTGAGAGCAGGCACATTTCGATTCAACGATTCAACCCCTTCTTCGCAATATTCACTGCCGCGTTCCGGTCAGCGTGGTCTTGCCGACCACACGCGTTACACCTGAACCGTTTCTTCCGACGATTCGACCGAGCCGTATACTCACACCCAGTAAAAGCGCACGTCTGGCTGGTGTACGCCGGGTCGATGTCATCGCTCGGAATCCCCTCAAACGCCGCTTTGTACGCGACGAACGAACGGAGTTTGTGAAACGGTAAGGAGTGCAACCGACGATTCATCCGAGTGCCGTAATCAATCGAATCCCGCATGTGCTTGAGGTCTTCAAACACAACGAGTGGCGACTCGAATTCTTGAACCCACTCCACAACTCGCCGGGAGACTTGGTGGAGTTGGTCGTGGATGTATCGTTCTTCTTTGTCCTCGAACACTTGGTCGAACGCTGTCTGGCCCGCGTTCTGCATCCGCTTCCGCATCGTGAAGTACCGATGACGCTCTTGCTTGATTTCGGGGTAGTCGATGACCACCGAATCAACAATGTCGTCTTCACGGAGTGCAGCGAGTGCTATGCAGTCCTCGTTGATGTCCACACCAACGACGGTCTGAGCGTCCGTTTTGTCCTGAACAGTGGCTTCGAGGTGAGTAACGTTGACGTGGAGTTCGTGGTTGCCGTTGCGCTTCATCGCTTCGGCGGTTCCTACTTGCCATTCGTCACTTTCGAGGGCTTGTTCGAGGAGTTCGAGGTTGTCTGGTGCGCCACGAAGTGTGCCTTTCACCGGATTGTACGGCTTGGCACTAACCCGGTAGTGTATCTCGCCGTCTTTGATCGTGAGGTTGTAGCCTTCGGTGAAGTTCATTCGCAACGGGTACGGCCCAGTTTTCTCGTGACTGGGTGTGTTGTACTCGTCGCGGTCGTGGGACTGCTGAAGTGCATCAAGTGCCTTGGCGACGATACGTTGCGTAGTGTTCTTCACGAGGTCGGCGTCATCTTCGAGACGCGGTGAGATGTCGTCCCAGTCCATCCCGTCTTTCGCTAATCGGATGGTCTGGTTATACACTCCTCGGGTTTCGTGGTATGTGTCTGAGAGAAGTCGCTCGTTGTCGGATTGGAGTTGGAAGACATGTGTCTTCGTGAGCGACTTCTCCATGCTCTAATCGAGGTACCTGGGTGTTGTAAAGGTATGAATTAGCGTTGATAGGTCAGGCGTTGTCGGCTTCACCCTCGGGGTCAAGCCCCGAGGCACTCGCCTTGCTCATCTGTAGACTCAGCGGTGACGCGTGTACAGCGACAACATCGAGATATACATTTTAGCGGCTACCTCGGGGCGCTAGTTGAGTTGGTCCGACTAAGGCGCTGGCAGATCGACTCTCCACTGATCGGGTCGCCCTTCAGCAGCACTACTCGTACCGAGACGAAAACGCTTCGTCCGGGGCGGGTACGTTGCTAGTCGGCCGACTCTCGGCCCGGAATCACCACATCCACACGGTTGCGAGCCTGTTATCGAGCGATCCTACAGCCGTCGGTGGGCTGGGATCGAGACGGTTGCAGAAACTGAGATAGACTCAAACGTTCGATACGGCCACAGTTGCGAACATGGGCCCAGAGGTTGTGAAAACATGTTCAAGAGGGATATCTCTCCGCGGTGGATTTTTATAATATACGGGTCTCATCGTCGATTTTCCACCGTAATCGCCTGTATCTCGAACCGTGCAAGCGATGGGATCGTGTGTGGCAAATAGTCACCTAATACAGCAAAGCGTCTTGGAGTGTAGTTGGCCGCGTTCGTAAATAGCGTAACCTGGCAGCTCTGTATCTTCCAGCCGTCGTATTCGTAGATGAAATGCGGTCGGCATTGTCTCATCGAACCAGTGACATCTCGGAGAGCGCTGCGCCGATGGGAGTCCAAAGCCGGGAACGATCGTGACTGGTGTGGCGATGTCAAGAGAGCACGGATGTCATGTAGTCAGTGATCAATACCGTTGTTGGTGGGCGCCCAGTGATGGACTTGGCGCTATCGATGAAGTGCACATGACCTGTTCCTCCGCTTGACGTCCAATAGCTGTCTGGTGCGGTATCGATCTCGCGGTTCGATGCACTCTTGCACGTGTGAATCCCCAGTCGGTTACAGCATGTGCAACGTCGGACTTCAGACTCATACACTTTATTATGCTATATTAAAATAGCGGACCCGCGCTCAGGCGTCCTCCAGTGATCGACCGGAGAATTCCTGTTCGACGGGTTCTTCCAAGGGTGAAGTAGCGCTGATAACCGAGACCGTATCGGGTTGTTCAATATCGATACCATCATAATCGTCCGGATCTCTCCCGGGGTTTTTGGCCGGAACTCGACGACCCTGCTTGCAGGCACACGTTAGTTTGCATGTTTTCGATCCGAGGATTTGAGTGCGATAGACCGGGGACTACAACCTCGCCACGAGGGTAATCACCCCAAGGTTTGGTGTTTGAGATCGGGGTATCAAGCAGCGACCGGTACGATAACGCATGAAGAACTTTAACATAACTCTTTAATATTTGAAGAGACAATTAATCGTCGTGATGCAGGATCAGACCAGTCGGGAACGTGAAGGGATAGACCGTTCCACAAAAATAACTGTTGGTGACGGACTGAGTAATGAGTGTAAACGCCAACGAGAGGGTATAGATTCTATTGGGGCGTTCGGGAACCGTACCGGCGAGTCGGATCTCGTTTTTCTGCAGGGGATTCTCCCAGAGATCAATGGCGATGTGATGAGTGATTACTCAATCGAAGAACAAACAAATGCCGTTCTGGACCGCCTCGAATTGATGCTTGCAAACCGGAACGTTGGCCTGGAAAACCTAATGAAAGTCGAGATTCAGCTTACGGAGCCCGAAGCCGCTGAAGCAGTCGATGAAATCTACGAGTCTCGGTTCGACGGCGTCGAGTTCCCACCACGAACTGTCGTTGGGGTCTGTTTACTTCCCGATGGGGCAGCTATTCAGCTCGATGTTATTGCAGCCAAAGAATAGAGCGGTCTCGAACTGCTGACACGGTCTCTTCCTGTCGTTAGTCGTTACGTTATCTTTTCAGAAAGGCGGTTTCTGGGCACTTCATAAGTCTTTAATACATGAACACTTATTCAACTAACATGGCTCAGAAACAGGCCGAAAGAGAACAGAAAGTGACGGGGATCACCGTCGATTTGACGTTAAGCGAAGAGAGTAAGCGACAACGGGAGGGGAATACTGGGGCTTTCGGGAAGCGAACTGGGAGTTCTGATTTACTGTTCGTCGAAGGGACGCTTCCCAAAGATGATGGCGAGATATTGAACATGAGTTCAATTGACGAGCAGGCCGAGGTCGCGTTCGATAACCTCGAATCGAAGCTCTCGGAACGCTGGAACAGGACGCTCGCCGACGTAATGAAACTCGAGATTCAGCTCACCGATCCTGACGACGGAAAGATAGTCGACGAAATCTACGAGTCACGCTTCGGCGACGTCGAGTTCCCGCCTCGAACTGTCGTAGGGGTCTGTTCGCTCCCCGGGGGCGCGGATATACAACTCGATGTTATCGCGGCTGAAGAATAACGGATCTTGACGACAGTTCAATGTATGAAAACGGTGCCATCAGCCCAACAGAACGTGTTCCAAGGATCGTGTCTGGTCGCGTTCAGGAGACAGGAAATATATGAGTGAAATAACACACGAACACGGACCGAACTGTGAGTGTCCCGACTGTGGTGATCCGCGATCGATGGATCTCCTCGATAAATACCTTACCGTCTGGATCTTCGGCGCGATGGCGATCGGTGTCGGTCTCGGATACGTTGCACCATCCGTGACGGCACCGATCCAGGACCTCCACCTGGTGGAAATCGGCTTGGTCCTGATGATGTACCCGCCACTGGCGAAGGTCAACTACGGGCAACTCCCGGCAGTGTTCAAGAACGTCAAAGTGCTCGGACTGAGCCTGATCCAGAACTGGCTGATCGGCCCGACCGTGATGTTCGCCCTGGCGATATTCTTCTTCAGCGGACTCGTGCCCGGGCTGCCGGCTCGTCCGGAGTTCTTCCTCGGGCTCGTGTTCATTGGGATGGCTCGGTGCATCGCGATGGTGCTCGTCTGGAACGAACTCGCCGAAGGCTCCAGCGAGTACGCGGCTGGACTCGTCGCGTTCAACAGCGTCTTTCAGATATTCACGTACGGCGCGTACATCTGGTTTTTCGCGATGTTCGTTCCGGACTTGCTCGGTCTGGAGACACTGGCAGCGGGGATATCCGAGTTCGGTATCACGCCGATGCAGGTGTTCGAGGCGATCGCGATCTTCCTCGGGATCCCCTTCGCCGCTGGTATCCTTTCCCGGTACATCGGCACTCGAACGAAGGGCGTCGAGTGGTACGAGGAGAGCTTCGAGCCGACGATCAGTCCGCTGACGTTGATCGCACTGCTGTTTACCGTGGTCGTGATGTTCGCTATGCAGGGCGAGCGGATCGTCGCCCAACCCAGTGACGTCCTGTTGATCGCCGTCCCGCTCACGATCTACTTTGTCGTGATGTTCTTCGTGAGCTTCGGGATGGGTCGGGGCATCGGCGCGGACTACTCGACGACAACCGCCATCGGGTTCACCGCAGCATCGAACAACTTCGAGCTCGCGATCGCGGTCGCCGTCGCCGTCTTCGGTGTCGGCTCCGGAGTCGCCTTCGCGACGGTCGTCGGCCCGCTCATCGAGGTGCCGGTCCTGCTCGCGCTGGTCCACGCGGCGCTGTGGCTTCAGGATCACTACGACTGGTCCGGCTACACGGCCGGGCGTCTGGAGGGCGCTGAATCAGGAACAGCGTCGAGAGCTGCCCACTCGCCGACCGACGACGACTGACCATACCCTTCGACACGTTCCTGATCCCGACCGACGGAAGCGATCCAGCTGAGGCTGCTGCGGCTCGCGGCTTCGACCTCGCAGCGCAATTCGATGCGGCCGTCCACGTCCTCTCGGTCGCCGACAACGGGCTCATGACGAGCGCGACGGACGTCAGTGATTCGACGCGGGTTCACGAACGGCTCCGGGCTCAGGCCGAGGATTACGTCTCGGCGCTCGAATCGGACGCCCCCGACCGCGGGCTGGATGTCGAAACAGTGGTCCGCGATAGCGTTCTCATCGAGGAGATCGTCGCCTATGCCGAGGAACACGGCATCGATGCGATCGTGATGGGTACCGACGGACGTGGCGGGGTCGAACGGCTTCCTGGAAGCGTCACTGACGAGGTGATCAGGACCGCTCCCGTCCCGGTACTGTCGGTTCGCGGGAACGAAGACGAATCGAACCCACGAGACCAATAGTGGAGTGTGCGTTTCGCAGGCGATCGGTCGGTTTTTCGGCTGTCGCTGTCGCGCTCACAGCAGGTGATAGAGTCCGGCTGCGATGAGCGCACCCAGAATCGGACCCACGATGGGCACCCAGGAATAGGCCCAGTCCGACGAGCCTTTGTGCGGAAACGGAAGCGTCGCGTGTGCAATGCGTGGCCCAAGGTCACGCGCAGGATTGATAGCGTAGCCCGTCGGACCCCCCAACGACAGTCCGATACCAAGCACGACTAACGCGATCGGGAGCGCTGATAACGCTCCGAGACCGAATCCGACCTCCTGTCCGTCGATGGTGATCGTCTGTAGCACTTCACCGGACGTCCCCGCCAGGAAACCAGCAGAGTTCAGGTATAGCACGCCGAAAACTAACACGAACGTCCCGATGATCTCTGTCATCAGGTTTGACGTGTAGTTCCGAATCTCGGGAGCAGTCGAGAAGATCGCTAACTTCGCATCCTCGTCTTCTGTCGCGGCGAAATGATCCTTGTACGCCAGCCACACCGTGACGCCGCCGAGGAATCCACCGATCGTCTGTGAGAGGACGTAGAGCGGGACCTGTGCCCAGTCGAACAACCCGGCAGCGGCGAGTCCTATCGTTACGGCAGGATTGATGTGACCGCCACTGATCTGGCTGATCGTGAACACGCCCATAAAGACCCCGATAGCCCATCCCCAGGTAATAACGATCCAGCCGCTACCGTTCCCTTTCGTCTCGTCGAGAACGACATTTGCGACAACGCCCCCTCCAAATACGATGAGGATCGCGGTTCCGATCGCCTCTGCAATGTAAGGATTCATCGGATACTCACTTCCGTTTGGCCCAGGCCACGCACTCGGGTATCGATGAACGACAGGACCCGTTCATCTCGAAACGAAGTTATCTTTCTATGCAACGAGTTGCTTGTCGAGGATCGCCATATATTCGTAGAAATCGGCAATAGCAGTGACGTTCGATCTAATCGATGTTTATCGATGTGAGCGAAGAAATCACACGTCCGTTCGCGATATGATTCCGTTGTGAGTCCGGTCATGCAATCACGAACACGTCTACCTGTGAGGGCGAAATAAGGGTTCCGAATCATTTGTACAGGTATTCATACATTGGTGGTGCTATCTCACGCAATCTGAGAGGATGGTGGCCTGTATCACGAATACGATTCTACTCTTCTGACTGATTCGATCGTCGGTCTTCGTTCCTAAACAGGCGTATAACCGACGATACTGTCCGATTATTTCAGATCGGCAGGATGTCACGGAGTCTCTCTCGGTGCACAGATGACTCGTTGATAGCGGTGTAATTGAACTCATCGCAGCTGGTCCAGAAGAGTTATATGAACAGATGCACAAGTATTCTATGTAATGGTGATGCAAAACCTACTGGCGTTCGTTCGGAAACCGTTCGACGTTCTGGACGACGTTACGAGCGACGACACGGAACGGGCAAACACCTATACAGGGGTCCGGACGAGTCAGGACCACTTGTACGCGATAACTAATACGCAGCCCGGAACGAGCGTCTACGCCGCCGAGAAGCAGACCAGCGCGGCTACGTCGACGCAGGAGGACTCCGCTGTCGTGACCGATCAGGCAAGTACGGAGAGTCAGCCACAGCGAGACAGTACCGGAAGTCCTGGTACATTCAAGACGCCCGGCGACTCGGACTGACCACCTGAGAGAAGCAATAGACGGAGTCAGATGAGCAGTCGTTCAGTGACGTGTCGCTGTCTCGTCTTTTGATCGACCCGAATCGATAACGAGTTGGATACCGAAGCGGCAAACCCGGGCCGTTTATGTCGATATTTCTGATCGTGGCTAGTGCCTGTGATCGACTCAGGCCCAGATAATATCTCGCGCGTGAAGACGGTAGTCAGTTAAACAATTACAAAACAGCTGTTCGAAATGGGGATGAACTCTCAACAATTTCGAGGGGCAACGTCTCCATCACCAGATTGGCCTTCGTAAGCGTTGAATACCAACATCTTTATTCATGTATGTTGTACACGTGGGTATGACTGATACTGCCTCAGATGCCGATACCGCCAGTGAGCTACAGATGCTGGTAAGCGAAGAGGCTATCCAGACCGATGTCAAGACGCTGTCGGCGCTCGGATACGAGACTCGTTACCGACTCGTTCGTCTTCTTACTGCAGCCGATCGTGGACTGGACTTCGACGAGATTACCCCCCATGTCGAGGTCAGCGATAGCGCTGTCAGCCACGCGCTAACGCTCCTGTGTGATGCTGGACTCGTGATCAAAGAGAAGCGCGGCCGATCCCGCAGATACATGGCGACGAACCGTGCTAACGCGATCGTCGCTGTCCTCGATGGGACGCGATAGCAGTCCGACGTAACTGCCGGAGGTTCGTCCACAACGGCCGTCGACGATCTACTGGTTCTTTGTCGTCTGCCCGACTGCCTTCGCGAGCGAAAGGAAAAAGCCCAGCCCAGCTTTGACTTCCGGATCTCGCAAAGCCTTGATCAAGCCGACTGCACCGACTGGCTCCGTCGGTTCGGCACCCGCTTCGCCCACCGCTTCGAGTAGCGACTCGACAGTTCGGGCGACGTCGTCGTCCGAGGCAGTGTCCGCGACCTCGCCGAGCGTCGTTCCCGTCGCCGCGAGTTCGGTCACCATCTCGTCGTCCATCGCGTTCGTGGCGAGTGCGATGAGGTCCGCCATCGCCATGAGGTCCTCGAGCGTTCCCGACCGCTGCAGTTCGGCCACTCCTTCGATGGCGTCGGCCATGTCCTCAGCGTTCTCGCCGGCGGCCTCGCCGAGTTGTGCGGCCTCGGGCGTCGCCAGCCCGTCGGCCGCCGCACCGAGATTCGTCGCCGTCCCCGACAGTTCCTGGACCATCCGGTCGTCCATCGCGGACGTCGCGAGTTCGGCAGTGTCGAGCAGGTCGTTGGCGACGCCGAGTCGATCGAGCAAACGGGCGACCTCCTCGGGGTTCTCGGCGACGAGGCTTTCCAGGTCGACCTCTTCGGCGTCCGGAGACGGTGCAGTGTCCGACATTACAGTAGCCCCCGTGCAGTCAGCCAGTAGGACTCGTTGTAGCCGAGTTTCGCCCAGTGGAGATGTTTCGACGGCTCACGGACGAATGGCTCATCACCGTACTCGAACTCGATGAATGTGGCCTCGTCCATACCGGCCTCGAGGAAGCAGACCGTCTTGCCGCTGTAAGTAGCGGTGGGAACCGCCCCCCGGGCCTGGTCAGCGATCCGGTCGGCGACGACGCCCGCCTCGTAGTGGGCGACGCTGCCGGCTTTGCTCGTCGGGACGTCCGCCGCGTCACCGATGGCATAGACGTCTTCGGCCCCCGTCGCTTCGAGGGTGTTTCGGTCCACGTCGACCCAGCCATCGTCGCCGAGACCCGCGTCGGTGACGAGGTCGGTGCCGGCGTGGGGCGGAATCGCGACCAGCAGGTCGTACGACAGTTCGGAGCCTTCCAGCGTCTCGATGACCTCCGCCTCGGGGTCGACCTCGTCGACGTTGAAGAACGTCTCGTAGCCGATGTCGCGTTCGTCGAAGAGATCCGTCGCCCAGTCGGCGATCGATTGGATCCCGTGAGTGCGGTTGATCGGATACGTGTACGTGATCTCGACGTCATCGCGCAGGCCGCGCTCGCGGAGCCAGTCGTCGACCATCAACACGAACTCGACAGGCGCGGCCGGACACATATGGGGAACGCCGATGACGCTCAACACCAGGTGTCCGTCGGTAAACTCCGCTAGCTCGTCGCGCAGTTGCTCGGCCCCGTCAGGGCCGTAGAAGTGGTGTCCACCCTCTACGAGCCCCGGGACGCTCTCGGGTTCGAGGTTTGCACCGGTCGCCACTGTGAGTTGATCGTACGCGAGCGTGGGCCCGCCCGCGAGTGACAGACGTTTCCCGTCGGTATCGACGTCGACGACCTCGTCGATGGTAAGGGAGACGCGTCTGTCCACGAGTTCCTCGATCGGTCGCTTGGCGTCCTCGACCGTCTTCTTCCCGAACGGGATGTAGAGGAACGTGGGCTTGTAGACGTGGTTCTCGTCGGCCGTTATCAGCCGCACCTCGACGTCGCCGTTCTCGATCTCGGTCTGGAGTTCGTCCGCGAGTCGGTTCGCGAGAACGGTCCCGCCCGTCCCGCCGCCGACGATAGCGATTCGCTCCATTTCAGGTAACCTCGATGTAGATGTTCCAGTGGTCGTCGAGCTCTTCGATCTCGAGCAGCTCGTGACCGGCCTCGTCGAGCCACTCCGGAACGTCAGTAGTGGAGTTACGCTCCGTCGTCTGTAGCTTGACGACCGTGCCGGGGTCGAGCGTCTTTACCTTCCCGATGAGGTCCATTAGCGGGCCGGGACACGTTGCTTCGCGCGAATCGATCGTAACGTCCGCAGTGATGTTTTCTGTCATTGTTTTCGGTTTCGTAGTCGAGCACCGCCGCGTCGTCGGTGGAACCCGTCCGCGCCGAGTTCACTGTACGCGTTGCGGTCGCGGGTGGTCACGCGTGCTCAACCTCCGTGATCACAATGGCTCTACAGTATTGTTAAATAAACCCATTTCTCCAAATTCCAGACTGGGGGATTCGGCGATACGTATATATGCGTGCAAACGTTCTGGAGGTAAGAGACCCAGTTCAATGCCGCCTCAATAAATACGCTAAACTCCGAAACAGATGCTATAAAGCCGTAAAACGCGTTTCTTTGATGAGGGTGATATTGCGGTATCGATTATTTCGACATTCATAGGCATAGCAAGATCCAATGGGAACGGAGCCGCGGCGGTTCTGGCCGAACTTGTCTTGTTTTATATACACACGATAACTGTGTGTACTTCCGCAGTTAGCGAACTCCGTCAATCGTCGGACGGCACCTGCTCGGATCTCTGGCCGTTCTGTTCTCCAAAGCCCGCGCTGAGGACGCGGATCAGCGCGTCTTCGATCGACTCGTCGACCTCTTCGAACTCGTCTCCGTCGAGTTCGACGACGAACCCGCTGGTGACGTTCGGTGAAGTCGGGACGAACAGGACGTGATCACCCGAGTCGGTTCGTTTTCCCGTTTTGAACGCGGTCATCCGCAGGTCACCCCAGAGGTTCACTTTGACGGGATGATTGAGTTCGGACGATTCCGTAACGGCGGTTTCGACCGCCATCTGGGAGGCGTTGTAGACGATCCGGAGGCCGGGAACGCGATTCATCAGGGAATCCATCCAGCCCGCGAGGAGGGAGCCGATCGCCGTACGCATGAAGTATCCGACGCTAAGAACGACAGTCGCAACCAGTAGAATGCTGAGGCCAACGCCAACCGGGGAAGGATTGATCTCATTGAACAGCGGTAGCCTCGCAATAAATCCGTAGAGCCACCGGAGTGCGTACAGTGAAACGAGAATTGGGACCAGGACGACAAAGCCGCTTCCGAGGTCCCGTTTCACCCAGTCCATATCCTACCCTGGCTACACAGCCACATATGCGTTCCTGTCGATGCTACGAAAGGCGTCCGGCGATGTCGGCCTCGGTGAGGATGCCGACGGTCTCGCCGCTATCGGTCACCATCACGGCCTTGTAGTGTTCGAGCAGACTCGTAACTTCGTCGAGCGTAGTATCTTCGGACACCGTCGGAAAGCTCTCGCTCATGAACTCCCGAACCGGTTCGTTCCTGTCGCCCTCGTCGGCATGAACCAGGTCACCCTGGCTTATACTGCCGACGGGGATACCGTCCTGCAGGACCGGTAGCTGGGAGTACGCCTCCTCTTCCATCTTCCTGACCGCATCGCGCAGTTCGTCGTCGGGCGAGACACTGATTACGTTGCTATGCATCAGATCCTCGGCTCGCACGATTCCGGTTTCGGCCTCGGCGAGCGCGCTGACGATCCGCCGAAGCGTCGACAGTCGCGGATCGACGTCGCCTCCCTCGATACGCGCGATCAACGGCTGTGAGACGTCTGCACGATCCGCGAGTTCGCTCTGGGTTAGCTCCAGTTCGTTCCGTCGTTCTCGGAGATCGGCTGGCGTCGGGAGGTCCATACCGGTAATTACCGGGGGTTATAGAATAATGTTTGGGTCAGGGTTCCGATTCTTCTTCCAGTTCGGCCTCGTCCTCGTACTCGATCGTTTCGACGACCGAGAGCGGGACGTCTCGGAGGGTTCCTCCGACTTCGCTTTTGCCGATTCGCTGGGCGTGTTCCTCGCTATCGGCGTTGAACACCTTCATCTCCAGTACGAGGCCGACGAGCGCGGTATCGGCGGCGATGAATGCCGAGTCGAACGGCTCACCGCAGGCGGGACAGCCCGTCGCTCCGACATCGACCTCGACGTAGTCCATGTCCTGCTGATTCAGTCGCTTCCCGGCTTCGCTGACCGCGACGCCGATTGCGTCGTCGATCGAATTAACGTCACGAACCAACCACGCGGCTTCCATCACAACGAGATAGTTGCTCATAGCTGTATCTTCCCGCTGGAGGTTATCGTTCTTTGCGGTTCGTCCCTGTGCTCGGCGAGCAACGAATCGTCACTGCTGGGCGCGCACGTGAACAGTATAATCCTCATAAGTTATACAGTGGGCCCGGCTGTGGGATACGGTTCCTACCGCAGGTCTGTCAGCTATACTACTGTAGTTTCTCCCCGGGAAAGCGGAGTTGAATCGCACTACATGGACGCGATGAATCGTTCATTGTTCGTCATTATGTAATTTTCCATTAGTTATCCTTATATATACCCCTCGCAGAGCCACGGGCGAAGACAGATGATCGAACGCGTTGCAAAAGTCACACTGCTTGCCCTGTACCAGTTTACCATCGTGATCGGAATCGTCCTGATGCCGGCCGCGGTGGCACTCCAGCGCACCTTCGGGCGCGCCCCCCCGCTACACCGGTTCATCGAGCGCATCGACCGAACGTACGAAACAGCGGTCTGACGGCAGTATCCCCGCTAAAACGCAGTATTTGCCGGGTCGAAGTAGGGTTCCGATAGCAGTCCTCGAATACCGCAAACTCGGCCATTTATATGTGGCCGGCTTGTAGTAACGCCCAATGCGTACCCCCATGGATAACTCCCAGTTCTCACGCAATCAGGAGCATCTCGACAACACCGGTACGGACCCGCTAGAGCCCTCGCTCGGCTCTCTGCCGGACCCACAGGTCTCCGAGTCCGAACTCGAAAACGTCAACAAGACCGGGACGACGACTATCGGTCTGACAACCGATGACGGCGTCGTCGTTGCGACGGACATGCGTGCCAGCCTCGGCGGCCGCTTCGTCTCCAGCAAGGACGTCCAGAAGGTCGAGCAGATCCACCCTAACGCCGTTCTCACGCTCGTCGGCTCGGTCGGCGGCGCGCAGTCCTTCATCAAGTACCTCCGCGTCGAGGCGAACCTCTACGAGACCCGTCGCGGCGAGACGATGTCCATGCAGGCGCTGTCGACGCTCGCCGGGAACTTCGCCCGGGGCGGTCCGTTCTTTGCCATCCGACCCATCCTCGCCGGCGTCGACGAGGAAGGCTCCCACGTCTACAGCCTCGACCCTGCGGGCGGCGTCGTCCGCGACGACTACACCGTCACCGGAAGCGGCATGCAGGTCGCCTACGGTACCCTCGAACAGTACTACGAGGAAGGAATGTCGAACGAGGAAGCAATAGAGGTCGCCGCTCGTGCGATCCAGAGCGCCACCGAACGCGACACCGGGAGCGGTAACGGTATCTTCATCGCCGAAGTGACCGAGGAAGGAGTCGATATCCACGGTCACAAGGACTACGACGAACTGCTGTAGGCCACGTGCCATCCTTTTTGTAGCAACGCGCCGAACGCGCGTCCATGGCGACGATCAAAGACAGCGTTCACGACCACATCGAGGTTGAGGGCGTTGCAGCGGCGTTGCTGGACACCCCCGTTGTTCAGCGACTCCGACGGATCACACAACTTGGAACCGTTTCTTACGTCTACCCGTCTGCGAACCATACCCGATTCGAGCATAGCCTCGGGGTCTACCATCTCGCCTGCCAGGCGCTCGATGGACTCGGCGTCCACGGCCAGCAGGCCGAACGGGTACGCGCTGCCGCGCTCCTCCACGACGTGGGTCACAGCCCGTTCAGTCACAACATCGAGACGGTGATCCACCGACACACCGGCCTGTACCACGACGACGTCGCAGACCTCCTCGCAACGAACCCCGTCGGTGAGGTACTACGGGACCACGATCTCGAACCGGCCACGATCGCGGATCTGATCGCCGGGAACGGACAGTACGGACAACTCGTCTCCGGAGAACTGGATGTCGATCGGATGGACTATCTGGTCCGTGACGCTCACCATACCGGCGTCCCGTACGGAACGATCGATCACGGACGACTCGTCCGCGAACTGACGTTCAAAAACGACCAACTCGTACTGCAGGAGGGGAACGTCCAGAGCGCCGAGAGCCTGCTGGTCGCACGTGCGCTGATGAACCCGACCGTCTACAACCACCACGTCGCCCGGATCAGCAAGTCGCTGCTCAGACGCGGCACCGAGCGGCTGATCGACGAAGAATCCGTCTCCGGGTCGGCCCTTCGCCGGATGGACGACAGTGACCTACTCGTTGCGCTCCGGCGTCACGACACGACCGAATCATACGCGCAGGCACTGGACGAACGGGACCTGTTCAAACGAGCCGTCTGGGCCGAACTCATGGACGTCCCAGACGAGATTATCGAGGCCGGGCACGATCGCCTCCGCGATCTGGAGGCGGATATCGCGGATCGGGCGAACGTCCGATCCGCACAGGTCATCCTCGACGTCCCGGACCGACCGACGATGACCGAGTCGACGACACGGGTCGTCGTCAGCAACGAGATCAGACGGCTGGATCAGCAATCGCCGCTCGTCGAGGCGCTCCGGGCCGCACAGCAGTCACAGTGGCGGCTTGGCGTGTACGCCCCCGAAGAAGTAAGCGAACGCGTCGGGCGGGCGGCCGCATCCGTCCTCGGTCTCGATACCGACGGTGGCCTCGTCTCCGAGGTTCGCAAGGGGCACTACGCCACACTCGACGAGTTCGATCACGGCTCGAACTGATTGACCGCTCGCTGAGACGGCCCCGATCCGGAACGACAGGCAAATGGGTGATACGCGAGTACACCCGCGTATGCATCTGGACGGGACAGTGCTGCGCGGTCCCTCCTTCGAACCGGTCGAGGGGCGCGTGGTGGTCGACGGCGGGGAAATCGTCTCTATCGAGGAGATGGAGACGACGAGCGATGACATCATTCTCCCGGCGTTCGTCAACGCCCATACGCATCTCGGCGATTCGATCGCAAAGGAAGCGGGTGGGGACCTCTCGCTCGAAGAACTAGTCGCGCCGCCGGACGGCCTGAAACACCGGCTGCTCAGGGAGGCATCACGGGACGAACTCGTCGAAGGGATCCGGCGCTCGCTCCAGTTCATGGAGTCGACCGGGACGGGCACCTGTCTCGAATTTAGAGAGGGCGGCGTCGAGGGAGTCCGAATGTTCCGAGAGGCGGCCGAGTACAGCGACCTGCAACCGCTAATCCTGGGGCGTGAGACCATCGATGCGATGCAGATCGCTGACGGCTTCGGTGCTAGCGGCGCGAACGACGCCGATTTCGAGACCGAACGAACGGCGACTGGGGAGGCTGGCAAACTGTTCGGCATCCACGCCGGCGAGGTGGACTCAAGCGACATCAACGCCGCACTGGATCTCGACCCGGACTTCGTCGTCCACATGGTCCATCCCGATCCCGTCCACCTCCAGCGGATCGACGACAGCGAGGTCCCGATCGTCGTCTGTCCGCGTTCGAACATCGTTACCGACGTGGGTCGTCCACCGATCACGGAGTTAGCCGAGCGGACGATGCTCGCCCTCGGCACGGACAACGTGATGACCAACAGCCCCTCGATGTTTCGGGAGATGGCCTTCACTGCGAAGCTATTCGATCTCTCCGCCCAGGAAGTGCTCCGGATGGCGACGATAAACGGTGCACGGATCGCGGACCTCGACCGCGGCCTCGTCGAGGAGGGCCGGCCCGCCAAACTCCTCGTTCTCGACGGGAATTCCGACAATCTCACGGGTGCACAGGACATCGTCCGGGCAGTCGTCCGCCGCGCGGGGCCGGCCGACGTGAAGCGACTCGTTCTCTGAATACGGCGCTCGCGGGCAAACGTTATACGAAGTGGGTCGGTACCATGTAACAAGATGTACGATCGGATACTGGTCCCGACCGATGGCTCCCCTGGCGTCGGACGCGCGGTCGAGCACGCGGTCGACCTCGCAGCGATCCACGATGCGACAGTCCACGCCATCTACGTCGTGAACTCGGCGACGTTCGCGGGGCTACCCATGGAGGCATCGTGGAACGGGATCAGCGACGTCCTCCGGGAAGAGGGCCAAGAAGCACTGGAGTTAGTTGAAGAAACCGCTAAAAAAGCGGATGTGCCCCTGCAGACGCGCCTGATCGATGGCTCCCCGCGCCGTGCAATCGTCGAGTACGCGGACGGCCACGACTGCGATCTGATCGTCATGGGTACCCACGGCCGGGGCGGGATCAACCGCCTCCTGATGGGCAGTGTCACGGAAGGCGTGATCCGGACCTCCGACCGACCGGTGCTGACGGTGCAACTGGGGGATAGATCCGACGGTGACGAGCAGCAAGACGACACAGCCACCGAATCCTGAGTCCGACGATCAGGTCGCTCGGAGGTGTTCGCAGTCCCCCGCGTGGACCCGCACCGTTTCCGTTCCTGTATCGACGAGTAACGTTCCCGGGCGTTCGATATCGATCGCCTTGCCCTCCACGACGCCGTCCGGCGTCTCGACGCGGACGCGCCGCCCGAGCGTCAGTGCAAGGTCGCGCCAGCGGTCGAGAATCGCCTCCTCGTCAGCGAGCAGGTCGTCGAGTCGTTCGAGCACTCGCTGAGTGAAGGTTCGTCGGTCGACGTCGCCGACCTGCTCGCGGATACTCGTCGCCGTGTCGGGGAGTTCCTCGGCGTCGATATTCGCGTTGATACCGATCCCGACGACGACCCAGGAGACGCGGTCGGCTTCGCCCTCCATCTCCGTGAGGATACCAGCCAGCTTTTTTTCACCCTCGTCAGTCGGCACTAGCACGTCGTTTGGCCACTTGATTCCGGCGTCGATGCCCGCCTCGCGGGCCGCCGTGGCAGTGGCGACCGCAGCAGCCAGGGTTACCAGGGGGGCGTGCGCCGGCGGCATGGATGGTCGGAGGACGGCACTCAGCCAGACGCCGCCACTCGGCGCGGCCCATTCACGGTCGAGTCGTCCGCGGCCCCCAGTCTGCTCGTCCGCGAGCACGACGAGGTTCTCTGCCCCCTCGCCTGCCGCCTCGCGTGCGCGGTCGTTCGTACTCCCGATCGAGTCGTGATATTCGATCTCGAAGGGGGCTTCGAGGCCGTACTCGACGGTGCTCTCCCCGAACTCGGGGACCGATTCGAGGACGTAGCCGTCGCCCTCGCTCTCGATGACGAAGCCCTCCTCCCGGAGCGCCTCCACGTGTTTCCAGACTGCGGCACGGGTGACGTCGAGACGCTCCGCGATGTCTGCGCCGGAGACGTCGTAGTCGGCGATCGCTTCGAGGACGGCGCGTCGGGTCTCGTTCATATGTGGGTGTTCACAGCGGAGGGTATTGTCGGTTCTGTCACGCCGCCGAGACCTGCCCGACTTGGGAAGCCATAAATTCCCTCCCCGATAGAGTGGTCGTATGGATACTTACGACCTGATCACTCGCAACGCCGAGGAGGTCGTCACCGACGAGGAAGTCGAAGCGCTTGCGGCCGATCCCGACGAGAAACGGGCATACGTCGGCTACGAGCCGTCCGGCATCCTCCACCTTGGGCATCTGCTGACGGCGAACAAACTGATCGACCTGCAGGATGCGGGCTTCGAAATCGTCGTCCTGCTCGCCGACGTCCACGCCTACCTGAACGGGAAGGGGACGTTCGAGGAGATTCGCGAGACGGCCGAACAGATGCGCGAGCAGTTTCTCGCGTACGGACTCGACGAGTCCCGAACCGAATTCGTCTACGGTTCCTCCTACCAGATGGACGAGGAGTACGTTCTCGACCTCCACGCCATCGAGCTGGAGACCTCACTGAACCGTGCCCAGCGCGCGATGGCCGAGATTCAGGGCGACGAGACGGCGAAAGTCTCTCACGTCGTCTACCCGCTGATGCAAGCGCTCGACATCGAGTATCTCGATGTCGACCTCGCTGTCGGCGGTCTCGACCAGCGCAAAGTCCACATGCTCGCGCGTGAGGAACTCCCGAGTCTGGATTACGACGTCCGGCCGTGTCTGCACACGCCGATTATCGCCGACCTGACGAGCGGCGAGGGGAAGATGTCCTCCTCCAGCGGTGGGACGACGGTCTCGATGGAGGACACGCGAGACGATCTCGAAGAGAAGATCAACGCGGCCTTTTGCCCGCCCACGCGGGACCCCGAACCGGACGACGACGGTAACGAACGAGAAAACCCCGTCCTCGAACTGTTCCAGTACCACGTCTTCCCGCGGTTCGAGTCTGTAACCGTCGAACGGCCCGACGAGTACGGCGGCGACGTCACTTACGAGGTGTACGAGACCCTCGCCGAGGACCTGGAAAGCGGCGAACTCCATCCGGCCGACGCCAAGGGTACTCTCACCGCCTACCTCGACGAACTGATCGCGCCCGGTCGAGAGCGCCTCAACGAACTCCGCGCTTGACTTCCTCCCCGCGCTAAAGTGCGAGGCCTTCTCCTCTGCTTTCCGTAAGCGCCTCTCCTGGTCGTCGTTTCCAGGATACCGCTCGTCTGGGGGATCGGCCGCTTACTTCAGAAGCCATACATAAGTTACCTACCGGTGAACGCCGCGGCAGCCGCCTCGACGGTCGCATACTCGCCGTCGCTGTAGGCGATAAACCGCACGTCCAACAGCGAATCGGGCTCGTACTCGGCGATCGTTTCCGCGATGATTTGGGCCCCTCGCTCGAGGTGGAAGCCGGCGACGCCACAGCCGAGTGCCGGGATCACGAGCGACTCACAGCCTCGCTCGTCCGCGGCTTCCAGCGCATTGTGCGTGGCCTCGCGGATGCTTTCGGCTGTCGCCTGACCGTCCCCGTAGTGGGGCATCGCGGCGGCGTGAATAACGTACTCCGCGTCGAGGTCGTAGGCGTCAGTCACCGCCACCTCGCCGAGGTCGATGGGCCCTTTCGACGTCGCTTCTTCGTCGAGTTCCTGGCCTGCACGGCGTCTGAGTGCCCCGGCGACACCGCTTCCCATTTTGAGACTCGTTCCGGCGGCGTTGACCAGCGCGTTGGCGGACTGTTCGGCGATATCACCCTGAATGATCTGGAACTCCATAGTCGGAGTTACCGTCTCCACCCCCCTCATTGTAAGGGGTAGCCGCGCTAGCGTGTAGCATAGTATGAAAAAGTAGAAATGCCCTCGGAAAGTAGTATATATCGAGATACTACCCCGCAAATGAGCCCCGACGCTACACCGGATCCGTACGGCGAGTATGCCGAGTTACTCCGTGAGATCGGCATTCCAGACGACGAGATCCGATCACTCCACGTCGGCGACGGCCGCGACGTCGCCGACAAGCCGCTCCTGCCCTTCCTAGAGGACAGAGTTGAATCGTCGGACGCAACAGACCTCGCCCGCAAACTCGTCGAGGTCCTGACTCAGTCCCGACGCGGGATGAGCGCAACGGGAAGCTACTGGAACTACGCGCCGGAGGTCCACCTGAACGAGGTGTTCGAGCCCTACGGCTGCTCGGTGACGTTCCGGGACGCCTCACACGGCGATGGCCAGTCCAGTTTCGAGGTGATCCTCGAAGACGCCTCCGGAACGGGCCACCGGACGACCTTCGAGTACCCCGAAACGCCGCTCGGAGACGACAACTTCCCGGCGCTGCTTGCAGCCATCGAACGACGCCTGCTCTCGAACACCGACCTGACGTTCGTTCTGTTGACCCCAATCGACCGGCGCTGGCGGGTCCTCATGATCGAGAACGAACGGCTCGACCACCTCCGAAGCGAGTACGGCGAGCGTCTCGAGTTCGCCGGACTCCCGCTCCTGCGCGAGGACCAACTCGAGGCCTTCGAGCGTGGCGAGGTGACCGCAGTCAAGCCACAGCCTGGCGAAGCGACGGCGGAGACGGGTCGCAACCGGAGCACGGTCGATCGGCGAACACGCCCGGACACGGCCGACGATTCGCTCGCACGGGTCACGAGTGTCGATGACGGACCGACGCCCCGTCCGGACAGCGAGGGCAATCCTGGAGCGGTGTTCGAGGGCTCCCCGGAAGATCTCGCTGCCAGGGCCGGCGAAGATGCCGAGCAGTCCGAGCGGGATGCCGTGCAGGCCACAGATGGCGAACTCAACCAGGTGTTCGGCGACCTCTCGGACGTCTCGCTCGAACCCATCGAGCAGGAGACCGAAAACGAGGGCCCAATCGAGGAGTCGGTCGATATCGGCGAGCGAACCGATTCCGCGTCCGAGGCCGAACCGGATGGCCTCGACGATCTGTTCGAACAGATCGAGCGCGAGGCGCTCACCGACGAGGATAGTGCTTCCCCGGCCGGACCCGGCGACTCGACTACCGTTGCTGCCACGGCAGGGGGAGGTGGAGCGTTACTGACGGTATCCAGTAACGGTCAGTTGGCTGGGGACAGGGAGACGGGTGACGGGACGGACATGATTTCCGAGGCGGATTCGGCGGACGACGAAGAGTTCGACATCGCGTCGCTGGTCGCAGGGCTATCGGCGGAGGATGCCGACGATACGGGGACCGACGCCGTCGACGAGACAGCCGACACCGAGTTCGAGTGGGTGAACGACGACGAACTCAGCAGTCGTTAGAGAGGAAGCCAGTCGCTGGAGACGTCTTTGCCGAGGAGATGCCAGCGCTGCTCGGCGATTCCGTCCTTTTCACGAACCTCGACCAGCGCGTCGAACAGCGGTTCGATCAGGTTGACGTGATCGCTCCCCCGTTCGACGCGAAGGTGGTAGTGGCCGATCCCGTCGACGCGTCTGACCGAGGCGGTAAGGACGTGCAAGAGCCGAAACAGCGCTTCGGGGTCGTGGTCGACGAACAGGGGGCCAAGCGAATCGAAACAGAGTCGCAGTTCGGCTGGCGAAAGCGCCCCGGCACGCGTCTGGAACTCCTCAATCCGGGCGACGACCTCGCTTCCGAGCCCGCTCAGTGAGCCCTCGCCCGTCTCAGAATCCTCGCCGAAGCGCACGATCTCCCGGTCGATGCCGTCGAGGGCGTCGGGAGCACACGCACAGACCGGCCCGGGTCCGGAGAACACGAACAGTCGTCGACGGTCATCGTCACCGACCAGATGGCGACATGCGTTGCTGTGGACGGTTCCGTCGCCGACGAGCAGGAGGTTGCAGCCGTTCTGTTTGAGTTCGGCTAGCTCTTGCGAGAACGTCGTGCTGTCCGGAACACCGTCGCCGCGTCCGAGTTCCATCACTTTGGCGTTTGAAAACAAGGTCTATTAAACGTTGCGGCGTCCGGCGTTCTCGGGTGTCTACAATCCGTCCTCCTTGAGCACGCTTAAGAACCGCCGGAAACTGGTAGGGAGTATGAACCCACGCGACCTGTCGGCCCACACCGAATACGTGGCGGGCCGAGGTATCGAGGAGGTCGCTCGCGACCTCGGCATGGATCCGTCGGACCTGATTAAACTCGCATCGAACGAGAACGCGTTCGGCCCGAGTCCGGCCGCCGTCGAGGCCATCGAGGCCCACGCCCCGTCGGTGAGTAGCTACCCGAAGACCTCACACGCGGATCTGTCCGAGGAACTCGCCCGCCGCTGGGACGTCGACCCGGAGCAGATCTGGCTCTCTGCCGGCGGTGACGGCTCGCTTGATTACCTCTCGCGGGCCATGCTTGCCCCCGACGACGAAGTGCTCGTGCCGCAACCGGGCTTTGCCTACTACGCGATGAGCGCTCGCTATCACCACGGCGAGGTGAACGAGTACACCCTCTCACAGGCGGACGGCTTCGCACAGACTGCCGAGCGGGTGCTCTCGGCGTACGATGGCGAACGGATCGTCTATCTGACGAGCCCACACAACCCGACCGGGACGGTCTGTCCGCTCTCGGACGTCGAACGGATCGCCGAGGAGACTGCCGAGGAGACGCTCGTCGTCGTCGACGAGGCCTACGGCGAGTTCGCCGATATCGATTCGGCGGTCGACCTCGTCCGCGAGCGGGAGGACGTCGCGATCATCCGAACGTTCTCCAAAGTGTACGGGCTTGCAGGGCTTCGACTGGGCTACGCCATCACGCCGAGCGAGTGGGCGGATGCGTACGCCCGCGTCAACACGCCCTTTGCGGCGGGAGAGCTCTCCTGTCACGCCGGCCTGGCGGCGCTCGATGACGACGAACACGTCGAGCGAACCGTCTCCACGACCGAGTGGGCGCGCGAGTACATCTACGAGCACGTCGACGCACCCACCTGGGATAGCCAGGGGAACTTCGTGTTGCTCAAGGTCGGAGAGGCCACCGCAGTCGCCGACCGACTGCAGGAGCGCGGCGTCATCATCCGCGACTGTACTAGCTTCGGGCTGGACGACTGTATCCGGGTGACCTGCGGTACGGAAGCCGAGACGAAACGCGCCGTCGATGAGATAAACGAGGTGTTAGCGGAGTGAGAATCGCAGTGACAGGGACGCCCGGGACGGGCAAGACCACCGCAACGGAGCTACTGGAGACGGACCTCGACGTCGTCCACCTCAACGAGGCCATCCGCGAGGAGGGCCTCTACGAGCGCGTCGACGAGGAGCGCGACAGCGTCGTAGCCGATATGGATGCCGTCGCGGAGTGGCTCGGCGGTCGGGACGACGTCGTCATCGACTCGCATCTGGCCCATCACCTCGACGTTGATCGCGTCGTCGTCCTCCGCTGTCGCCCCGACGTGCTGGAGGACCGCCTCGTCGAGCGTGGCGAGGCCGAAGCGTCGGCCGCGGAGAACGCCGAGAGCGAGGCGCTTGACGTGATCCTCTCGGAGGCAGTCGAAACACACGGCTTCGATTCCGTCTACGAGATCGAAGCGACCGAGCGCACGCCCGAGGCGGTCGCCACGGAGATCGAAGCGGTCATTGAGGGAGAGCGCGACCCGAGTGCCGGCGAAGTCTCGTACATCGAGTATCTATGACACTGGATCAGTTCCGTTCCGTCGCCGACCGCGCACTCGAACCGTTCGTCGCGCTATCGACCCGACTCGGACTGTCGCCCGACGCGATCAGCGTGCTCGCTTTCGTCGCCGCGGCCGTCGCAGGCGGTGCCTACTACCTCGCCAGCGAGACGGCGATCCTGTATCTCGCCGGGGCCGTTCTCGTCGGGCTCAACGGGGCGCTGGACCTGCTCGACGGCGCGGTCGCTCGCGAGCAACAAGTCGACTCGAAGGCCGGGGACCTGCTCGATCACGTGCTCGATCGGTACGCCGATATCGTCGTCATCGCGGGACTCGCCGCGGGGATCGGCCACTATCCGCTCGGTTTCGCGGCCGTCACGGGCGTCCTGATGACCTCGTATCTCGGGACGCAGGCCCAGGCGGTCGGGCTGGACCGGGTCTACGCCGGCGTGCTCGGGCGTGCCGATCGGCTCGCACTCATCGGCGTCGTCACCGGCGTCGCCGCGTTCGTCCAGCCGTCGGTCGCCGGATTCGGCCCGGTCGGCTGGCTGCTCGTACTCTTTGCCGTCGTCGGGCACGTCACGGCGCTCCAGCGGTTCTGGGGCGCGTGGGGCGCACTCGATTGACCGACGGCAGCGCCACGGCGCACCTTTTATCAACGCTGGCAGCGAATAGGGAGACATATGGTGCAGTGTGAAATGTGCGGCGCCTCGGTGTCGTCGCCTAAGACCGTCAAGATCGAGGGAGCCGAACTCGACGTCTGCAGTGACTGTGCTGACTTCGGGACCGAAATAAAGACCCAGCAGTCCTCGAGTTCGTCCACGAAGTATTCGACGGGGTCGAGTTCGAGCGGCTCGGATGGCTCGAGCGGGTCGTCCGGAACCGGCGGCTCCGGCGGATCTAGCCGATCCCGTTCGGACATGTTCGACGACATGGACGAGATCGTCACCGATTACGACGAGCGGATCCGCTCTGCGCGCGAAGAGAGAGATCTCAGCCAGTCCGACCTCGCGAACGAACTCAACGAGAAGGCGAGCCTCATCCGAAAGCTCGAACGCGGTGACACGCTACCGAGCGACGACATCAAGTCGAAACTCGAGAGCTTCCTGGAACTCTCGCTGACCGGTGGCGTGACCTCGGACGACGAGGAGTGGAGCGGCGGTTCGGCTGACGGCGAGTACACGCTCGGCGACGTCGTCAAGCGAAAAGACTGATTCCGCCCTCGAACTGAAGGATCGCCTTCCCAGCGGCCGGGAGTTCTCGCAACCTATTTGTCGCCGGCGACCGCTGGTAAAGGTATGTTCGTTCTTGTAAACCTCAAGGCGTATCCGTGTGATCCAGTCGAAGTAGCCACCGCAGCGCGCGAGGCAAGCGAGTCCTCCGGTATCGACGTCGCCATCGCGCCACAGGCTGCAGCAATCGAGGCCGTCGCCGAGACGGGCGTCGAGACCTGGGCCCAGCACGTTAGCCCCGTCGAGCACGGGAGCCACACCGGTAGCACCCTCGCCGAAGCGGCCGACGAGGCGGGTGCGACTGGAACCCTGCTCAACCACTCGGAGAACCGTCTCAAACTCGCCGACATCGATGGCTCGCTCGACGCGGCCGACCGTGTCGGCTTCGATACGGTCGTCTGCGCGAACAATCCCGATCAGATCGCCGCCGCGGCCGCGCTGGGCCCCGACGCTGTCGCCGTGGAGCCACCGGAGCTAATCGGGACTGGCACGCCGGTCAGCCAGGCCGATCCCGATATCGTCCGTGACGCCGTCGACGCCGCCGCCGCGGTTGACGAGTCCGTCGACGTCTACTGCGGTGCAGGGATCAGCACTGGAGAGGACGTCGTCGCAGCCGAGGAACTCGGCGCCGACGGCGTACTGCTCGCCAGCGGCGTCGCGAAGGCCGACGACCCGCAGGCGGCGCTCGAGGATCTGGTCGAACCGTTGTAGATCCCCGAAAACATCCCTGAAGTCACGATTATAGCGAAACCTCAGTTTCGTCGCTTTCGAGGTACCGTCGCTCCCACTCTCGCCGCGCTTCGAGTTCCCGGTCGCCCCGCTGGGTGAGTGCGTAGTAGTTGGTTCGGCGGTCGAGTTCGCCTTTTTCCACTAGCCCCTTATCGACGAGAGCATCGAGATTCGGGTAGAGCCGTCCGTGATGGATCTCGCTCTCGTAGTACTCTTCGAGTTCTTCTTTGATCGCGAGACCGTGTGGGTCATCACGGCCGGCGATGACGTACAGTAGGTCCCGCTGGAATCCGGTTAGGTCATGCATGTTCTCCCCCATATAGTTATCCAACTATCAAACTGATAAATGTACAGGGAGTTAGGAGATGCTGAGAGGGGTATGTGTCGGATCCCGGTGAAGATCCGGTAACCGTGTTCCCCCCGAGACATCGGTTATTGATCGTATATCACCGACATATTCGAGCATGCTAAACTACTGCTGAGAAATCATATCATATATTAATAGTGCTCCTGAATACGTGTCAGTTACATACGATTCTTGGGAGCGTTAATACTTTCAGCTAAGCGTAGCGTACTGCAGAAAGAATCGTGAAGTCTTGGCGGCTACACTACTCGAAGTGGTCGAGGCACTTGTCGTACTCTTCGCTTGCCTTGTCCCAATCGACGACCTCGAAGAACGCGCTAATGAAGTCGCCACGGGCGGGGCCGTAGTCGTAGTAGTAGGAGTGCTCCCAGACGTCGATCGCGAGAACGGGATGTGCGCCCCATAGCGCGCCCTGATCGTGCTTGTCGACTGCGACGTTCCGCAGTTGTTTGGCGACCGGGTCGTAGACTAGCAGGGCCCAGCCACCAGCAGCGCTGGCGGCGGCCTCGAACTCGCCTTTCCAGCCTTCGTAGGAACCGAAGTCCTCTTCGATGCGTTCGAGTAGTTCACCATCGGGTTTGCCGCCCCCGTTGGGATCCATGTTCTCCCAGAACAGGGTGTGGAGATAGTGTCCACAGCCGTTGTGGGTGACGTTGCCGATTGCGCCCGCGGAGCTACCGAAGTCCCCGTTCTCACGGTTCTCGGCGAGGGTCTCCTCGGCGCTGGCAAGGCCGTTCACGTAGCCCTGATGATGGGTGTCGTGATGCCACGTCAGCACCTGCTCGGAGATGTGCGGTTCGAGCGCATCGTAATCATACGGCAGCGGCGGCAGTTCGGGTTGGGAATGTTCTGGCATAGCTATCGCCTCCAATTTCAGTATCGGTTCGATGACTGTTAAACGTTTAGAAGAGAGTAGTTGACATGCCACATACCAGAGAGTTGTCCCCGGCTTTCACAGTCGCAGTGGTTACTCGCCCCGTGCCGTCTCGAACATCTCGAGTGCCGCTTCTCGGCGCTGGCTATGCTCGACTATCGGGTCGGGATACTCCGGTGCGAGTCGACGCCGCTGTGTCGCGGAGAGTTCGTGCCAGGCGTGGATCTGCTCGGCCTCGACCTCTTCGAGTTCTGGCACATACCGCTTTATGTACGTCGCGTCGGGGTCGTAGCGCTCACCCTGCGTCATCGGATTGAAGATCCGGAAGTACGGCTGGGAGTCGGTGCCGGTCGATGCGGCCCACTGCCAGCCACCGTTGTCGTTTGCCGTCTCGTGGTCCACAAGCTTCTCGCGGAACCAGTCGTAGCCCTCGCGCCAGTCGATCAGCAGATCCTTGGCGAGAAACGACGCGACGATCATCCGCACGCGGTTGTGCATGTAGCCTTCCGCCAGTAACTGGCGCATCCCGGCGTCGACGATGGGATAGCCCGTCTCGCCGGCTTTCCACGCCGCCAGATGCTCCGACTCGTCGCGCCACTCGATGGGGTTCTCGTACTCCTTGTAGTTCTCCGAGACGACTTCCGGATTGAAGAAGAGAACGTGGCTGTAGAACTCCCGCCACGCGAGCTGGGACTGAAACTCCTCGACGGACTCGGCCTCGGCGTCGGTGTCGGCACGCTCCATCGCCTCGGCAGTCGCCGCGTACACCGTACGAATCCCCATGGTTCCCCACTTCAGATCCGCCGAGAGCCGCGAGGTGGCGTCGTCTGCCGGGTAGTCCCGCCGCTCGTCGTAGCGGTAGATATCCCCGGCACAGAAATCGTCGAGACGTTCGCGGGCGGCATCGGTGCTGGCCGACTGCAGGTCAGCCTCGGGTTCATCGAAGCCCAGATCGCCGAGGGTGGGAAGCGATGTCGACCATCGATCCGGGACCGAGTGCGACGCCGGATCGGCGAGGTCGTCCATATTGGGTGCCTCGTAGGGGGCCTCCTTCTCCCGATCCAGCCACTTTCGGCCGAAGTATGTAAAGACCGAATACGGATCACCGTCGTTCGTCGTGATCGAGCCCGGCTCGTGACAGATCGCGTCGTGGTAGCTTTCGCGGGCGACATCGACCTCGTCGAGCGCCCGTCGGACTTCAGTATCGCGTTCCCGCGCCAGTCCGGAGTAGTCCTTGTTCCAGACGACGGCCTCGGCGTCAGTCGTTTCGGCGAGACGCGACAGTACGGTTCGAGGATCGCCGCGTGTGACGAGGAGGTCGCTGCCGTGCTCGCGGTAGGATTCCCGTAGCGAATCGAGTGCGTCGAGCATATATGCGACCCGCGGCGGCGATCCGTGTTGGAGGACGGCGTCGTCAAATACGAAGACGGGCAGAACCGATCCGGACCCGGCAGCCTCGGTGAGGCCGCAGTTGTCCGCCGTTCTGAGATCCCGTCGATGCCAGTGGATCTTCATACCGTTCTTGACGACCCGAAGGGAATAAATCCTCGTCCTGACCGGCCGGAACGCTCGCTATCGAAAGCTACAAACCCGCCACGAGCAAATTCGCCGACATGGAACTACGGGTCATCGAGAACACTGAGGACGAACTCTCTATCGAAATCGGCGGAGAGGATCACACCTTCATGAACGTACTCAAAGGCGCGCTACTGGAGACCGAAGGCGTCACTGCGGCGACGTACGACATGAACCCGGAGCAGTCCGGTGGACAGACCGAGCCGATCCTCGGTCTCAAGACGGACGAGTCGACGGACCCGCTCGACGCGCTTGAAGACGGCGCAGAACGAGTTCGCGACAAAACGAACGCCTTTCGCGATGCCTTCGAGACGGCGGCCTGATCGGGACTAGCTCTTCTGGACCGTTCAGTAGAAAGATCTCACAGCAAAGCACCCGCTTTGATTTCGCCTCTGCCGTGCCACCACAGCAAGTTCGAGGATGGGAACGCAGCCTGGTCTGAGACGGCATAGCTACGCGTCGCCGGGCGATCACCCCTTTTTGAGTTCTCGGAGAACACAGTTGAGAACATGTACCAGATCGAGTCGTCCTGGGGTACCGTGATCGGATTACTCGTCGCTGTCGTCGCAATCGTCGGCACGCAGATGCTCGGCTGGGAGTGGGGATCCGAGCAGCTACTTCCAACGATTATTGGCGTCGCCGTCGCCGGAATCGCCGTCGTACTCGTCGTTCGAAGACTACAGGGGTGATCAAGTAATTTGGCTCGAGTCATCACCGGGCCGTCCGCGCCGACCTACCGTTCAGTCTGAGTGGGTCACTGATCGGTCGGTGTAGACCCTCCAACGTCTTCCACGGCACCGATTACAGCGCGATGAGCGCGACCAGTCCGAGTCCGGCAATCGCGATCAACACCATCAGCGGGACGTACGGCCTCGCAATCGTTTTCCACCCGGTCCGGCGTTCGAGGTCGCGATCGAGTTGTTCGTAGGAGGGTTCGATCTTCTCTAGTTCCTGACTGCCACAGCGACTGCAGGGCGGCGTGTGCTTGACGTGCTGGCGACCGCAGTCGTTACACGCCCAGACGAAGTTCGGGCCCGTCTCGACCGTTGCCGACGTCTCCTCGTCGTACTGCTTGAACGAGTCGTGCCCACAGTCGGTACAGGGCGGGTCGTCGCGTGCGTGGGGTTTCCCACAGCGCTCGCACCGGTAGACCATTCACTGAACCTAGGGAGATGGTACATATAAGCCCCGTGAAACCCTCGTCCCCAGCGCCGGAGAGGGAAGGCTTTAGTCACGAACTCGGCTACGTTCGACTGTGATCAGAGCGCTCGTCTTCTACGTGTCGACGGCGGTAGTCGGGGCCATTTTCGCGGTTGTCGGCGCAGTGAATCTCACCGGCGAGATCATCGGGCCGGGCTCCGTACTGATGGCGCTTGGCGGCCTCGCACTGGTGCTGTTCGCGGCGTACAAACTCCTCTTCGACGACCCGGCCGAGTCCGCGCCGGACGATAGCTGGGTGGGGACGATGGCCGTTGCTGCGGTCCTGTTGAGTCTCTGGGCGGTGACGGTGTCGCCGATATAGGGCGGGTGAGGTCGTGGCTTGTTTTCCACGTGGTTCGAGTATCGGGACACATCACTTCGAGAAGTGTAGCGATATACTTCGAGGACTGTAGTATTAGATTTCTCAACGACAGACCGACTCCTACAACCGCATCGGCACGCCTCGCTCGTCCAGATACCCCGTCACCACCTTTTTCTCGTCGGGTACGGCCGTACCCTCCTCCAAAAATCTGGGCTAAAAAGCCGGAAGCGCCAGGCGCTTCCGGTCCGCTGACGGACAGTGCCGACTCCTACAACCGCATCGGCACGCCTCGCTCGTCCAGATACTCCTTTACTTCCCGGATCGAGTACTCGTCGAAGTGGAATATCGATGCCGCGAGCGCGGCGTCGGCGTTCGCCTCAGTGAGTACATCGTAGGCGTCTTCGGGACCGCCACAGCCAGAGGAGGCGATTACGGGCGTATCGACGGTGTCACAGACCGCCTTCGTCAGCGGGATGTCGTAGCCGTCTTTGGTCCCATCGGCGTCGATGGAGTTGACGAACAGTTCGCCCGCACCGCGGCGTTCGGCTTCCGTGGCCCACTCGACGACGTCGATGCCGGTTCCCTCGCGGCCACCCTTCTTCGTGCACTCGAACCAGCAGGACTCGCCGTCGACCTCGACGTAGTGTTCGCCCTGCTCGTCGTAGCGGCGCTGGGCATCGACGCTGATGACGATACACTGGCTGCCGAAGGCCGCCGCCCCCTCGTTGATGAGTTCGGGGCGTTCGAGCGCACCGGTCGTGATCGAGACCTTGTCCGCGCCGGCCCGGAGCGTCTCCTTGATGTCCGCACGGGTCCGGATGCCGCCACCCACGGTGAGGGGGATAAACACCTCGTCGGCGACGTCCTCGACGACGCCGAGCATCGTCTCGCGCCCCTCCGCGGAGGCGGTGATGTCGAGGAAGACGAACTCGTCGGCCCCGGCCTCGTTGTACAGCTTTGCCATCTCGACCGGATCGCCGGTGTACTTGAGATCCTCGAAGTGAACGCCGGTGTAGACCGCGGGGTTGCCCTCTTCGTCCAGATCCACGTCGATACAGGGGATGATCCGCTTAGTGAGGCCCATATACCCGACCGTAGTGTGGGAGGGTATACAAAGGGACCGCTCCGCGCAAGCGTCAGTCGGCGATGATCCGTTCCAGTCCGGCGCTGACGACGACGCCGCCGACCAGACCGAGCCAGTGCGCGTAGACGTTGATTATCATGCCGTCGACGACGATCCGTTCGGGGAACAGTCCCACGACGAAGGCGACGAGGAGGGCAGTAACGAGGGCAACGGGGATCGCTTCGGCACCGAGTTGAATCCAATCGGCCCGATCCTTCGGGAGTCGACCGCGGACGCTGACGGCCAGCGCTCCGAGACACAACACTGAACTCCCGGCCGCGCCGGCGAGCACCAGCGGGTCGACGACGCGGGCGTGCAAGAGATAGAACGTCACCAGCAGTATCAGGAAGATCAGTGCGCCGGCGAACGTCGCGGTGCTTTTCGAGTAGGCGGTTCGCAACAGGACGAGCAGGGCGACGTAGACGAACCCCCCGGCGGCGGCGACGACCGCCGAGAACCCACGCGTCGTCGGTGTTCCGGGAAACATCGTCGCGAAGGTCGTGTAGCTAACGACGTTGACCGTTATCGGGACGACGACCAGTATCGCACCGAGCGTGGCGAAAAACCACCGACGCCGCCCTGCTTCGAGACAGAGCAGATAGGCCATCACGATCGCGGCGACGTAGCCAGTGACGTTGTTCCGTAGATGTGGGACGTTCGAGTGGACGTAGGCGGCGGTAAGAAACTTCATGGGCTCCGGATCGCCATGCTGGAGGACGAGCGTCGTCCGCAGGCTCTCCGGTGCCAGGAGGTGAAGTCCGATCAGTAACGCCGGGATCGCAGTGGCCACTACGAATACGTCGAACGCGACGGTCCGGCGCGTGTAGCCAAACACCCGATGAGCCTCTTCCATGCGACCTGTCGTCAATATGTAGCGTCAGTAGGGCTTTCCGCGTTTCGGCTCCGGCCATCGAGACCCCCTGGAGAGAGTCAGTTTTTTCTCCGTAGCATCTGTACGAGAGTCTATGCCCGGCCCCGTGTTCCTCCAGGGCGAGCAGGTCGAGTTGCGCACCATCGAGAAGGCCGATCTGCAGTTCATGCAACAGCAGGTCAACGATCCGCAGGTCTGGCGAGCGATCGGGAGCGACCGACCGATCAACGCCGAGCAGGAAGAGGAGTTCTACGACGACGTCGTCTGTGCCGAAGACAACGTGAACCTCCTGATTACGGACGACGGGACCCCTGTCGGAACCATTGGTCTCGACAAACTGGAGACGGGTGACCACACTGCGGAACTCGGCTACTGGGTCGCACCCGACCACCACCGGATGGGCTACGGCGGGGACGCCACCGCCCGGATTGTCGAGTACGGCTTCCAGCAGCTCGGCCTCCATCGGATAGAGGCCCGCGTTTTCGAGTTCAACGATGCGTCGAGGGCGCTGCTCGAATCGGTCGGCTTCCGAGAGGAGGGCGTCCACCGGGACGCGGAGTTCGTCGACGGCCAGTACCAGGACGTCTACTGGTACGGCCTGCTGGAAGACGAGTGGCACGAGCGCCAGTAACCCCGCACAGCCTCGGCGTTACGGCAGTTCTTCGGCCGCTTCTACGAGATCAGTCTCCGTCCGCCAGCGGTACAGTCGCCCTTCCCCCTCGAATAGCTCGAAAACGCCGTCCTGCATCCAGCCGAACGGGTGGTCTTTGTCCTCGTACTCGCGTTTCAGCACGTGGCTCTTCTCGAAGTACTCCTCGGTGCCGACGAGCAGTCCCTGCTCGACCAGGAAGCCGCTCGGCTCTTTCTCGGCGACACCGACGAGAGAGGTGACCAGGTCGGCGATCAGGCAGAACTTCTGGATGCTGTTGTCCCACTCGCCGCGGACATCGACCATGCGGAAGGCGTAGGCGTCCGAGCGGCGATTGAGGCGGTCGACGACGAGATTCAGCCGACGGATCGGCTCACGGTCGTAGTTCCCCAGCACGAAGTACGATCGGTCCATCTCGTAGACGGGGCCAAGCTCGCTCATCGCGTGGAGGATCTCTTCGTTGTCGGCCAGCGTGATCTCGTCGGCGTCGAGACGCTCTGTCGCACTCGTCAGGACGTCCTCCGGCACGGAGGGATCCCCCTCGTCTGCGGACGGTTCGCTGGAGGCGGACGGCGCTTCGTGGGAGGGCCCCTCGTTCGGGGACGACGAATCCTCGTTAGACATATCGGTGTCGTCTCACCGGTGCGGGATAGGCGTTGTGTCCGACTGCTCCAGCAGATCCTCTAGAGTAATTTATCCCAGAGTAATTTACCTCAGGGTAATTTACTTTAGAGTAAACTACTTACGGACGTATCGCGTAGATCACAGTATGAGCACCGACCTGAGCGCGGACGAGGGCGCGGATAACCGCGAACTGCTGCACTTCCTCACGCAGGAGACGCGGTTCGCCATCCTTACCAACGTCCTGCAACACCCAGAGGGACTGCCGTCGATGTACGAACTCGAACAGCTAAACTCGAGCGTCAGCGAGGCGACCGTCTACAAGCACGTCCAGAAGTTGATCGACGCGGGTATCCTCGAAGCGGTCGCACTGGCGGACGACGAGCGCCGGCAGGGCTACCCGTGGAAGTTCTACGGCCTGACTGAGGAGGGAGGGGCGTTCCTCGACGAACACAATCTGCTCGCCGCCGAGGAGACGCTCCAGCGGATCTACGAGTCGATTTCGGACAAGCCGGAGAAGATGGAGAAGTACGAGAACGCGCCGCGGCCGGAACGGTAGCAGACTGATTTAAACTCTACTGCTGGTAGACGCGTGCCTCGTACGGTCGGAGTTCGAGCACTCGATCCTCCGGGATCTCGTCGACGTCGTAGTTACTGACGACCAGTTCGGCATTGTCTGCGAGATCGCCGATGTGGATGTGGGGGTGACCGTCGAAGAAGTTACAGACGACGATCAACTCCTCCTCCCCGAGTCGACGACGGTAGCCGAACACCTCGCCGTGTTCGGGATCGATCAGTTCGTAGTCGCCGTAGACGAAGACGTCCCGCTCCTCGCGGAGGTCCATCAGTTCGCGGTAGTAGTGCCAGATAGAGTCCTCATCGGCACGGGCGGCCTCGACGTTTACCTCGTCGTAATTGTCGGTGACGTGGATCCAGGGCTCGCCGTCGGTGAAGCCCGCGTGCTCTGTGTCGTCCCACTGCATCGGCGTCCGGGCGTTGTCACGGCTCATGTCTTCGAGGATCGGCCGGACGTCCTCCTCGTAGTCGTCAGCCCAGTCGTCGAGCGACATCTCCGTGAAATTCTTCGCTTCGACGTCCCGGATCCGGTCGGGATCCTCGAAACTCGTGTTCGTCATCCCGATCTCTTCGCCCTGGAATACGAACGGCGTCCCCTGCAGGGTGAACTGGAAGGTGGCGAGCATCTTCGCGGACTCCTCGCGGTACTCTCCATCGTCGCCGAACCGCGAGATTGCGCGGGGCTGGTCGTGGTTACTGAGATAGTTGCAGTTCCAGCCGTCCTCGGCGAGGGTGTTCTGCCAGGAGCCGATGATGCGCTTGAGTTCGCGCAGGTCGAGTTCCTGCAGGTCCCACTTGTCGTGGCCGGTGTCGACGCCCATGTGCTCGAAGTGGATCAGCATCGAGAGGCCGGTCCCCTCCTCGCCGACGTACTCACGGGCACGCTCGGCATCGACGCCGACCATCTCCCCGACGGTCATGACGTCACGGCCGGCGACAGTTTCATCGACCATCTCGTCGATGTACTCGAGGATGCGCGGGCCGCCGATAAAGTGTGCGCCGCCGCCGTGTTCGCCGTCAGGCAGCCCTTCCGTTTTGGAGACGAGATTGATGACGTCCATGCGGAAGCCGTCAATACCGTGGTCGAGCCACCAGTTCATCATGTCGTGGATCTCCTCGCGAACGGCCTCGTTGCGCCAGTTGAGATCGGGCTGTTTCTCGTCGAAGAGGTGGAGATACCACGCCTCGCGTTCGTCGTCCCAGCTCCAGGCCGGGCCACCGAAGAAGGACTCCCAGTTGTTCGGCGGTTCCTCCGGGTCGCCCTCACGCCAGTAGTAGTAGTCCTCGTACTCGGGGGTGCCCTGACGGGACTGCTGGAACCACTCGTGCTCGTCGGAGGTGTGGTTGACGACGAGGTCCATGATGAGCCGCATGTCGCGGTCGTGGAGTTCGTCGAGTAGCGTCTGCCAGTCGTCCATCGTCCCGAACTCGGGGTGGATCGATTGGTAGTCCGCGATGTCGTAGCCGTTGTCGGCCATCGGGGACTCGTAGACGGGGTTGAGCCAGACGACGTCGATACCAAGCGCGTCGAGATAGTCGACTTTCTCGACGATACCCGGGATGTCACCGATCCCGTCGCCGTCGGAGTCGTTGAAGCTTCGCGGGTAGATCTGATAGACTACCGCCTCCTTCCACCAATCGCGGTCAGGAGACTGCTCGTCGGTTCTCGTCATTGCCAGTTTCTCGGCAATGGACAGGCAAAAGGACAGTGATCCATTTCTTCACGGCCTCTACCCGTGTATCTATGGGATCGGACCGCTGAATCCCCTACTCCAGCGGGTCAACGTCGGGAAGGGGAGCGTCACCCGGCGACAGAATCTCGCCTGAACAGTCCGGAGCCCTCATCGATGGACAGAACTGCTTAAGTTCGCCCGTCGAAAACACCCGCCTATGACTGATGCTGACGACGAGGCCGACGACGAGAGCGAACTCGCAGTCGACCAGAACCCCAGCAAGACCGACGTCCCGTTCGGCGAGGGGGGCGAGGAGAGTGAGGACGACGAGAAGTTCGAAGAGCCCGAGTCGACGTCAGAACCCACGGACGATGACGCCGACACCCCAGCGACCGTGGAGGAGCGGACGACCGCGCCACAGAGCGCGTACAGCAACCGTCAGGCCCTGATCGGCGGCCTCGTCACCGTCGTTGGCCTCGTGGTCGCGTTCGGCATCCCGCTGTTGCTCTGACCAGCCGAACTCGACGACTGCGAATCACGTCGCGTGATCGATAACTACTGATGTCTCCTCCGTCTGTGGCCGGGAGTCGACGGGGCGCGCCGCCGGAGTTCCGCTCCACTACCGGCGTGATGTCTAGAACTGTTGTAACAGGTGCTGATCATACTTTTCGATCGCCGGACGACTGGGTATCCAGTCGACCAGTTCTGCGCGTGGACTCGTACGTTGCTACGGCTGAACGAGCAGTAGTGCAAAGCCCATCGCTACGAGGCTGCCGACGAGGTTCCCGACTACATGCAGGGCCGACGTCCATCGGCGACCCTGATCCCAGAGGTCGACCGCGATAAAGGAAAACGAAGAGAAGGTCGTAAACGAGCCACACGCCCCGACGCCGACGAACAGCATCGCACCTTCGCCGACGCCGCCGAACGCGACCAGTCCGAGCACGAAGCTTCCGATCACGTTCACGACCAGCGTGGCCCACGGGAACTGCGCGGGCGGAAGCGCCTCACCGACGGCGTAGCGGAGGACTGCTCCGATCGCTCCGCCGGTTCCCAGCAGATACGCCGACTCCATCTACGCCACCTCCATCCGCGGTGCGATGGCCCGGGCAACGACCGTACGGCCGAGCAGGACGGCCACAAACGCTGTGACGTAGCTGGCGACCACGTAGCCCAGACCGACGAGCGGATCGGCGGAGACCACGTCCAGTACGAAGGTGCTAAACGTCGTAAACGAGGAGAGAAAGCCGGTCCCGAAGACGAACTTCGCCCTGTCCGAGAGCGCGCCGATGGTCGATGCCTCCGTGAGGATCAGGGCGAGCGCGAAGCTCCCAAGCACGTTGACGGCGAACGTCGCCCCGAGCGTCGACGGGATGGTCAGCTCGACGAAGTAGCGCAGGTTCGAGCCGGCGAAGCCGCCGACGGCGATCAACAGTACCGTTTCCAGACGGACGAGTGGATGAGTGCCTGACATAGCTGTGGGTGGGTGTAGATAGGAGTCATCAGCCAGCGAGTGCCGGCGGTTGAGTCAGGCGGACTCCATCGCCCAGTACAGAAAGATAGGTGATAGAAGGAGTCATAAACCTGTTCGTTCTGGCGCCTACTCGGCGGGAACGACGACGACGTCCTCGACGAGCACGTCGGCGTCAGCAGCGTCGATGTCCTCGCCGGAGATGAGGTCTTCCGAACCGACGGCTTCGCCAAGCGATACGGACTCGGCGTCGGGGCCGAAGTTCAGGACGACGACGACGCGCTCGCCCTCGTTCTGCCGGGCGTAGGCGACGACGCCCTCGTGAGACGCCTCGCTCTCGACTTCCTCGTAGTCGGCATCGTAGCTGAGTGCGTCGAGTTCGTCGCGAACGTTCACCAACCCGCGGTAGTGGTTCCGCAGGTCCTCGTCCGGGTCGTGCCAGTCGACTTTCTCGCGGCGGGTCTCCTCGCCGATCTCCTGGCCCGCGTACAGTAGCGGGATGCCGGGCAGAGTAAACAGAGCGCCCGCGGCAGCCTTGGCCTGGGTCTTCCCGCAGTCCTCGGCGTAGCGGCTCTCGTCGTGGTTCTCCATGTACAGGAGGAATGTGGCGTGATCCGGGAAGCCGGTTCGCGTACGGTTCTCGATGGCGTCGGTGATCGCGGAAGCGTCCATCGCGCCGTTGCCGACCTGTCGGAGGTTGTGATACAGCGTCGTGTCGAAGTGAACGTCGAAACAGAGTTCGTGGAAGTCGGCGATGTAGGGAATCGTCTCGTCGAGCAGGAGGAACTCGGAATCCTCGGCTTTCACGCGGTCGCGAAGCTCCTGCCAGAAACTCGTCGGAACGGCCCAGGCCATGTCACAGCGGAACCCGTCGACTAGCGGTGCCCACTCGTCGACGGCGTCCAGCAGGTGACGACGAACCTCCAGGTTGTCGAAGTTGAAGTTCGCGATGTAGGGCCAGTCGAAGTAGGTGCCAGGCTTGTCGTTCTCCGGGTCCTCCCACTCGTACCAGTCGCGGTACTCCGAGTCGCCGATTTCGGCGCGTTTGAAATATTCGTGTTCCCGGGCGGAGTGGTTCATCACGAGGTCGAACAGCACCTTGATGCCGTTGTCGTGACAGTCCTCGACGAACGCCTCGAACTCCTCGCGGGTGCCGAGGTCGTCGGCAATCGAGAAGAAGTCGACGATGTTGTAGCCGTGATCGAAGTCGTCGTTCTGGAGCACCGGCGTCAGCCAGATACAGTCGATACCGAAGTCGGAGAGGTAGTCCAGTCTATCGGAGAGTGCCTCGAACGTCGCTTCCTCGCCGTCGGAGAAGGTTCGTACGTAGATCTCGTAGAGTGTGACCTCCTTGCCCCAGGCCGGCGGTTCGTTGAGACGGTCAACCGTGACCGTGTCCCCGGTGGTGTCGACTGCAACCGCGTCGGCGACGCTGTACGCGCCGGGAGCGACGGCGACCGCGTGGAACCGGCTGTACTCGCCAAGCGATTCAATCGGGACTCGGGCAGTGTGACCATCGACTTCGATGTCCTCGGTCGAGGCCGCATCGCGGTCGTCGGCGACGAACTCGGCGTCGAGATCATCGACGGAGAGGTCGCTTCCGACCGGCGGCGTCGCATCGGCAGTAAGCACGAGGTAGTCGCCCTCGATGTGTGCGTCGAGTCGGACGCGAGGTCGGTCGCCGGCGCCGTGGACGCCCGTTCCTGCGCCGCTCCCGCTACCGCTTCCCATTCCGGAACCAGAGCGCAGACCGGAGCCAGAGCGAAGGCCCGATCCGGAGCGCAGGCCGGAGCCGGATCGTGGGCCGGAGCCTGCCGGATCGAGCACCGGTGGGCTGTAGTCCGCCGGAAACGCTCGGATCGTTAGCTCGTGGTATCCGTCCGGGGCGTCCAGTCCGATCGTGTACGTACCCGCGCGATCCGGTACGAACGCCTCCACGGGATCCGAACCGACTGTGGCGGTGCTCTCGTCGGGTGCGTCGACGACGGTCCATCTGTAGGTGCCTGAGGGATCTGGATCCCTCGGCGCGAGATCGATCTCCGAACCGACTGCCTCGAAACGAGGCGGGCCAGGGTGATGCATAATCACTTCATATTTCATCCTACCCCACCTTTTATTTCCCGGTTCCCGTTTTCGTATGTACTACCGAAATTAAACATGTTAATTCCGGTTATATGCTACCTGGAAATCGTCATCGTGCGCCTGGATCACGACTCCTTCAGTCGATTATACTCATCGGTCGCGCCTTTCCGCAGACGAATCAAGAAACCAGAAACTCTCATAAAGTTTCCCCAAGTTGTACACGATTTATACATGCGGCTGCCCAACGAAGGTACGATGCAATCAGTGCTGGTCGAGGCGTTCGGCGGGTCAGAGACGCTGACGGTCCAGGAACAGGAACGTCCAGAACCGGGTCCCGAACAGGTCCGCGTCGAGGTCGAAGCGGCCGGGATCAACTTCGCGGACATCATGCAGCGCCGCGGCAAGTATCTCGGCGGTCCCGAACCGCCGTACGTTCCGGGGATGGAGGCGGCCGGACGTATCGATGCGACCGGTGACCGCGTGAATCTGGACGAGGGCGACCGCGTCGTCGCGACGCTTCCCGGCGGCGGCTACGCGGAGTACGCTCTCGCCGATCCGCAGGCGCTGTTTCCGATCCCGGAGGGGATGAGTTTCGACGAAGCCGCGGGCTTCCCGGTCCAGTTCCTGACCGCTCACGGCTGTCTGTTCGGCTGGGGTGACCTCGAAGAGGGCGAGCGAGTGCTGATCCAGGCCGCCGCGGGCGGCGTCGGCACTGCTGCGGTGCAGTTGGCCTCGCAGGCAGGTGCGGAAGTGTTCGGAACGGCGAGCACGGCCGAGAAACTCGACCTCGCCAGCGACCTCGGCTGTGATCATCCGATCAACTACACCGAGACCGACTTCGTCGAAGAGGTCGACGAGATCACCGACGGCGAGGGCGTCGACCTGGTGCTGGATGGCGTCGGCGGCGACGTGTTCCACGAGAGCCTCGACGCGCTCACCCCGTTCGGTCGGATCGTCACTTATGGAGCAGCCAGTGGCGATACGGCGTCCGTCGATACCGGTCGGCTCCTGTTCGAGAACAAGAGCGTGATCGGCTATCACCTGGGCCGCGCACGGACAGAGGATCCAGGTCGTGTCCTCGAAGCCGTCCCGGAACTAACAGGCAGTCTGACAGGCGGCGATATGGAAGTCGTCGTCGGCGAGTCGTTCCCCCTCGAAGACGCCGCGGAAGCGCACGACTACATCGAGGACCGACAGTCCTCCGGCAAAGTCGTACTCCACCCGAACTAGATCGGCAGCACCGACGTATCGATTTCGTCCCGCCGACTATCGAGAACCTCGAACTCGTCGCCTCGCCGACGCTCTAGCCAGTACAGCAGGCGTTCGGCCCAGTCGAGCTTCTGCCGTTTCATCGGGTCGACCGAACGGTCCTCCAGATCCCACCCGGGAAAGCGTAGCTCAGCGGCACCGAACTCGTCGGCGAGAAACGCCGCCCGGTCGCCATCAGTAAAGCCGCCGAAATTGTAGACCGGCCCAACTGGAGCGGCCTGCGTCGTCGCAAGGACCTGCTCCTGGTCGAACTCCGGGACGTGTTCACGCACCGCAGGGACGTTGTCGCCGTGTGCGTGGACGGCGACCGGAACACCCGCGTGGGAGAGTTCGATGGCCGAGTGGACGTTCTTGTCGAGGTCCGTCACCATCAGATCAACGTCGACTCCTGCGTCGCTGAGGTGATCCGCCGCGACGGAGGCGGCGACGACGAAATCGGCATCGGCCGCGCGATCGGTCTCTGCCTCGATGGACGGGCCACCGCCAGCGATGGCGACCGTCTCACCTGCTACGCCGGCCAACCGGTCGAACTCGAACGGCGTCGCAATCTCCGCAAGGACGTCACGCGCGTGCTCGTCGGCCGTCCGGTCGAAGCCGAAGTCCCGAAGAATCGTTTCGTACACTGGCTCCCACTCGGCTAGTTCCATGCCGGTACCTCCTGCGGATGGAGCCAAACTGGACTGCCGAGGCTGTTCGGAGTCCCATCGCCAGTAGAACCGCACGCACAGCGCTGTCGCTCGGATATGTAGGTCCACAGCAAACCGCTGATGTGGGCCGGAACGGCACCTCCAAGTACCCCTACCCGAGGGCCCTTCCGGCTTCCAAGCTTTGCTTGCTGGTCCTTTGGCATAAGCTTTCTCTTACTCAAGCACCGTCCGGAGAGCGTTCGTAACGGACTCTCGATCCGTTTCCGGTTCGTTTGCCGTAGCTGAATCCGTCGTTTCCGAGAGCCGTTCGACGACCGATCGGAGTGCCCGATCCGACCCGACCAGAAGACTGGATTTGGCCCCCGCGACGAACGACACGCCAGCGGACTCAGCCACATCTGCAACGAGTTCCGCCGTCGCCGCACTGACTCCGCTCAGTTCTATCGTGCGAGTAACGAGCGCGTCGGGATCCGCTTCCGGCGCACCGATCCGATCCAGGTGGCGCTCCACGTCGCCCGCCGTCCTGACATCTAGCTGTTCTGCGCTTACGTCACTGCCCGCCCGTCGCGACGAGGAGCGGCCGAACTCGTGACCGATCGCGGCGGCGTCGACCGTCTCCCCCACGTCGTGCGTTCGGATGACGTGTGCTCCCCGTTCGACCGCCATCGACGTCGCGGCGAGGCTCACCGGAAGCCGCTCGTCGGTCCTGCGGCCAGCGACGTCACCGAGGAAGTTCTTCCGGTTGATCGAGACCAGCATTGGCTGGCCGAAGCCGCGGAACTCCCGCAGTCGGTGGAACGTCGTCTGATCGTCCTCGATGGTCTTCGCCTCGCTCCAGCCGCCGAACGCGGGGTCGACGATGGTCTTGTCCGTCATCCCGTTCTGCTTGAGCGCCTCGTACAGTCGATCGACGTAATCGGCGTTTGCCGCCCACTCCGCCGAGTGGCGCTGTTCCCAGTCGATCGCTTCGATCGCTCCCGGACGCTCCAGATCGGCCGGGCTAGCCATCTTCGCGACGGCGACGTCGTACTCCCGGCAGACCTCGGGCATTCGGGGATCCGCGAAGCCACAGATGTCGTTGACCATGTCGAAGCCGCGGTCGAGTGCGGCCTCGGCGACGCTGGCGTAGCGCGTCTCGATCGAGAAGACGGCATCACCGCTGACGCTCTCGATCGTCTCGATCGCCGTATCCAGCCGTTCGAGTTCTCCCTCGGCCGAGAGCACCTCGAAGCGTTTGTTGGCCGATTCGAGGCCGACGTCGACGATGTCGGCCCCCCCGCCGATCAGTTCGTCGTCGACGTAGGCCGCCGCCTCGCCCGGGTCGTCGTAGACGCTGGGGTCGTAGGGTGATTCCTCGCTGACGTTCAGGACGCCCATGATCCGCGGGGGGTGATCGTCGCCAATACCGAGACCGGCCGCGTCGACGGTTTGCATGTGCGGGTAGTAGGATCGAAGCAACATATGGGGACCGGTACACCCGACTACGGGCCGGTATCCGATCGCCTTCTCGCCGGGAATGGTGTCGGATCTGGCCGTTCCGATCGACCTGCAGACGCGCTCTTTTTACTCCCGCGGTGGCTATTCGGATCCATGAGCAAGGTCAGTATCGGTCTGCGTGGCTGGCGGTTCGACGAGGAGAACGTCTTCACCGACGACGGCGAATTCAGACCGCTCGAAGAGATGCCACTGGAAACGAAAAAGCGGCTGGTACGGTTGCAAGACATCGTCAACGCACCCTGTGACGCCTGCTGGCTCGAACACGGCGACGAGAACCCTGACGAGTACAATCCGAGCGAAGTCGTCTACGGCGAACCGCTCTCTGAGGTGTTGCTCTGTGGCGAACACGAGAACGATCTGGTCTACTGGTTCCGCGAGGCTGGCGGAAGCGAGTACGCCGAGACCGACGACTTCGACGACGCCTTTCACGAGTGGTTCCTCGACGGCGGTCGCGCCCCGGAGGGATACGACGGCGTCGAACACGTCGCGACGGATCCCGACGAACTTCCGGATCCGCCGACCGGCGACGAACAGGAACGAGAGGGAGAGTGGGAAGTGACCGAGAAGGTCGATCTGCAAAACCTCGATCAGGAGTACCCGGGCGCGGATGAGTAGTGCCCCAGCAGTCGCGGTCGTCGACGCCCAGACGCCCGGCAACGTGGGGACCATCGCCCGCGCCATGAAGAACTTCGGGTTCTCCGAACTGTTGCTTGTCGATCCGCCCGAACTCGACCGGGAGGGGGAAGCCTACGGGTACGCGGGACAGGCCCGCGAGGATATTCTGCCGAACGCCACCGAGATCGAGTTCGACGACCTCGTAAACGAGTACCATACCGTCGGACTGACCGCAACGACCAACAAGAACGCGACCAAACACGTCCGCTATCCGTTCTCGACGCCCGACGCGCTAGCCGAGGAGCTACGGACCATCGACGCGCCCACCTGTCTCGTCTTCGGCCGAGAGGATAACGGGCTGAAAAACGAGGAGTTGGCGCGCCTCGACGAGGTCTGTTCGATCCCGGCCAGCGAAGACTACCCCGTTCTCAACCTCGGACAGGCGGCGACAATCACGCTCTATGAGTTCCGCGAGCTGGCGCTATCGAGTACTCAACTCCCGGATGTCGAGCGGGATCGGGCCAGCGAAGCCGAGATAGAGCGGCTCTACAGCCAGTTCGATGAACTACTTGCGGGGATCGGTCATCCCGACGAGAAACGCGCGAAGTCGGGACGGATGTTTCGTCGGCTGATCGGTCGCGCACATCCAACAGATAGAGAAACGGTCACGTTGCTCGGGATCTTCCGTCGGGCGGCCGAGGAACTGACTCAGGACGTCGACTGAGCGGCGTCCCGATCCGCGATCAGTTCCTTGCGGCGGAGTTTCTCCTTATCGAGCCACATCCAGTCCGCGCGTGGGCGAGTCTCGTCCTCCGATCCATCCGACTGGACTCCCCCGTCTTCGATGGCTTCACCGATAATTTCTCTGGCAGTCAGCACGGACTCCTCTTGATGATCTTTGATAATCTGTACAGGTGTCAGTTCCTGAGGGTTGCCCATATATTAACACAGGACAGTATCGATCGTTAGTATGAACTCCATACGGCTACAGTAATCTGTTTTTACCTTCGTTTAATGACTGTATTCTATCGGCAATCTACCCAGCGTACCGGCGGCCTGTCAGCCATAGACGGAGACTGTCCAGCCGAACCGACTAGTCGGCGTCCTGTTCGGCCGGCCGACCGCCGTCGGTCCGTGCTGTGGGGCCCTGAGCGTCTCCGGAGACCGCGGCCCTGCCAGTAACAAGCGTCGACCGGAGCAGGACACGGATCGACTTCCGCTTGATGAGTGCAAAGCCGGTCGCGATAGTCACGAGGCCGAGCACGGTCAGTGCATCGACGACGGATCCGAGCAGAAGCCAGCTGATGCCGATGGCGACGACGGGTTCGGCGTAGCCGACGAGGTTGACCTGAATCGCCCCGCTCCGTTCGAGCAACTCGAAGTACAGCAGGAAGGCGAGGACGCCCGAGACGAGCGTCAGGTAACCGTACGAGAGGACTGCGGTCGCCGTCATCTCGATCGCGGCGAGGGACTCGCCGCTGGCGAACGCCCAGGCGAGCAGGACGCCAGCACCGATCAACATCGCCCACGCCTGCAGGGTTTCGATCGGCAGACCGGTGTCGAGCGGTCGGACGAGCACGCTCCCCAGCGCGAACGCGGCCGCAGACCCGAACACGAGCGCGACGCCGACAGTGACGTCGGAGGTCAGGGCCGCTCGTGAGGGCTGAACGACGAGGCCAACGCCGATCAGACCGAGAACGAATCCGACGACGCTGACGGCGCTCAGTCGCTCGTTCGGGAGGATCGCTCCCGCGAAGGCGACCGTAAGGATCGGTGACGTGCTGACGATTGTCGCCGCTACGGCCCCCGAGACGTACTGCTCGCCGATGTACAGCAGGCCGTGATACAGCGCAATGACGAACACGCCTGCGACGATCACTGCGAGCCACTCGGCCCGACCGGTCGGTCTGAACCGATCAGTGACGACTCCGGCGTAGCCGAGTACGATCATACCCGCCAGCGCATAGCGAAGGCCCGCAAAGAGCAGCGGCGGGACGTGTTCCAGTCCGATCTCGATCGCCACGAACGAGCCACCCCAGGAGAGAGCGAGCAACGAAAACAACACTACATTCCGAAATCCAGACGGCATAGATCCGAACGTTCTCATACTGGGTTCGAAATTGATGGCTAAACTTATAGTCTTCTACAATAGCCGACGATATCGTTGATGATGATTCATACATATAGATCATATCCGAGTCTCTACCCATACCAGGCACAGTAGTTGTAGCCTTCTCCAATCATATAGGGCGAAGAACATTAGTGACGGTATCGCAAAGGCCGGATCATGGACGAACGCGACGTGCGCCTGCTGAAAGCCATCGCCGAACTCGGAACGGGAAGCCCCGAGCAACTTCACGAGGAAACCGGGATCCCGGTCTCGACGATCCACTACCGGCTCTCGAACCTCCGGGAGGAGGGTGTCATCGAGAACGACCGCTACGAGATCGACCTCGACGAACTCGGCCTCGGCGTCACGGTACTGATCGAGGTTCACGCCGATTACGAGGGCTCTTACGAGGAGTTCTCGGACCGACTGCTCTCCGTCGAGGGGGTCACGAACGTCTACTTCACGATGGGCGAGACGGACTTCATCGTCGTTGCACGACTGAGTAGCAGCGAAACGGTCGAACGACTGATCGCGGATTTCGAACAACTCGATGGTGTCGACCGGACGGACTCGACGTTCGTCATCTCGGCCATCGAGGAGAGAGACGCCCTGCAGAGCTACAATCTGGATACGCTACTGGACGAGCTGGTCGAGTAGTTCAGGCTCGCTTCTGGATCTCCTCGCGCAGTAGTTCGCTCACGAGGTCACCGTCGGCCTTCCCGCGGAGCGCGCCCATGCACTCGCCCATCAGACCGGAGAACGCGCCCATCCCTTCCTCGGCGACCTGCGCTTCATTGCGCTCGACCACTTCGACAACTGCCTCGCGGACGTCGTCTTCGGCCGCACTGCCGAGCCCTTTCTCCTCGGCGAGTTCCGCGGCGTCCGCGTCGGGATTCTCTGCGAGTGCAGTCAGGAGTTCGGGGACGCCCTCTTTGGCGAGGTCGCCGTCGTCGACCAGTTCGAAGACGGGGAGGAAATGCTCGTCCTCGAGCGCTTCGACCGGCACGTCGTCACGGCGGAGTTCTGTGACCGTGCTTTCGAGCGTGCCCGCCACGAGCGTCGGATCGGTCCCGTTCTCGACGGCGCGCTCGAACAGCGGCATTCGGCGGCCGTACGCGACCTGCTCGGCTAGCCCCTCGCCGAGTCCGAACTCGGACTGGTAGCGCTCGACCTTCTCGCTGAGGAGTTCGGGCTCTTCGACCGCCGAGACGTCCGGTTCGACCGGTGGGACGTCCGTCTCGGGATACATCCGCGCCGCACCCGGCAGGGGCCGGAGGTACTCGGAGGTGGTGTCCTGGTTCGCGCCGCGAGTTTCCTCGGGAACGCCCTCCATGGCTGTCTCCGCTCGCTCTGCCGCGGCCTCGATTGCGGCGTCGGCGACGTCCGCCGCCGCGGCGACGATAGCGACTGCGTCCGCTTCCCCTGCGCCGACAGCGTCGCGGAGCGCCGCGATCTCCTCCTCGGTGACGCCGTAGGCCGGTAGTTCGTCAGTATGGAAGATACCGCCGGCGCCGTGTCGTTTGGCGTGGTCGGAGAGTTCGGTACCGAGTCGGCGGTCGGGCTGGATCTCCCTCCCGATGAGCCCGTCGAAGCCGTACAGCGGGACCGCAGTGACGGCACCCCCCTCGTCCAGCGCGCCGCGGATGACACCGCTGTCCGTCTCCTCGAAGACGTGGGTGACATTCTGTACGTCCCCGACTGCGGCGTCGCGCTCGCCGAGTTCGTCGCGGATCTCCAGCAAGCGGGCCTGGCGGCGAACCTCGTTGCGGACGAACTCGTCGATGTCGTCGAGGCTCTGGACGCCTTTCAGTTCGACGCGTGCGCCGTCGGCGATCGAGATGTTGACGTCCTGACGGATCGTCCCGAGGCCGCGCTTGACCGCTCCCGTCGAGCGGAGCAACATCCCGATACGCTCGGCGGCGTCGCGGGCCTGCTCGGGGGACGAGATATCCGGTTTCGTCCCGATTTCGACGAGCGGGATGCCTAGCCGGTCGAGGCTGAATCGGACGCCCTCTTCGGTCGCGGCGACGCGCTGGGCGCTTTCCTCTTCGAGCATCAGGTCCTCGATACCGACCGGCCCCTCGTCGGTCGATATCTCGCCCTCGTCGGCGATCTTCGTAGTCCGCTGAAAGCCCGTCGTGTTCGAGCCATCGACGACGATTTTCCGCATGACGTGGGCCTGATCGACCGGCGTCATGTCCAGCAGTTGGGCGATCTCCAGCGCGACTTCCAGCGCCTCGTCATCCAGCCGTCGCGGCGGTTCGTCGTCCTCCTCGACCAGACAGGTCGTGTCGTAGCCGAGATACTCGAACTCGCGTTCGACCTGACTCTCTTCGAGCGCGGCGTCGTCGATCTCGCCGAGTTCGGATTTCGTCGGGTGGAGATATCGCGTGAACCGGCGCACCGACTCCTCGGGGTCGCGTAGCTCCGTCGGACAGTCACAGAATAGCTTCGTCGCCGTATCCAGTTGCTGGTGGATCTCCAACCCGGCGACGAGGCCCAGTTCCTCGTAATCGTACTCGGTCATTGACTGACAGTCGGACCGCGAGGGGTAAAAAACCGTTCAGTTCTGCTCGGCCAGCGGCCCGCGGACAGATCCGGTCACAGAGGTACGTTCCGGTCGGACAGGCCGAACCCAGAACCCGAACCGGGTGGGCGGCTGCTATCTCCGTGGCGGTCAGGTCCGTCGACGAGTCGGGTTAGCTTCGACGCTCTACGCTTGCTGTATCCAGTCGATAGAGGTCCTCTGTCAGTCCTTCACCGTCGCAGTCGTCGTTCGGACATCGATAGTGCCAGCCGTCCCGTGTCGCCGCCGCCTCGCTGAACTGATCCCCGCACTGTTCACAGAGCAGTGTATCTTCGATACAGCTATCGCGGTGTAGCTCCAGCTTTAGCTTCGTCGAAAACGTCTGATTACATATACGACAGGTGTGCATACTGTCTCTTCGAATTCGGGGGTAAAAACTACATGGGATCGTTCGCGCGAGTGTTAGGAGGTAACAAGACCGTTTTCGTCCAAGCTAACTACCAGATGGCGACACGATTTACGGACAGCATGAGAATTACGAAAGAACCGGTGCAGTATCTCTGACCACCCGGTATCGACGGTCTAAATGGTCTGCGTTTCGATATATCGTCTGGTACCTGTGGCCCCTGTTTCAGTCGTCGCCGAGGATACCGGGTGAGGTCATCTTCGCGGGGTCGAGCACCTCGTCGGCCTCGGCCTCGGAAAGATAGCCTTTCTCGATCACGACTTCGCGAACCGTCTTGTCCTCCTTGAGCGCCGTCTTGGCCGCCGTTGAGGCCTTGTCGTAGCCGATGTGGGGGTTGAGTGCCGTCGCCAGCGCCATCGACTGTTTGACCTGCGTCTCGCAGTGTTTCTCGTTGGCTTCGAGGCGGTCGACGAACCGCTCGGCGAACACCTCACTGGCGTTCGACAACAGGTCTGCCGACTGGAGGAAGTTGTACGCGAGTACGGGTTTGTAGAGATTCAGGTCGATCTGCCCCTCCGCGGCACCGGCGGAGACGGCGGCGTCGTTGCCGACGACCTGCTTGTGGACCTGATTGACCGACTCGGCGACGACGGGGTTGATCTTGCCGGGCATGATCGAGGACCCGGGCTGGTTCTCCGGCTGTTCGATCTCGCCGAGGCCGTTCCGTGGGCCGGAGGCGAGCAGTCGGAGGTCGTTCGCGATCTTGTTCAGCGACCCGGCGACGACCCGCAGCGCGCCGTGGGCCTCGCTCATCGCGTCGTGAGCAGCCTGCGCCTCGAAGTGATTGTCGGCCTCGCGGAACTCCAGTCCGGTCTCCTCGCTGATGTACTCGGCGGCGCGCGCAGCGAACTCCTCGTGGGTATTGAGGCCGGTGCCGACCGCGGTCCCGCCCAGTGCGAGTTCGCCGAGATGCTGCCGGGTCGACTCGACGCGTGCGATCCCTTTCTCGACCTGTGCTCGGTAGCCGCCGAACTCCTGGCCGAGTCGGATGGGCGTCGCGTCCTGCAGGTGGGTCCGGCCGGTCTTGACGATCCCGTCGAACTCGGATTCCTTCTCGGCGAGCGCGGCTTCGAGTGTCGCTAGCGCCGGCAGGAGATCCTTCTCGACGGCTTCGAGCGCGGCGACGTGCATCGCCGTCGGAATCACGTCGTTGCTCGACTGGCCGTAGTTGACGTGATCGTTCGGGTGGATCTCGCGGGATCCGATCTCGCCGCCCACGATCTCGGTCGCTCGATTGGAGATCACCTCGTTCGCGTTCATGTTCGAGGAGGTCCCACTCCCCGTCTGGAACACGTCGACCGGGAACTGGTCGTCGTGCTCGCCCGCGATCACTTCGTCGGCGGCCTGGACGATGGCCTCGGCGTTCTCCTCGGATAGCAGGCCGAGGTCGAGGTTCGCCCGGGCGGCGGACTTCTTGACGATGCCGAGCGCACGGACGAACCGGCGGCCGAAGGTCAGCCCGCTGATCGGGAAGTTCTCGACGGCGCGCTGGGTCTGTGCGCCCCAGTACGCGTCAGTCGGCACCTGCATCTCTCCGAGACTGTCTTCCTCCGTACGGTAGTCGTCCGACATACAGTACCGTACTCCCGACCGGAGAGTAAAACCACCGAAATATCGACGTCGAGAGGGGTCAGGTCCACCGGTCGAGACCGGTCTGGGTGAGCGCTTCCTCGATACGCTCGAAGCCGCGTTCGACCTCCGCCGCGTCGACCTCCCACTCGTCGACGACGTACTCCCGGGCGGCCTCGACGTCCGGCGAGGGATCCGTCGAGAACTCGTACTCGTCGGTCACCGTCGGATCGAGAAAGAGCGATCGGATCCGGTCGGCATGTTCGATATGCTCGTCGCGCTCGTCGAGGACGGCCCACAGGTCACCGTGCTCGCGGACCAGTTTCACCGCCGTCTTCGGGCCGATACCGTTCACGCCGGGGTTGAAGTCCGTGCCACAGAGAATCGCCACGTCGACTAGCTGTTCCCAGGTCAGGTCGTGCCGGTCGAGCGTCTCCTGTAGCGTCATCAGTTCGGGGTCGCCCTTGCTCGTCAGTTGGCGGAGCGTCTTCGGCGCGCCACAGAGCAGGGCGTCGTAATCCTCGGTTCCGACGTAGTCGACGTCGCCTTTCCGGGCCATGTATGCGGCCTGTGACTCGCCCTCCGCCGGCGCTTCGACGTACGGGATGTCGAGCAGGTCGAGTAGCTCACGCGACGTCTCCTGAATCGTCGGCGTGAGCCGCTGGGTGCGAGATTCCAGCCGTGCTACGGCGACGCTATCGCCGCGCTCGCGGGCGTCTGCAAGTTGCTCCTCGGCGTCCTCCCGGGCTTCGCGCCGGGATGCTATCTCGTCGTCTTTGAGTTCGGACGGCCCGCCGTCGAAGACGAACACCGGCGAAAGGTCGTTCTCGAAGAACTTGGGCAGGCCCTGCACGATGCCGACGAGGTTCGCGACTTCGGTGCCATCGGCCGTCGTGTACACCGCGTCGTTGGTGAACTTCACCGTCGTCGTCAGATACCGATACAGCCAGTTGTGCGCGTCGACGCCAACGACCGTTCCGTCGAGGTCATCGAAGGACACCGTTTCGAGTGCGGCCAGTTGGCGGAGTGCTGCGTTTCCCATTACAGTTCCGTAGTGTACGACGTTTTGAATACTCTCGGTTCGCGGCGACGAGTCGGAGTCGACCCGCCACCGTATCACGACAGCTGTTACCACTCCACATACGTGAGATACTCGCTGCTCTCGTACTCCAGGAGCCACGTTCCGTAGAAACCGTCTTCACGAATCCCCTCGTGCTCCCGAATCCGGTCACTCACAGACTGGAACTCCTCGTCGTCCTCGAAGTACGCGTCCTCTATCGCCTCCTCGACGACGGCACGTTCCTCCTCGGAGAGGCCCGATAGCGTGAACAGATACTGCTCTCGAACCCGGTCCGCGAACGGTTCGACGCCGGGCGCGATTTCGGTTACCTCGTACCGATACTCGTCTTCAGTGGCGGTTCGCGAATCGACCGCAACCCGATACCGGTCATCCTCGTAGACGAGGATATCGTACTGTTGCTCCGGGACGAACACCGACTCACCCTCGATATCCTCGGCGGTTCCGTAGCCGACGCCGAGGTCGTAGCCATCGGTTTCGGGAGGGGTCTCTCTCGATACGATCCGGTCCAGACGTTGACGGTCGGCTTCCGGGAGGTCACCGAACTCGATCTCGCCGCGTTCGGGCGTCGAATCCGCGGGATCGAAATCGATGCGGACCTCGTAGACGGTTACTTCCGCACTGTCGATCGGGGTCTCCGACACCTCGTAGAAGGTGTCCTCGTACCGAACTGTATCCTCTCGGTCGAACAGTTCGCGTCGACCGCTCCGCGTGGCCGATCCGTTTTCGAGGGCAGACGAGACGACGGTATACTCCTCGGAATCGGGTTGGGGCTTCATCGAGACCTCCGCGGTGATATCGTCTGCCGTCGCTTCGTCCATATCGAGGACGACGGAGGGATGGGCGCATCCGGCGAGGGCGACGGAGAGGAGGGCTGTTCCGCTAGCAAGGAACTGGCGGCGTTGCATGAACGAAGTGACAGGGGATCAGCATGAAAGCTTTCTGGTTCGCCCCGATATCGACCTTTCTGTACCGCTCACCGGGACGAATTCGACCGAGTCAGAAAAATCGGCCCTTGGCCCGCTACGAATCACTGTCCGGCGGTTCCGCGTCACGCCGTGCCGAGAGAAACTCCTTTTCCTCTTCGGAGAGCGTTTCCCGGCCCCGGAACCGCTGGATGCCGTTCCGATACAGTTCGCCCATCGTGTCGGCGTCTCCGTGATCGGCAAGGGCCTGCTCGCGGGGATACACGAGCACCAGTTCCGCGATGCCCGTCTCCTCCCCGGTAAATCCGAAGCCCGCTTTCCAGAGCGCCTCGTAAGCGAACGGGTTGTTGACGGCGATTCGGATCCGCTCGTAACCGCGGGCCAGTGCCCTGTCGACGGTCTCGGAGACGAGTTCGGGACCGAGTCCCTCGCCACGCAGGTCGGACTGCACGGTGACGTAGCGGAGCCAGAGCGTCGTCTCGTCGGTTCTGTCCTCGTTGAACGCCACGGCGGCAAGCACGTTTTCGGGGTCGATGGAATCGCAATCTACCCCTCCATCGTGACGGAGTACGGCCTTTCCGGTGTTCGACATCACGAACTTCCCCGCGTAGCTGAACACCTCCCAATCGAGTCGGAGCGTCGGGCCGTCCTCGGGCCAGCCGAGGAGTTCGAACTGCATCCCTCAGAACTGGTAGCGGCGCTCGTCTTTCTGTTGTTGCTGTGGGTACTCGATACCGCCGCCCATCTCGTCGTAGGTCATCCCCGAGAGATACTCGTCGTAGGTGACGTCGTACGCGCTTCGGAGGTGGAAATCGAGCTTTCCAGTCTCGACGGTGCTCTGGAACAGCAGCCGAACCGCCTCCTCGATCAGGTCCTGGGGGTCCTCCTTGTCCATCGCGGCCATCAGCATCGTTAGCTCCCGGCGCGTGTCGTCGTCGAGATCGAGTGCGAGGTCCTCGTCCAGCGACTCGTAGGTCTCCTCGACGTCTTCGGTCAGGTTGTCGAGACTCATGTCCCGCATTTGCGCCGAGTCGCGGATACCCCTTTCGCTGTCCGGTTACAGCGGCCCGCCTTCGCCGCACGACAGCAGTGATCAGAGGCGATAAACCGATGCCGCCCCAACGGCCGGCAATGACAGACGACGCGGCGTCGACCGACGGTGGCCCGTTCCCCGGCGGGCAGTCGCTCCCGGACGACCCGGAGGCGGTTCGTTCGGCCCTGATCGAGTGGTACGAGTCCGACCACCGTTCGTTCCCGTGGCGGGAGACGACCGATCCGTACGAGATTCTCGTCTCCGAGATCATGAGCCAGCAGACCCAGCTTTCCCGGGTCGAAACTGCGTGGGAGGAGTTCGTAGACAGATGGCCGACGACGGCGGCGCTCGCGGCGGCCGACCGCTCCGATGTCGTCGGCTTCTGGAGCGATCACAGCCTCGGCTACAACAACCGCGCGCGCTACCTCCACGAAGCCGCCAATCAGATCGAATCGGCGTACGACGGCGAGTTCCCGACCGATCCCGGGGAGCTACAGGAGCTACAGGGCGTCGGCCCCTACACCGGTAACGCCGTCGCCAGTTTCGCGTTCAACAACGGCGATGCGGTCGTCGACACAAACGTCAAGCGCGTGCTCTACCGCGCGTTCGACGTCGAGGACGACGACGGGGCGTTCGAGGCCGCAGCGCAGGCGCTCATGCCCGAAGGCGAATCACAGATCTGGAACAATGCGATAATGGAACTGGGCGGTGTCGCCTGCGAGAAGACGCCCTCCTGTGACGCCGCTGGCTGTCCGTGGCGCGACCGCTGTCACGCCTACGCGACCGGGGATTTCACCGCGCCGGACGTCCCGACACAGCCGAGTTTCGAGGGCAGTCGCCGCCAGTTCCGTGGCCGGATCGTTCGACTGCTCGGCGAACACGATGCGCTGGCGCTCGACCAGCTCGGACCGCGGATCCGTGTCGATTACGCCCCGGAAGGCGAGTACGGCCGTGAGTGGCTTCGCGGACTGCTCGAAGATCTTTCGGACGACGAACTCGTCGAGATAGAGGACGGGGGCGAGGAGACAGTCGCAACGCTGCAGTCTTGATGAAAAATATAGGAGCCGCGAAAGCCTCTGGCGTGCCACCGAACGGGATGTCTACAGTTCCACGGCAACGCCCTGGAAACGACAGGTACCACACGGTTTTTGACTGCCGAGGACGACTCCACGCTATGGACGAGATGCCACATGTCGTCGCGATCTGCGGGAGCCTTCGGGAGGAGAGCTACACCAGAAACGCGTTGCTGGTCGCCCTCGCCGGCGCGGAGGCCACCGGTGCGACGATAGATCTGGTCGATCTCAGAGAGCTCGATCTGCCGATGTTCGACGCCGACAAACCAAGCGCCGGGGACGCCGAAGCACTAACTGATCGGGTTAGGCAGGCGGACGCGATCTTGCTCGGAACGCCGATGTACCACGGTTCGTACTCCGCGCCGCTGAAGAACGCGCTCGATTACTGCGGGTTCGACGAGTTCGAAGATACGTCCGTTGGGCTGCTCGCGGTTGCAGGCGGGCGGTTTCCGGTCACGGCGCTCGACCATCTACGCTCGGTGTGTCGTGCGCTCGACGCCTGGGTACTCCCGTATCAGGCGGTCGTCCCGCAGGCCTCACAGGCGTTCGAGGGCGGCGAGTTCGTCGACGAGGAACTCGCGAACCGCGTCTCGACGCTCGGTCGACGCCTCGTACAGTACGCCGATATTCGCCCCGATCCGGCTTCCTTCGAGAGCGAGGAGAACGTCGGTGCCCGATGAGCGAGACAGTACAGCCCGAAAAGCGTGGTGGGCTCTTCTCGGCACTCCTCAGCGCCTGGCCGACGGTAGTTCTATCTCCGAGAGAGTTCTTCCGCAGCAGCATCGTCCCCGGCGAACAGGCTCCGGGGCTCCTGTTCGCGATGGGCGTGGTTCTGGTCTCCGAAACGCTGCGCCTCCTGCTCGAGGGGAACCCGCTACCGGCACTGGGTGGCTATCCGGTGCTGTCCGCGATACTCTGGATCTCGGCCGCAGTGCTGTTTCTGACGCCGGCGGCTCTACACCTGATCGCCGCCTTGCAGACGGTGTTTCTGATCCCGGTCGCGGCCGACCGTGGCGGAGTCAGTGAGACTGTACAGCTACTCGGCTATTCGGCCGCCCCGTGTGTCCTCGCCGGGGTTCCGGTGCCCGAAGTGCGCGTCCTTGCAGGCGGATACTCGTTCGTCCTGCTACTCATCGGGCTCTCGGAAGTCCACGGAATTAGCTTCGAGCGAAGTCTGCTCGTCGGCATCGTTCCCGCGTCGCTCGCGTTCGGATACGGCTTCCGGACCTTCGACGCCCTCACGACCCTACTCGCCCGCTGGTACATTATCTAGCGCCCGAAAGATATAGCATCCCGAAATCGAAAGAGCTAATATCTAAAACTGTTACGAGATCTCACGTCAGTTTTTTATCTCCAAAGGCATTGGTAGGATACGATGACTACAATCGATCCGCAAGGGGGAGAGTCGGTCAGCACGACGGTCGTCCATGCACTCGCGGATGCGAAAGAGGTCGATCCTCTGGAACTAGATCCGCTGTACGAGACAGTCGATCCGGACGCGCTCGACGCTCTCTTTGCACCCACCGACGGATCCGAATCGGCGCGCCACGGGAAAGTCCAGTTCACTACGAACGGCTACGAAGTCGAGGTGACGAGCACTGGGCGGGTCCACCTCACTCCGCAGGCCGTGGAGGCACAGTAGCGAAGCGGCCCGGCCGGTCGTGACGCCAGTGATCAGCCTCGATGCCGAAGTCTCTTTGAATGCGTCTCGCCAAATGGTGTGCATGCTCGACGACCAGTACGACGCAGTCGTATACGATCTCGACGGGACCCTCGTCCGACTCGACGTCGACTGGGGAGAAGTGACACGGGACGTGCAGGCCGTCTACGACGAGAACGATATAGACGACATCGATGGCGACGGCGGTCTCTGGAGTCTGTTTCTTGCCGCCGACGCACACGACATTGCGGGGGAGGTCGAACGGACGATCAGCCGGCACGAACGAGCGGGGGCGACATCTTCCCGCCGACTGCCGCTTGCTGATCGCGTGAGCGATCACTCGGTTCCCGTCGGCGTCTGCTCGCTCAACTCCGAAGCAGCCGTGCGCATGGCCCTGGAGACGCACGGTCTCTGCGCGGACGTCGCGGCGGTCATCGGCCGCGACTCCGTCCCGGGGCAGAAACCCGATCCCGAACCGCTGCTGGCTGCGATAGAAGCACTGCCAGCGACGGTCGAGCGTCCGGTTTTCGTCGGCGATTCCCCACGTGACGCGACGACAGCGGATCGGGCCAGCATCGCATACAGGGACGTCGACGAGCTGCTTGAGTGAGAATTACCGGACGATATACTGGTCCTGCGTCGCGACGAACCGGCCGAGTTCCGACGCCTGGCGATAGTCCGACGCGAGGATCGATCGCATCCGAGAGAGCAACTGTTCTCGCTCGTTCCCGTCCCAGTCGGTCGGGTCGGCAATCGGCACCACGAGAAACCCGCTCCCACGGAGTTCAGAGGCGTGCAACTGCTCCATATCAAGCGCTTCGCCCGCCGGTCGTGCGGTGTATGACTCGAAGACGTGACGCGTCGCTGTCTCGCCCACTGGCAGAAGGACGTGGGCCGAGATTGCGCGAAGTTCGGCGTCGAAAAACGGTTCGAGTCGGGCGTACTGGCGCTCAGAAGGGCGATCATCCTCCGGCAGACAGCACATGTGGAGATAACTGCGGAACAGGCCCGAAACTCGTGGGTCCGACTTGCCGTCCGGATCGATCAGGTCGACGTCAGCGAACACTGACAGTAGTTGCTCGCCGGCCTGGCTACCGGTGAACGGGATCCCGCTCTGTCCGCCGCCGTGGACGGCCGGGCAGTCGCCGATCAGGTGGAAATCGGCGTTTGCATCGCCGTACCCGTACACTGCGTCCGATCCATCACCGTCACAGGGCACCTCACACGGAGGCTGCATCCCGAACGGATTACTCGTCCGATCTGTTACGTTTTCCACGAGAACCGGCTACGTTTCAGGACAATAAAACCGGACCGGTTCGCGCAAGACAATGAGTTGTCACTCACGGATCGTTCGGGACACACTAAGCCAGGGCAGGGATTTGAACCACGCGAAGACGTTCCTGCTCACCACTCCCGCATGCTGCGACTTCTCTCGTTCAAATCACTTTGTCGACGTAGCTGTCACTCACGAATTGTTCGTGACAGCAAGCCAGGGCAGGGATTTGAACCCCGGGAGTCTCGATTACAAGTCGAGTGCTTGAACCGCCCAAGCTCCCCTGGCGCAATCGACGATAGGAGGTGCCCCTTTGAGTGGTTTTCGTCTTGGAGTCACGAGAAAGAGAGACGGCGATCAGACGTCACGGCAGTCCGCACACAGCATCTGCCCGTTGAAGTTCTGAAGCTGCTGGGTCAGACTGCCGCAACTTTCACAGACGCTTTGACTGGAGTACTCCGATTCGGGACTTGGCGAGACCGTTCGGTCGGCGACCGCCCCGGCGCTCGTGGAGGCGACGGCATCGGTGTCCTCACGGGGTTCCGAGCCGTTCTCGAGTAGCGACGCTGTAGCGGTCAGCAGGTCGTCAGCGGTCACCACGCCGACCAGTTCCTCGCTCTCGGTGACGAGCAACCGGCCGGTGCCCTGCGTCGACATCCAGTCGATCGCCTCGACCAGTGGGGCGTTTGGCGATAGTACGGCTTCTGGCTCCCGCATATATTCGCTTGCCGTAGATCCCGACCCCGAGTCGGGAATGAGCGGTAACAGATCTAGGGCGCTGATAATCCCGACTGGTTCGCTTCCCCGGACGACTGCCGCCGTGGATGCCTCCTCTTCGCGCAGTACATGCGCGACGTCGGAGATCTCATCTGCCTCGCTTACGCCGACGAAGTCGCGAGACATGATTTCGCGTACTGTCAGATCGCTCTGCATGCGAGAAGCTACCATACCCACCGTCTAAAAGCTACCCCCATCAATTTTATAATTATAGCAGCGGTAGTTACCAAGTCCCGGAAACTCACCGACGGAACTCGACTGTCGTCTCCTCGGCACGGGCGTGCTCCAGCGCGTGTTTGGCGTCCATCCCCGCATCGTGGGCGTTCCGACCGATACCGACCCCGACTCGCAGGTCTACCGCGGCGGTATCGGTGACGTGATCGACCGCTGCCTCGTACTGCTCTGCGCTCAGCTCCGGACAGGTCGCGATGATGTTGTCTCCGCCGACGAAAAACGAGAGCGCGTCGTTTTCCTGCCGCATGTACTTCATCAGTGCCGCGTAGCCCTGCTCGATTTCGATGAAGCTATCGAATGCGTTTAGCTGATCGGTGTACTCGCCGGTGGCGTCGATGACGTCGAAGTGGGCGATCTGGACGTCATCGTCGGTTCGGTACTCGGGGTCGATCGTCCGACCGCCGAGGATCTCTCGTCGTCCCTTGTCCTGTGCGCTACCGGCATCCTGCAGTCGCTCGGTGGCCTCCGACAGCGCGGCCGCCGGTGAGATGCCCGTCGCGACGGAGAGGCTAATGCTCACCGGGTAGCGGTTCCCGATGGACTCCTGGATCAGTTCGTGGTCCTCGACGTCGAGGCCGTTCGTCACGGCGATCATGTTGTCGAATCGAGTGAAGAAGACGTAGCCCCCGCGCTCCCCGATCTTCTGTGAGAGGTCGGCGTAGAGTTGGGACTGGAGCGTCTGGAGGTCGACCTCTCGTCGCGGTTCGGGCGTCACGGTCCACGGGCCGTAGTTGTCGATCTGAACGAGCGTAACCTGCGTGTTCGTCACAGTATCCCGTGATTAGCGTGACTCCCTCATAAGTTTCCTGAATCGTTCCGCCGACGCGTATCTACGCGTGCTTGGTCTCGGGGTCCGCACCGACCGGGTGGTAGTCCCAGAAGTCACCGCGTCGCATCGCATCGCCGACTTCGCCGTGCATGTCCACGAACGACTCGAACTTTTCGGCCTCGACATACTCGAAGATGTCGGCCACACTGACCACTCGCTGGTGGTTGATCCGGATCGGTTCGTCGCCGTGTTCCTCGACGAACTCTTCGGCAGAGATCGGGAAGTCCTCCCCTTCGTCGACCTTCTTGGCGATGATCGCGATACCGTACTTGCGCATCCCTTCACTGCCCTCGTCGCCGTCGGGGTCGTGGGGCCAGTCCATACCGGATGTGTGGACGGGCCCGGCAAAAACGTTCCTATCGGATCAGTTAACTCGACGCGGTGACGGTTCGCTCGGTGACGTGGAGGTAGTAGAACTCGGGGCCGGCGCCTTCGTAGCTCAGCGAGAGGTCTTCTGCACTGGCCGTGTGATTCACATCGCCATCCTCCATGTTACTCTGTATGTGTACCTCACCGACAACGATCGATCCCTCAATCACGGAGTTTCCGCTGGACTGAAGCCAGGCGTCTGATTCAGGGGCATAAATCAACGCCGCCACCGTTCCCTTGATATTATCTCCTTCATTATCCTCATCTAGCTTGCTGAACACGTACCCGTCCGAAGAGATGTACATTCGAGTCTGTTCAGGGTTAGATTCGTTGCCAACAACTTCGTTATTCCCTATGCCTTCGGTCAAATCCAGACCGTCCTGTATATAGAAGGTTACATTTCCGGAGTCACCGGTAACAGGAAGTCCACCGCTCTGTGGGGTGACTGTTCCGTTAACGTAAATTTCGATATCACCGCCAGCAGCAGTAGTATTGATGTTGTGTGAGCCGTCCATCTCCTCGAAGCAATGGAGTCCGGCCTCTTCGATATCTCCGTCGAAGCTATTACTCTCCCAACCATCTTCACACTCTGCAAGTTTGTTGTCGAGCAACGAGTCGGGAGAGGGTCCAGCGGTTCCACCCTCCTCGTAGTCGAATCCTGCCTTTCCATCATCGTTCATAGTCCCAGTGACCACACCTTCACTAAATGTTCCCTCATCGAGTTCGAAAGGAACATTCAATTCGACTTGCACAGTATTCTCATCACCGGTAGTGTGATCTTCACCACATCCCTCAGAAATAGAACCCCGCGTCTGCTGGTCGAAGTACTCTTCCCACCCCTGACAGTACTCGCTTTCCATCTCGACGTAGACAGTGCCACCACTGAGTGGGTTCGACTTATTGGCGTCGTCAGTCGGGTAATGCCGATCCTCCCGTTCGAGAGCGAGTTCGCCGCTGAGAGTACCGCTGTTGCTGATGTCGCCGTCGACTTTCTGGATGGGGAACGAGAGCGCGTTGTCCCGGTAGTAGAAGTCCGGCGCTGAAACGAGCGAGCTGCCCGAGCCACGCTGTCGGAAGACGCCACCGCCCTGATAGGCGACCGTATCGCCGTTCTCGTTCGTATATTCTAAGGAATTGATGTCGTTTTCGTAAACAAGTGTTTCGTTGTCATTCTTTTCGTGATATATTTTCAGATGACTTCCGTCTGTTACTTCCAACTCACCGTCAGCCGTCCCGAGGTCGAACGCCACCGATTCGTTGTCTTCCAGTTCGCTGGCGTCGGCGGCAAGGCTCGAAAACGACGACTCGACCTGCGCCGTCTCGATACCGCTCTGGCTCTCGGTGAACATCGCCGCACCGGCGACCGCAACCGTGGCCGCGACCGTTATCGCAAACCCGGCCATCAGAATCACGCCGAGAACGTGGGCGACGCCTCGATCTTCACTCATTGTGGACATGTACACTATCCAAGTACATATGTTTAATTGCTACCCTCTAACAGGATTGAGACGTTCAGGATCTGCCCATCCGCCGAACTGGATACGTCGTTCCGTGTGCATAGCTAATCACGACGAGGCGTCGATTTTGTGCGATAAAATTAAATACGTATCCGAGTAACTGATTAGCTGGTATGAGTAATAATTTACTCGATCGAGCGCGCGAAGATATACTATCTGACGTCCTCTCGGGGACAACGGACGATCTACTGCTGGTAAGCCCGTCCGAAGCGACGCTCGTCGATCTGATCGGCGTGCTGTCGGAGCACGAAGACGGACCGCGGGTAGACGTACTCGCCGACGCTGCGACGATCAAGAACGTCATGGAGGACTTCATCGTGGCCAGCAAGGCCGCGGACCTGCTCGCGGACGATCTACTCTCGCTCCGAGCGAGTGACTCGCTGGCGACCAACCCGCTACTGATCACCGACGCTGCCGTCATGACTCTCGTGACCACCGACTCGTCAGTGAACGGACTCACCTCGGAGGAGAGCGCGTTCGTCGAGGACGTCCGAGCGGAGTACCGCGGTCAGTGGGACGAAACCGAGGAGTACTCCCTGCGGACGCCGCCGATCTCGGAGGTCAACGACGGCCTCGCCGAGAGCCTCGGCGAGGACGCCGAAGGCGATTTCCGCGCGATGCTCGATTCGCTCGAAACCGCGCGCGGTGACGACAGACTGGACGAGGTCACCGTCAGTCTGCTCGTCGCCGCCAAGAACGAGGCGCTCCTGTACGACATCAGCAAGTGGGGCGAGGACACGGGCGTCGCCAGCAAGGCGACGTTCTCGCGGACGAAGACACAACTGGAAGAGAAGGGCCTGATCGAGACGGAGAAAGTCCCGATCGAGGTCGGACGCCCGCGACTTCGGCTCACACTCGCAGACAGACGCCTCCAGTCCGCCGACAGCGACCAGATCGCATCGGCCGCCCAGTCGATCCTGACCTAATCCTCGAACCGATGCAGTAGTTCTTCGAGCGTATCCTGCTCGGCGACCGACGCTATCTCGCGTTCGAGCACGTCCTGCTCTAGTCGGTACAGGCCTGTTCGATCACGCGTAATGAACGGTCGCTCCCGGAGTTCCGAGAGGAACGTCCAGACGTACTGTACGGGTACCTCAGTCGCAGATTCGATCTGCGCTACGGCAACCGGGCCGTCCGTGGCGATGGTTTCGACGATCTGCCAACAGTCGTCGTTCCCGACCGGAACTTGCGTTGCGGCCGCCTCGATTTCGGAGACGATCGGCTCACGGTGGAGGCGATCGATCGTTTCGGACACGGACACGTCGGAGTCGGCGTCGTTCTCGTCGGCGAGAGCCTGTTTCTGCCCGTCCGGGCGGTCCGTCGGTGCTGACTCTACTTCGCGCTCCCCGAGTGACGCCGTCTCCTCGGGAGGATCCGGTAGATCGATCGGTGAGTCGTCGCTGTCCGCTGGCTCGGAGTCGGCAAACGCAGTCTGGACGACGGACTCCTCTCCGTCGTCGAAATCAATGGTCGCTGTGGCGTCCCGAAGCCGCTGGTTCTCCGTCTCTAGCTCCGCGATGTGCTGGTGAGCGTCCTCCAGTTCTGTCTGCAGGTCGTCGATCTGTGCTTCGAGTTCTTCGATCCGGTCGTCTTTGGCCGCGAGGCGCGCTTCGACGTCCTCGGGAGTCATGGCTACGTCGCCACGGGAAAAGGCGTTCGCGAGCTGTCTCGCCGCGTTCGAGACGTCACGAGCCTGATCGAGTTCCGATTCGAGCTGGTCGATCCGGGACCGTTTCTTGTCGAGTTCCTGTTGCATGTCGGCCAGTTCACTCGACCGTTCCTCTTCTTCCTCCGATAGCTCCGCCAGGTCGTCCATCAGCGACTCGCTGATCGATTTTAACTCCGGGCGCTCGAAGTCGCCGAGGCCGGGCGTCGCGCCCGCGTCGAAGGTCCGTTTGCGTCGGAACTGGATCCGGCGGACGTCGACCTCCGTCCAGTCGGTCTGGACGAACGCCTCGCCATCGCCCAGATCGGCGACCAACTCCTGATACTCGCTATCGACGACTCGCCCGACGACTTTCGTGTCGTTGTCCCACGTGAGCCGGTGCCAGACGAGCCAGTTCGCCTGCGTAATAAAGTCCTTCTTGACGTCCGCGGGCCGCTGGCTGATCCCCATGATCCCGAGCCCGTGTTTCCGGCCGCGCTTACCGATCTTGATGAGCATCTTGCCGGTCTCGCCGCCACCGCCTTTCTGCGGGAGGTACTCGTGGACCTCCTCGACGACGAGCAGGAACGGCTTTTTGAGCTTCTTTTCTTTGGTAAACAGGTGCCGTGCCGTCTCTCGGAGGAGTTCGTCGGCGATACCCTCGTCGAGATAGCCCGAGACGTCCAGGATGATCGGCACGTTTTCCTCTAGTGCGAGCGTGGCGATCCGCTCGGCGTGTGCGGGACCGATCTGGATGTCACACTCCTCGTCAGCGCCCGCGTGGAGCAGTTCGTACTCCTCTTTCAGGCCGTAGTACTCGCCGTCGGTATCGACGATCAGGACAGGATAGCCGGAATCGAGTAGCTCCTCGATGACGACGCTCGCAGTGTTCGACTTCCCGGAACCGCTCTTGCCGGTGACGAAGCCACGGCCGGTCAGAACGTCGACGACCGGAAGTCGGACCGGGGTTCCAGCGACGGCGTCCCCCGCGTCGGCACTCAGTTCACCGATGGTGATCCGCTCGCGTTCGCTCACCTGCGATCCCCTCCCCGATTCCCTGCGTGGTGCATTACTCCGTATCTCACGTGACGACCACTTGAACCCTTTGCCGGGAATGAATCCTTACTCGTCGCCCGGCATCGGTGGGCCGGTCGACGCCCGCTCTCGCTCGTCGAATAGCTCCGCTCGGTGCTCGTCGAGCAGGGGTGCACGGTGACCCGGGTCCGGCGGGGTTCGCGTCATCTTGATCGGATTACCGGCGACGGTAACCGACGACTCGGTACCTGGCTGGGCGACGTCGACGAGCATCTCGCGGTCGTGGACGTGGTCGTCCGCAAAGACGTCCGCGACGTCCTGTACCGGCGCGACAGGGATTCCAGATAGCGCCGAGAGAACCGTCTCGGTGTCGTGCTCGCGGGTCCACAACGCGATCGCCTCCCGAAGCGTCTCCCGGTCCGCGAGCCGACTGGCGCGGTCGGGGTACTCCTCGGCGAGCGCTGGGCGATCCATCGCCGCACAGAGCTGTTGCCAGTGGTTCGTCCCGAACGCCGCGATGACGACGTAGCCGTCAGTCGTTTCAAAGGCGTCGTACGGAAACAAGGTAGGATGGGAGTTGCCCTGGCGCGTCGGCGCTTCGTCCCCGTAGGAGTACTGGTAGACGGTGCGCTCACAGAGGCTGATCATGCTGTCGTACATCGCGGTGTCGACGAACTGCCCCTCGCCGGTTCGCTCGCGGTGGTGGAGCGCCGCGAGGATCCCGACGGCGTTGAGTGCGGCCGTAAAGAGGTCGCCGACGCCCGGGCCGACCTTCGTCGGAGGACCGTCCTCCTCGCCAGTAATCTCCATCACGCCGCCGAGCGCCTGCGCTATCAGGTCGAAGGAGGGCTGGCCCTGTCGGTCCGTCTCGCCGGTGCGAGGGTCGCCGAAGCCACGGATGGCGCTGTAGACGAGTCCAGAGTTATGCTCGCGGAGCCGTTCGTAGCCGAGATCGAACGTCTCCATCGTCCCCGCCCGATAGTTCTCGACTACGACGTCGGCTTTCTCGACGAGCGAGAGGAATGCCTCGCGGTCCTCGTCCTCGTCGAGGTCGAGTTCGAGGCTCTCCTTCCCGCGGTTGACGCTCTGGAAGTAGCCGCCGTAGGCCTCCGCGTCGGGGTCATCGTAGAACGGCGGGTTCGACCTGATCAGGTCCCCGCCCGGTCGCTCTATCTTTACGACCTCCGCGCCCATATCTGCTAGCAACATCGTACAGTACGGGCCGGCGAGCACCTGTGTCAGGTCGAGAACGTACAGATCGTCTAGCGCACCCATGGTTCGGCGCTCGGGGAGGCGGTCAAAAAACCTTATGGATTAATCATTAAGAATAGATCCAACGTCCGGACTTCCATAGGTATGTACTGATTCACATTGGGTGTGTATAATGATCCTTTGAGAGTAACATCATGAAAGATCATTAAGTTTAAGGTCGCCTCGGTCAACGACTTCGATACCGCCATGCAAAAGACAGTCATCCTCGGCGTGATCGGGTCCGACGCGCACGTCGTCGGTATCACGATCCTCGAGCAGGCGTTGCAAGCGGCAGGATTCGACGTCGTCAATCTCGGCGTCCAGACCTCCCAGGCTGAGTTCGTTGAAGCAGCGAGCCGCGAAGACGCCAGCGCGGTACTGGTCTCGTCGATGTACGGTCACGCCAGCCAGGACTGTCAGGGTTTCCACGAACGGATCGCGGCGGCTGACCTCGACGTCGTCACCTACATCGGCGGCAATCTCGCCGTCGGGCAGGACGACTTCGAGCAGACCCGACGGGAGTTCCGGGAGCACGGGTTCGACCGGGTCTTCGATTCGGAGACGGACCCGGAGGAGGCTATCGCCGCGCTCCGGCGCGATCTCCAGATCGCGGCCACAGAGCCGGAGAACCCCCCGATCAGAGGCTAATACGGATGCTACTGGACGAACGCATGCCATCCGACGAGTTGCAACGCATCGACGAGCGCGTCCGGGAGAACTGGCCGACCGGCGCTGCCGTGGCGTTCGAGGAAGCCATCGAGTTTCACGAGTCGCTCCCGCAAGAGAAGGAGTTCGCGACGGTGCTCGAATCGGCCGACAGGCCGCTGTTACAGCCCCGTGCCGGCGTGCCGCTGCTGGACGACCAGATCGACCTCCTGGAGCACCTCCGATCGGCCGGCAGCGCGGACCTGCTGCCGACGACGATCGATTCGTACACCCGCGACAACGAGTATGCGAAGGCGGATGACGGTCTCAGCGACGCACGGGAGACGGGCGAGGCCACGCTCAACGGCTTCCCCGCGGTCAACCACGGCGTCGAGGGCTGTCGAGAACTGATCCTCGCGACCGACGCGCCGATCGAGGTGCGCCACGGGACGCCGGACGCCCGACTGCTCGCCGCGATCACGTTCGCGGGTGGCTTCCAGAGCTTCGAGGGCGGTCCGATCTCGTACAACATCCCCTACACCAAAGAACACGATCTCGCCGAGACGATCGAGCACTGGCAGTTCGTCGATCGGCTTGCCGGGGCGTACACCGAGCGCGGCGTCCGTATCAATCGCGAGCCGTTCGGTCCGCTGACCGGGACGCTCGTCCCGCCCTCCATCGCCATCGCGGTGATGCTGCTGGAAGGCAAACTCGCTGCGACGCAGGGCGTCCGCTCGCTCACGCTCGGCTACGGACAGGTCGGCAACCTCGTCCAGGACGTCGCGGCGCTGCGGTCGCTCCGCTCGCTCGGCGAGGAGTACCTGCCTGACGAGGTGACGGTGACGACGGTGTTCCACGAGTGGATGGGCGGGTTCCCGCCGGACGAGGCCCGAGCGAACGGCGTCATCGGACTCGGCGGCGCAACGGCCGCCGTTGCACAACCCGACAAGGTCATCACCAAGTCGCCACAGGAGTTCCAGGGCGTCCCGACGAAGGAGGCGAACGCTGCCGGACTCCGCACCACCCGACAGCTGATCGATATGATGATCGAGCAGGACGTCCGGCTCGACGGCGTGGAGCGCGAGCGCGAGTTGATCGAGCGGGCGACCCACGAACTGATCGACGCTGTCGAGGCCGCGGGCGACGGCGACGTTGCCCAGGGGACGATTAATGCCTTCGACTCCGGCGAACTCGACGTCCCGTTCGCGCCGAGTGATAGCGCGGAGGGGGCGGTTCTGCCGGCGCGGGACGACGACGGCCGCGTCAGGATCTTCGAGTTCGGGGAACTGGCGGTCGGCGAGGAGATCAGGGAGATCCACCACAACCGACTGGACGCCCGCGCGGAGACGGAGGGACGCGACCAGTCGTTCCGGATGGTCGCCGACGACGTCGACGCGATCAGCGACGGTCGGTTGATCGGCCGCCCGCCGGGAGGTGACTGAGATGCGGATCGAACGCGTTCGCGCCGTCCCCACCGTGTCGGGCTTCTTTTTCGACGACCAGCGGGCGATCAAACGCGGCGCGGAGCAGGACGGCTTCGGCTACCGCGGCGAGCCTGCCACGCCGGGATTCGACAGCATCCGGCAGGCCGGCGAGGCGCTGACGGTCGAACTGGAGCTAAGCGACGGCTCGGTCGCTGTCGGGGACTGCGCGGCGGTCCAGTACTCCGGTGCCGGGGGGCGCGATCCGCTCTTCCGGGCGGAGACGTACCGTGATGTAGTTACGGGATCTGTCGCGGACGAACTCGTTGGCCGGGATCCGGAAGCGTTCGCGGACAACGTCGCAGCGATCGAGGCGCTGCCGGCGGCCCACGGCGACGGCGACGCGCTCCACACCGCAGTCAGGTACGGGGTCTCGCAGGCGCTGCTCGATGCCGCCGCGACCGCCCGGCGAACCACGCGGACGGACGTCCTCGCGGCGGCGCTCGAGACGACACCGGCGACCGAGCCGGTGCCCGTGTTCGGCCAGTCCGGCGACGACCGGCGAGCCAACGCCGAGAAGATGCTGCTCAAGGGCGTCCCGGTCCTCCCGCACGGACTGTTCAACAGCGTCGAAAAGCTCGGCCCGGACGGCGAGCGTCTCCGCGACTATCTCGCGTGGCTCGCCGGCCGCGTCGACGACCTCGGTCCGGCGGGGTACGATCCGCGCTTCCACGTGGACGTCTACGGCATCATCGGCGAGGTCTTCGGCCCCCCGTACGACCGGGCCGAACTCGCCGAGTACTTCGCCGAGTTACGGGCGGCCGCTGACCCGTACCCACTCCAGATCGAGGGCCCGATGGACGCCGGTAACCGCCCCGACCAGATCCGGGCGATGGCGACGCTTCGCGACGGGCTAGCCGAGGCTGACGTCGACGTCGACATCGTCGCCGACGAGTGGTGTAACACCGCCGGGGACGTCCGCGCGTTCGTCGACGCGGGCGCGGCGGACGTCGTCCAGATCAAGACGCCGGACCTCGGCGGGATCCAGCACAGCGCCAGGGCAGTGGAGTACTGCCGCGGCACCGACACCCGTGCGTACCTCGGCGGGACCTGCAACGAGACGGAGATCTCCGCCAGAGCGTGCGCACACGTCGCGCTCGCGACCGACGCCGCGCAAGTGCTGGCCAAGCCCGGCATGGGGTTCGACGAAGGGTACATGATCGTGACCAACGAGATGCGGCGGACACTGGCGCGGCGACGGCCGGAGGACCCCGTCGGGACACCGACGACCGACTGATGCGACCGACACCCAACCACAGACGATGACGGATACCACAGAACCGACCGACTGGACCGACACCGAGACGTTTCAGAGCGCCCTGAAGCGGGCCGAGACGCTCGAGAAAGGCACCTACTTCGAGGGGTTCGCGGAGGGCGATTCGATCGCTCACGCGCCCGGCCTCAGGTTGACGCGTGCCGGTAACGACCGCTGGATGAGCCAGACGCTGAACCACGATCCGGCCCACTGGCGCTCGGACGCGGCCGCCGCGCTGGGCTACGAGGAACCGCCGATCCACCCCGACTACCTGCTTGCGGCCGTAATGGGCCCGACCGTCGAAGACCTCAGCGAGAAGGGCGGCTACTTCCTGGGCCGAACCGACGTGCGGTATCACACCGACGCCGTCTACCCGGGGACCGAACTCCGCGTGGAGTCGGAGGTGCTCGAAAAGACGGCCTCTGGCTCTCGACCCGCCTACGGGATCGTGACCTGGGAGACCCACGGCTACGACGCGACGACCGACGAGCCCCTGCTGTCGTACCGCCGGACGAACATGGTGCCCCGCCGTGAGCCAGTCGAGACCGACGGCGGGGAGGCCGAGTCACAGGGGGACACCGAGCGCAACACGCCGGACCTGCCACAGGAACTGATCGCGCCCGACGGACCGTACTTCGAGGACTTCCGCGCGGCGCTGGGCGAGGTCGCCGGCCGCGACGCCGCGGTGGCCTATCGCCACGAGCGGGGTCGGACCCAGGACGACCTGCTCGTCGCTGGTCTCCCTCTCGCGACGCTCAACACCGCGAAACAGCACCACGACGCCGCGGTAATGGCCGATTCGCCCTCCGGCGAGCCAGTCACTTACGGCGACGTGACACGATCGATTGCGCTCGGGCACGCTCGCTCGGACGAGCGGACGTACCGCGAACTCCGATTCCAGGACGAGCAGTTCCACGACTTCGTCACCGCCGGAGACACCATCTACGGCTTCACTCGCGTCCTTGATACGACGGCGACGCCGACCGTAGCGCTTCCAGAGGATACCGATCCCGGCCGCGCCGGACAGGTCACCTTCGAGCATCTCGCGTTTAATCAGCACGACGTGCCGGTTTACTCCGGCCGTCGAACCGCACTAATCGAAACCAGAACCCACCGATGACACGACTCTGTCGCACGTTTCAGACCGCACCGGCCGCCGTCCCCCGCGAGGACTCGGCGAAGTATCTCCGCTCGGGACTTACCGCCGAGGGGTTCCAGCTTCCCGACTGGCTCGTCCCGGATATCGAGGACGGCACGGCGCCGGAGATGAAAGACGCCGCACTGGAAAACAGTATCGAGCTACTCGGGGAACACGGCGACGCCTTCCCCGGCGAGCTCTGGCCGCGCGTGCAGTGGGGCTACGACAGCGAGACGGCCCGCGAGCGGGGCCGCCAGGAGATCGAGACGCTCGTCCGCTCGGTCGGCGACCGGATGGACGGCGTCGTCGTCCCGAAGGTGGGCCGCGTCGAGGACGTCCGCGCTGCGGCGTCGGCGATCGAAGAGTACGAAACGTCGTACGGCTACGAGCCTGGCTCGATCGAACTCGCCATCATCGTCGAGACGGCCCGTGCGGTGTCGGATCTCGATCGCATCGCACGGCTGGGCGAGGGCCGCCTCGCCGCGCTCGTCTTCGGGCCCGTCGATTACACGGCCGAACTCGGCGGGCGGGAACTGGACGAGGGACGGCCGGCCTGGCCCGGCCTGCTCGAACGGCTCTCGAACGAGGCTAGCGCAGGGGGCCTGCTGGCGATCGGCGGCCCCTTCGACCAACTGTACCGCGAGCGCGCCGGCGTCCAGTTTTACAACGGCGACGCCTACGCCGAGCAGGTCGAGCGCGAGGCGAGGGTCGGCCTCGACGGTAGCTGGTCGTTGCATCCCAATCAGACCGCACAGGCGAACCGGATCCACATGCCGCGGGAGTCGGAACTGCGGCGCGACGTCGGACGCATCGAGGCGTTCGAGGAGGCTAAATCGACCGGCACAGGCGCAGTCTCCGTGGACGGGCAGATGGTCGACGAAGCGACGTTCAAGAACTTCGCGAACACCGTCGAGACGGTCCGCCGTATCGACGAGACGCGACCCGAGCAGACGGCCGCCAGATACGACGACGGTCTCCTGTCGCGCGCGCTCGACCTGGATACTAACCGTGATCTCTGACGAGCGTATTCCAGGTGTGTAACTGCAGATGCTGTCGCTGTACCCCGGACTATACTCTCGTATCTGTGCTCCGGCAGAACAGCAGTCTCAGCTGTCGAGAAACCCGTCGTCGGCGAACCCGAGTTCGTCGTGTTCGGCCAGCATCTCTTCGAGATCCTCCTTGATCGACGTCGCGAGCACGGTCAGTTCCTCGTAGCGGTCGTCGTCTTCTAGCTCGAATCGGGGCTTCGAGCCTTCGAGCGTTTGTAGCTTCGATTTGAGTCGGAAGTACTCGTTGAGACGCATCTCGTAGGAATCTAGCAATAGTTGGGCCTCGACCACGTCACGGATCTCCTCGCCAGTCACCGGCTTGATGACGTACTCGTCGAAGGGCATGTCGACGATGTCGAAATCGGGATCGGCCGCTGTGACCATCACTACTCTCCCGCTGTACCCCTCGACTCTGATCCGGTCGAGGAGTTGATCGCCCGGCAGTTCCGGCATTCGCCGATCGAGAAGCACGACGTCGAACTCATCGTCGATCAGTTCGAGCGCCTCGGCACCGCTATAGGCTGTCTCTACTCGGTACGTCGTCTGGAGATGGGACGCGTAGAGGTCAGCCAGCCGTTGCTCGTCGTCGACGACCAGGACGGACGCTCCCGGATCTGCCGTCGTCTCCATCATCGAAGGGGTTTGGCCTGAGATAACAAGTAACCACGGGCACCGCGGACCGACTTCAGTCGGAGGGCCGAGCGTTCGTCGGGGACCAATCTTATATTAGGCACCATACGTAATAGCCCACTTAGTCGGTAGCTACCGAACACGTCACAGGGCTACCAACGATAACCAGGGGTGCGAAGCTCTCGGTAGCACACAGGATGCAGTACTGAAAACAATGTCAGGAATACACGAAATCGCCGGGATCATCCACCGACGCTGGGACTGTCTGGATGCCATCGTCGACGCACCGGGACCGAAAGGAGAACTAGTCGACCGTCTCGATACCCCACGATCCACGCTCGATGACATCGTCCGCGAACTCGAGGGCGCAGGCCTCGTGGCCTACGAGGGGGGAAAATGGCGTGCCACCACCGTCGGTCACTACGCCCACGATAGCTACGGGCGATTTCTCGGGTCGCTAGACGATGTGCAGGCGGTCGGGGATATCCTCGCTCCCCTCTCGGACGCCGAGAGCATCGCGCCAGCCATGCTGAACGGTGCCGTCCCGTACGAGGCAACGGACCCGGTGCCGGATGCGGTCGTCCAGCAGTTCATCACGCGCATCGGCGACGCCGATCGGATCAGGGGCTTTGCTCCGCGTGCAGTGTCAGGCTACGCCGACATGGTTCCCGAACGTGCTGCGGAGACCGACACGACCGTCGAACTGGTGATGACCGAGGATATCTACGAGCAACTCACGGCGCTGTACCCGCCCGACGACCGGCCGGCCGCCCAGCGGGAGTCGCTACGGGTCTTCCACGGACCGATTCCGTACGAATACGGCCTCTGGATCGGCGACGACTCTCACGCGGGCCTCGTCGTCTACACCGACCAGGGTATCAATGGGCTAATTATCAACGAATCCGACGCCGCCGTCGAGTGGGCGACCGAGCAGTACGAGCAGGTCCGCGAACGAGCAACGCCGGTCGACGAAGGAATGGCTCCCAATACTGACCGCTAACGCATCTAAAACGCGCTGGACCCCGATAGACAGGACGTGAACTGCTCCGGGGTCAAGCCCCGTGGCATCCGCCTCGATATTCTGTGAACTCGACTTTCGGTAGCGCGGAGTCTCCTTCCTCAAGCGCGAACAAAGTGAGCGGTAGGGAGGAGAGGAGCGCGTTCGTATAGCTGGTCAAAATGGTTATTAACCCCCGCTCCGTCGTCATTTGTAGTCCGAAGCGGGCTTCAGACAGCCCAGCAACGGGTGCCGAACCAACATTGCGATGCGGGGTAGGTTTGGTTCCTCGCTTGGGACGGGCCGCCGTCAACCGGCCCCGAAGGACGGACCGACGACGCGACCGCTCCGAGCAGGCTTGACCTGCCGCGAAGTCACCGAGGTCACGTCCAATTAAATTGCCTCTGCCGACCGACCGCACCGGCAAACAAGTCGGTCCGGGACGATAACTCCCGCCCGACGCCACGCAAGCCCCCGTCCTCAGAACGCCGAAGGCGTTCAGGGCGGGGTAGTTGACATCCCAGCAGACGATACTGTTGCTCACGGAAGTGTTCGCGACAGTAACGGTGGGGCTGGGATTTGAACCCAGGAATCCGTGAGGATACCTGCTCTCAAGGCAGGCGCAATAGGCCGCTCTGCCACCCCACCTCAACTACCAGTACACGGGCGGGCGGTTAAGACCTAACGGATTCCGTCGGGGCTCACTCCCGAGTCAGCGTCGCCGTCCCGTCCTCTTCGGTCACGTACAGCCCCAACTCGTCGAGATGTTCCGTCGTGTACTTCGGGACGACGCGCTGGGCCGTGACGCGTGACCGGATCCGCGACCGGAGCGTCAGGAGATCGTCGCCGTCCCCGACCAGCGGGAGCGATTCGCTGAACTCGATATCGTGGCCGGCATCGCTACCGCGCGTCGAAAACGTTTCGAGTGCTGGGGTCCGGTAGACGTCCTCGAAATCGATGGGTTCGGTGAACCCGGCGAAGTAGACTCGACCGCTCGACGCCGGACCGAGCACGAGTTCGTTGGTTCGCAGTTTCATCGCCGCGCTATCGATATGTGCTCGACTGAGCAGCGGCGCGGCCGGATCGACGATTGCCGCGGAGCGAACGCCCTCCTCGTTGAGTAGGTGGCTGATGGTGTTGCCGGCCCGTGCGGCCCGGTTCGAACCGACCTGGACCTCGAACCGGATATCGTCGACGTCATCGACGGCCTCGGCGGCGAGCGTCCGAAGTTCGACCTCGGGGTCAGCGTCGTACCGATCCGGCAGGTCCGCCGCCGTGCGGTAGTTGACGAGTGCTTCGCCGCCACTCGCGTCGATTGCGCGCACGACGTCCTTGAACATTGCCGCGTAGAGGTCGGCGGCCTCCTCGGCCGACAACGGCGACGTGTCGGGGAGATCTGTCAACACGAGTTCAGGGCGAGGCAGCGTCGCGGGAACGGCAACCACGGTCATACTACGCCATACCGGCCAGTCGGTTTTAAACCTCGCCGTTCGATCCGGCTTCGTGACGTTCCGCTGGTGTTTAGGTAGACCAGGTCCGGACGTGTACACATGAATCTGTTCGGGACGGCAGGGATACGAGGACCAGTTCGCGACCGGGTCACGCCGAAACTCGCACTTTCGGTCGGACAGGCGGTTGGCAAGTATATTCGAGAGGGGGAGACCGAAACACCGCCGGTAGTGACCCTCGGCTGGGACGGGCGCGAGACCAGCCAATCCCTCGCTGCCGCCGTCGAGGCTGGCCTGACCAGCGGTGGCGTCGATGTGCTCCGGGTGGGCGAACTGCCGACGCCGGGGCTTGCCTACTGCTCACAGGGCCGGTACGGCGTCATGATCACCGCAAGCCACAATCCGCCGACCGACAACGGAATCAAACTCTTTGCCGACGGTGAGGAGTTCGACAGCGGCGCAGAGGGCCGGATCGAGCGACTCGTCACCGACACCAGTGAACCGGCGGAGTGGAGCGAGTTCGGGACGACGCGAACCGCCGACGAACTGGGGACATACCGCGACCGGGTCACCGAGTACGCCGTCGAGACGCTGGGAGGGAACGAGGAACCGCTCTCGGGCGTCTCGGTCGTCGTCGACTGCGGGAACGGCGTGGCGAGCGTCGTGACGCCGCAAGTACTCCGCGCGCTCGGTGCCCACGTCGTCACCCTGAACGCGAACGTAGACGGGACCTTCCCCGGTCGCGAGAGCAAGCCGACCCCGGAGACGCTCGGCGATCTGCGTACGTTCGTCCGCGACGGGGAGTTCGACCTCGGTATCGGCCACGACGGCGACGGCGACAGAATCGTGATCGTCGGCCCGGACGGCGACGTCGTCCACGAGGACACTATACTCGCTGTCCTGGCGCGTCACTACGTCGAAGCGAGCGTGAGCGACGATCCTGTCGTCGTCACGACGCCGAACGCCTCCGCCCGAATCGACGAGGCGGTCCGCGACCAGGGCGGCCGAACCGAACGCGTTCGACTCGGCGCACTGCACGAGGGTATCGCCCGCGAGCGCGACGCCGGAACCGACGAGACCGAGGTCGTCTTTGCTGCAGAGCCCTGGAAACACGTCCACACGGCACTTGGCGGCTGGATCGACGGCGTCGCCAGTGCCGCCGTACTCTCCGGCCTCGTCGCGGAGGCTGGCGACGTGGCGACGCTGATCCAACCGATCACCGAACGACCCTACCGAAAAGTCAGCGTTCCCTGTCCCGACGGGGCCAAATCACAGGCGATGGAGCGAATCGAACGGGAACTCCCCCAGCAGTTCCCCGAGGGCGACGTCTCGACCGAGTACGGCGTCCGGATCGAGTTACCTGACGCGTCGTGGGTGCTCGTCCGTCCTAGCGGGACGGAGGAGTATATCCGATTCTACGCCGAGAGCGACGATATCGATACCCTGGTCGAGACGACGCGAGGCGTCGTCGAGGAGTGCATCGCGGCGAGCGAGTAGACCGCCGAACTGGAGGTCCCCTACTCTCTGCCGCAGGCTACTTGTGAGTACTCCGTCTACTCCGCACCATGGACGACCTGATCGAACTAGCCCGCGAGGCGCGCGAGGCGTCGTACGCACCCTACTCCGAGTATGCGGTTGGCGCGGCGCTCGAAACGAGCGACGGCACGCTCTTTACTGGCTGTAACATCGAGAACGCGAACTACTCGAACAGCGTCCACGCCGAGGAACTCGCGCTGTCCGAAGCAGTCCGGGAGGGCTACCGCGAGTTCGACCGGATAGCCGTCAGTTCGAGCGAGGAAGACGGCGTGACGCCGTGCGGGATGTGCCGCCAGAGCCTCGCCGAGTTCTGCCCGGAGGACCTCGAAGTCCTGTGCGACGAGGGGGATACCGTCTCGGGGTATACCCTCGGCGAACTGATCCCGAACACGATCCACCGCGGAATGCTGGAGTAGCGTTCGACACCGGGCTATTTACTGGCTGGCGAGAAACGTCGGTTTATGAGCGACGAGACAGGCGAAAGCGCGACCGGGGATGCCGACGTGCCCGGCGACAGCGAGGATCCGAACGACGAACAGCAGTACCACCTCGAAGTGGGGCCGAGCGACGTCGCCGACGCGGTCTTGCTGCCGGGCAATCCCGAGCGCGTCCCGACGATCACCGGCTTCTGGGACAACAGCGAGGAGGTCGGCCGCCACCGCGAGTACGTCACCTCGACCGGACAGTACGAGGGAGCGCCGATCAGCGTTACCTCGACGGGAATCGGCTCCCCATCGGCGGCCATCGCGGTCGAAGAACTGGCCCGGACTGGCGTCGAGACGTTCATCCGGGTCGGATCCTGTGGCGCGCTCCAGCCAGAGATGTCTGTCGGCGACCTGATCATCACGACGGGCGCAGTCAGGCAGGAAGGGACCAGCGACGAGTACGTCCGGGAGGACTACCCCGCTGCCGCGGACCACGAGGTCGTTTCGGCGCTGATCGCCGCCGCTGAACGGCTCGGACATACGTATCATACCGGCGTGACCATGAGTGCCGACAGTTTCTACGCCGGGCAGGGACGGCCGGGCTTCGACGGCTTCGAGGCCGCCAGGAGTAACCAACTGATCGACGACCTACGCGAGGCCAACGTCGCCAACATCGAGATGGAGGCCAGTGCGATCCTGACGCTGGCGAACGTCTACGGGCTGAGAGCGGGTGCGGTCTGTACCGTCTACGCCAATCGGGAGACTGGCGAGTTCAGGACTGAAGGGGAGGCCAGAGCCGCGGAAACGGCGTCGCTGGCGGTCAAACTGCTGGCGAGGATGGACCAGATCAAGGCTGAGCACGACGTCGACCGCTGGCACGCCGGACTGTCGCTATAGGTCGCTCCAGGCCTTTCGCGCGCGTGACCAGGAGGTCAGGTCCGCGATCCAGCGGGCGGCGATGAACTTCTTGAGCGTCTGTGCGGGCACCGAGCCAAACGTCTCGATGGGCATGTACATGACATCGCTTGCGACGGCGTCCTCGCCAACCGAGATGACGGTCCCCTTGTCGTGGTGTTTCCAGGTCTTCAGCGGTCGGTTATTCACCGCTCGGGCGAGGTTCTCGCCGGCGACTTCCGCCGCTTGCCAGGCCGCCTGCGCCGTCGGCGGCGCGGGCTGGTTGCCCTGGTCGATGATCGCGCTGTCACCGATCGCAAAGACGCGCTCGTCGCTCGTCTCGAACGTCGATTCGGCGTTGACGCGGTTGTGCTCTTTCTCGACCTCCGCATTGCCGAGTGCGTCGCGCCCGGTGATGCCGCCGGTCCAGACGAAGACGTCGTAGTCGACCGGTTCGCCCTCGTCGAAATGGATCGTCGATTCGTCGGCCTCCGTGATCGGATCGTCCGTCATAATCTCGACTCCGGCCTCTTCGAGTTCCTGCCGGAGTGCCTGCTGGATGGCGGCCGATCCCGACGGGAAGATCTCTCCGAGGGCTTCGACCAGCGTGATCTCGATCGGCGCGTTGTGGATGTCGCGGAACTCCGCGACTTCGCCGGCGGTCTGGATGCCCGAGAGTCCGGCACCGCCGACGACGACGTGGGCCGGATCGTTTCGGGTGGCGTCCTTGGCGGCGGCCGTGACCTGGTCGTGGATCTCCAGGGCGTCGTCGAGACCCTTGAGCGTCAGGGAGTGGTCTTCGAGGCCGGGGATGCCGTAGTACGCAGTCTGGCTGCCCAGTGCAACGAGCGCGTAATCGTAATCGACCGTCTCCCCGTCGGAGAGTTCGATCTCGCGGTCGTCGACGTCGAGGCCCGTGACCTCCTCCTGAATAAACTCCGTTCCCGGAGATTTGATCTCCTCGATCGGGATCTTGATGCTCTCCTGAACTGCTGGGTTACGGATGCAGCGGTGGGATTCGTGTAGAACGAGATGATAATCAGTATCCGAGATCCAGACGATATCGGCAGTGCCACTCAGCTCCTCTTCGAGTTGTTGTACTGCGCCAGCACCCGCATAGCCGGCACCGAGTACAACGACCGTATCCGTCATGGATGCTACTCAGCAACCCTTGAATACAAACCCTTTGCATCACGGTTCAGGGAGAGACAATGTACCACGGGCTGTCCGGGAACGCGAAACGTAAAGGGAGAAGAAAGTGTTAGTGCTCCGGTTCTTCGGCAGGAGCGACCATCTCGTTCAGCTGGAGAATGAGGATGTTGTTGGTGTCGTCTTTCCCGTCGACTGTCCCCTCGATGAGCAGTTTCGAGAGCGGCGTCGGACCGACGGTGACGTCGTCACCTTCGTGGATGTCCCGCGACGAGCCCTGGAGGTGGATCTCGGCGCGACAGAGTTCGGGATGATGGACGCTGCTGAGGTTGATCTCGCTAATGTTCGCTTCCTCGACCGGTTCGCCCTCGTGTGCGAGGGGTACGGAGGCCGGTTCGTCCATTCGCTGGATGTCGAGCGCCTCGAACGCGGTGGCCGTCGGCTTGTAGCCACCTTTCGGGCCGGGTACGCCCTCGACGAGTTGGAGTGCTTTCAGACTCTGCATCTGGTTACGGATCGTCCCCGGATTGCGGTCGACCTCATCCGCGATATCCTCTCCTTTGACTGCGTCCTCGGTCTCCCCGTGAAGGTTGACCAGGGCAGTAAGGATCGTCTTCTGGCTGGGAGTCAGTTCAATCGATGACATAGCCAATTATTCGGAACAGATCCTCTTAAATGCGGCGAATAGCACCGTTATCATTTCGAATATAGTAGCATCAACTCGAAAAAACAATCCATCCGGGATGCACGTCAAACAGACGTTGTACTTTCCAAATAGCGTCTCGGTTGCGGCTAGTTCGTCAATCGTGCAGTCGATGTCCGGTCGACTTCGACGTTCGCCGCGATCCGTTCGGGGAGCGAGACTGTGCCCCCGCCTACCTGTACTGTCACCATCCCGAACGGTGCGATCTCGTCGATCGTTAGTTCCACGCCGGGATCGATCTCGTGTTCCGACAGATACTGCAGGACGGAGGGGTCACGGTCGCTGATCCGGTCGACGACCACGCGGTCACCCTCCTCGAACTCGATCAGCCCGCGTCCGTCGCGCTCGACGGGGGGTTCGAGTTCGGCGTTGGGAATCGGATCGCCGTGCGGGTCGACCTCCGGGTCCCCGAGTGCCTCGACGACGCGCTCTTCGAACTTCTCGCTGATGTGGTGTTCGAGGCGGTCGGCTTCCTCGTGGACCTCGCTCCAGTCGTAATCCAGTTCGTCGGTCAGATACGCTTCGAGCAAGCGGTGGTGCCGGACGACTTCCAGTGCCACCCGTTCACCCTCCTCGCTCAGTTCGACGCCCTTGTACTTCTCGCGCTCGACGAGACCCCGCTCTTCGAGTTTGTCGATCATACTGGTGACAGTTGGCGACGTGACGTCGAGATACTCAGCGATCTCCGAGGTCTTGATCCGGCCGTCTCGTTCTTGCTGGAGGTGGTAGATCACCTTCAAATAATCCTCCATGACGTCGCTGAGCATCATCGTTGCAGTAATTAGATCCGGCTAACTTGTATATCTACCGTCAGGGCGACCATCGCTAGACGGGTCTTTTCACAACAGTACTACTAAATCGCCGGTTTGTGTACAACCGTGTATGAAACGCACCGTTCGGATTATCGGCGCACCGACGGACTACGGAACCAACAGGCGTGGTGTCGACATGGGGCCGTCGGCGATCAGATACGCCGGACTAGTGGACCAACTCGACGCCTCGAATCGCCAATCCAGGGACGTCGGCGACCTCTTCGTCGCCCGGACGGCCGCCGAGGACGAGCGGATGACCGACCCGAACGCGCGCCATCTCGACGAGACGCGGGAGGTCTGTGAGCGCGTCAGCGCCGAAGTAGGCGACGCTGTCGACGACGGCGAGATACCGCTTCTTCTGGGCGGAGATCACTCCGTCGCCATCGGGACGGTCAACGGTGCCGCGCGTGACTCGGCGCTTGGCGCAGTCTGGTTCGACGCACACGGCGATTTCAACACGCCCAGCACTACACCATCAGGGAACGTTCACGGGATGCCCCTCGCCGCATTGCTGGGCCACGGTGAGTTCGAATCGATGGAGTGGGCCCGAGCAGAGGGACTCAGCGAGGAGAACGTCGCACTCGTCGGCGTCAGAACCCTCGACGAGAACGAACGCGAGCACCTCCGGGAGAGCGATATCACCGTGTTCACCATGTCCGATATCGACACCCGGGGACTCACGGACGTCGTGCAGGAAGCGCTGGATATCGCGACAGACGGGGTCGATGGGTTCCACGTCAGCCTCGATATGGACTGGCTAGATCCCCAGATCGCACCAGGCGTCGGGACGCCGGTCCGCGGGGGCGTCACGTATCGGGAAGCACACGCCGCCATGGAGCAAGTCGCGGCGCGGGACGGTGAGGGCTCCACGCTTCGCTCTATCGAGGTGGTCGAGGTCAATCCGATACTGGACGAACAGAACGAGACCGCAGACCTCGCCACCGAGTTGGCGACGAGTGCGCTCGGCAAACGGATCTACTAGTTTACTCGCCGTCGCTGGACGGGAGCACGTCTACGGTCGCGACGGCGTCGTCGTCATCGACGTCCATCACCGTCACGCCCATCGTGTTCCGGCCGACCTGGGAGATGTCCGCGGCAGGGATCCGCATGATCTGACCGCGTTCGCTCATCAGGACGAGGTGGTCGCCCGGGCTAACGGACTTGACAGTCGTCACCGGCCCGTTACGCTCGCCGGTCTTGATGTCGATCAGACCCTTGCCGTACCGTGACTGGGTGCGATACTCCGATAGCTGGGTCCGCTTCCCGTAGCCGTTTCGGGTTACAGTCAACAGCGCGTTCTCGTCGTCCTCGTCGGTGGCGACGAGGCCGGCGACGGCGTCGCCCTCCTGTAGCTTGATGCCGCCGACACCGCGGGTGTTCCGACCCATCTTCCGGACGTCGTTGACGTCGAAGCGGATGGTCATCCCGCCCTCGGTCGCCAGGACGATATCCTTGGAGCCATCCGTCACTGCGACGTCGACGAGTTCGTCGCCGTCTTCCAGGTTTGCCGCGATGATCCCCGTCGAGAGGACGTTCTCGAACTCCGTGGCCGCGGTCCGTTTCACGTAGCCGTCCCGAGTGACGAGTGTGACGCACTCGTCGGACTCGAAGTCGTCCGTCGCCACGACGGCGGTGATCTCCTCCTCGTCGTCGAGGTCGATGAGGTTGATCGCGGACTTCCCGCGGGCGGTCCGGCCCATCTCGGGTATCTCGTAGGCCTTTAGCTGATAGACCTGTCCGTGATTGGTGAAACAGAGCAGGTAGTCGTGGGTGCTCGCGCGGAACACCTTCGACACCCGGTCGTCGTCTTTGACGTCCGTGCCGATGATCCCCTTGCCGCCGCGACCCTGTGGATCGAAGTTGGCGGCGGGCATCCGCTTGACGTAGTCGTCTTCGGTGATGACGACGAAGACGTCCTCCTCGGCGATGAGGTCCTCGTGGGTGACCGTCCCGACGTCCTCGATAATGCTCGTCCGCCGATCGTTGGCGTACTCGTCTTTGATCTCTCGCAGTTCGGTCTTGATGACCTCCAGCAGTTCGCTTTCGTCCTCCAGGATCGTCTCCAGTCGCTCGATGGTCTCCTGGACGGATTCGTGCTCCCGCTTGATCTCCTCGGCTTCGAGCGAGGTCAGGCTACCGAGTTGCATCCGGACGACGTGGTTTGCCTGCTCCTCGGAGAACTCGTACTGTTCGCGAAGTTGGGCTTTCGCCGTGTCGCGGTCCTCGGAGTTCTGGATCGTCTCGACGACGTCCTCGACGTGTTCGAGCGCGTGGAGTCTGCCTTCGAGGATGTGTGCACGATCCTCAGCCTCGGCCAGATCGTACTCGCTACGGCGTCTGACGACCTCCTTGCGGTGGTCGACGTAGTGTTCGAGCGTCTCCTTGAGCGTCAGGACTCGTGGCTGACCGTCGACCAGCGCGAGGTTGATGACGCCGAACGTCCGTTCGAGGTGACTTTCGAGTAGCTGATTCTTGACGAGTTCGACGTTCGCGCCACGCTTGCACTCGATGACGATGCGGACGCCGTTCCGATCGGACTCGTCGCGCAGGTCGCTGACACCCTCGATCTTCCCTTCGTTGATGTCCTCGGCGATCCGCTCGACCATCCGCGCCTTGTTCTCCTGGAACGGTATCTCGGTGACAACGATCCGGTCGCGACCCGTGTCGGTCTCCTCGACCTCCATCTCGGCACGCACGCGGAGCCGTCCACGGCCGGTAGAGTACGCCGAATAGATCGCGTCGCGACCGACGATGTTCGCGCCGGTCGGGAAGTCCGGGGCCTTGATGTGTTCCATCAGCCCGTCGACTCCGACATCGGGATCGTCGATCAGTTCGATCGTAGCGTCGATGACCTCCCCGAGGTTGTGCGGCGGGATGTTCGTACTCATCCCCACTGCGATCCCCGAAGATCCGTTGACGAGGAGGTTCGGGAACGCGGAGGGCAGGACCTCCGGTTCGGTTAGCCGGTCGTCGTAGTTGGGATTGAAGTCGACAGTGTCCTTGTCGATGTCTTCGAGTAACTCCTCGGCAAGCGAGCCCATTCGGGCCTCCGTATACCGCATGGCTGCGGCCGGGTCACCGTCCATTGAGCCGAAGTTACCCTGACCGTCGATAAGCGGATGCCGCATCGAGAAGTCCTGTGCCATCCGGACCAGCGTGTCGTAGATCGCCTGATCACCGTGGGGGTGGTAATCACCCATCGTCTCTCCGATAACCGAGGAGGACTTGCGGTGCGAGGAGCCGCTACTGACTCCCATCTCGTTCATGGCGTAGAGGATCCGCCGGTGGACGGGTTTAAGCCCGTCCCGGACGTCCGGCAGCGCGCGGCCCGCGATGACGCTCATCGCGTAGTCGATGTAGCTTTGCTCCATTTCGTCTTCGACGCGAACGCGCTCTACGCGAGCGGCGTCGACGTCTGCTGGATCGGGAACGTCTGAACTCATACTAGAACCTCCATTAGATGTCTACCCACTCTGCTTCCGGCGCGTGTTCTTTGATGAACTCCTTGCGTGGCTCGACGGCGTCGCCCATCAGGACCGAGAACATCTTGTCCGCGGCCGCCGCATCCTCGATATTGATCTGCTTGAGGACGCGGTTTTCGGGATTCATCGTCGTCTGCCAGAGCTGTTTCGGGTTCATCTCGCCCAGTCCTTTGAACCGCTGGACCTGCGTGGGGTTGCCGTTACACTTCTCCTCGACGATCTCTTCGCGTTCTGCCTCTGTCATCGCGTCGTAGGTGTTGCCGTTGTACCGGATGCGGTACAGGGGGGGCTGTGCGGCGTAGACGTAGCCGGCTTCGAGCAGCGGCTTCAGGTGCCGGTAGAACAGCGTCAGCAGTAGCGTCCGGATATGCGCGCCGTCCACGTCGGCGTCGACCATCAGAATGATCTTTTCGTAGCGGGACTCCTCGATATCGAACTCGTCACCGATCCCCGCACCGATTGCGGTGATCATGTTCCGGATCTCGTCGTTTTCGAGGATCCGATCGAGGCGGTGCTTCTCGACGTTCAGAATCTTCCCGCCCAGAGGAAGGATCGCCTGAAACTCGGGGTTACGACCCTGTTTGGCGCTCCCGCCAGCGCTATCGCCTTCCACGATGAACAGTTCGGAGTCCTCGGGGTCGCGGCTCTGGCAGTCGGCCAGTTTGCCCGGCAGCGCAGTCGAGTCGAGCGCGCTCTTGCGCCGTGTCAGTTCTTCGGCCTTCTTGGCGGCTTTCCGCGCTTTGGCCGCTTCGACGGCCTTCGAGACGACGGCTTCTGCGGTATCCGGGTTCTCCTCGAAATACGTGCCGAGGCCATCGTGTACCGTTCCCTCGACGATCCCACGGACCTCGCTGTTGCCGAGTTTCGTCTTCGTCTGCCCCTCGAACTGCGGGTCGGGATGTTTGATCGAGACGACTGCGGTCAGACCTTCGCGAATGTCGTCGCCTTTGAGGTTCTCGTCGAGGTCTTTGAGCAGGTCGTTCTCTTTCGCGTAGTCGTTGATGATCCGTGTCAGCGCCGTCTTGAACCCGGTCAGATGGGTTCCACCCTCGCGCGTGTTGATGTTGTTCGCAAAGGCGTGGATCGATCCCTGTAGTTCGTCGGTCGCCTGCATCGCGACCTCCACCTGGATATCGTCCTCTTCGGCCTCGAAGTAGATGATGTCCTCGTGGAGGTTCGTCTTGGTCTCGTTGAGGTACTCGACGAACTCGCGGATGCCGCCTTCGTAGCAGAACGACTCCTCGCCTCCGTCGCGGTCGTCCTGCAGTGAGATTTCGACGCCGGAGTTGAGGAAGGCGAGTTCTCGGAGCCGATTTGCGAGCGTCGAGAACTCGAAATCTCCGGTCTCGAATATCTCGTCGTCGGGCCAGAAACGGATCTCCGTTCCGGTCTCCTCCGAGGGTTCCAGATCGCGTACGCGCTTGATATCGTACTCGGGTTCACCGTGGTCGAACCGCTGCTTCCAGACGGCACCGTCACGGCGTACCTCGACTTCGAGCCACTTCGAGAGGGCGTTCACGACGCTCACGCCGACGCCGTGAAGCCCACCGGAGACCTGGTAGGACTTGTTGTCGAACTTCCCGCCGGCGTGGAGGACGGTCATGATGACCTCCAGTGCTGGCCGGTCGTGCTTCTCGTGAGTGTCGACCGGGATCCCACGACCGTCGTCGCGAATAGAGACCGACTCGTCGTCGTGGATCGTCACCGTGATCGAGTCACAGTGGCCGGCCAGTGCCTCGTCGATGGAGTTGTCGACCACCTCATAGACGAGATGATGCAACCCCCGAGAGTCGGTAGAACCGATATACATCGCAGGGCGCTTTTGGACAGCCTGGAGTCCTTCGAGGACCTGTATCTGTCCAGCGCCGTACTCCGTTTCATTGGACATTAAAATCTACTTTCCTCTAGTCTTTCGGGGGTGATAAACTTCACGTACGCGCGCGAGCGCGCTCGGCCAGCAGATTTAAAAAGGAGACGTAAGCTCGGCTTACCGGACGATGTTTGGCGTGTGATAGAATATTTCGAACAGATTCCACCCGGTTCCACTTTCACTCCGCCAACGAATGGGTTTTATTTCCCCCACTGCTAACCGTTCCGTAATGACCTCGTTTCAATCGACGCTCGGCGAGGACGAAGGGATCGCCGAAGAGCTGGCCGAAAGCCAGCGAGCGATCTCTATCGCCGAGTTCTTCGAGAAGAACAAGCATATGCTCGGCTTCGACAGCGGTGCCCGCGGGCTCGTCACCGCCGTCAAAGAGGCGGTCGACAACTCGCTCGACGCCGCCGAGGAGGCCGGCATTCTCCCGGACATCTACGTCGAGATTGAGGAATCGGGCGACTACTACACGCTGATCATCGAGGATAACGGTCCCGGTATTACGAAGGAACAGCTCCCGAAAGTCTTCGGAAAACTACTGTATGGCTCCCGGTTCCACAAGCGAGAGCAGAGCCGCGGTCAGCAGGGGATCGGGATCTCAGCCGCCGTACTCTACTCCCAACTCACCAGCGGCAAGCCGGCGAAGATCACCAGCCGAACGCAGGGTTCGGAGGAAGCCGAGTACTTCGAACTCGTCATCGACACAGACACCAACGAACCGGAGATTCGGGCCGAAAGCACGACCTCGTGGGATCGGCCACACGGCACACGGATCGAGCTAGAGATGGAGGCGAACATGCGAGCGCGCTCACAGCTTCACGACTACATCAAACACACTGCAGTCGTCAACCCGCACGCACGCGTGGAGCTAAAAGAACCGCAGGAGCACTTCAAGTTCGAGCGCGCCGATGAAGCCGAACTCCCGTCCGAGACCGAGGAGATCCGCCCGCACCCCCACGGCGTCGAACTCGGGACGGTGCTGAAGATGCTGCAGGCGACGGACTCACACTCCGTCTCCGGGTTCCTCCAGAACGAGTTCACCCGCGTCGGCAAAAAAACGGCCGACAGCGTCATCGACGGCTTCCGGGACCGACACTACGGTCGCGAGATGACGTGGACCCCACCACAGGCCCACGAGGCTGGCATCGCCGACGCCGTCGTAGATGCGACTAACGGCAAAAGCCCGGCCGCGACGGAGGCGTTCGGAGAGGCCGTCGAAGCGGAACTCGACGACGAGGAGCGGATCGCCCACCACACGGTCGTCGCCGCAGTCCGCGAGGCTGCGACCGAGGTCGGAAACGATCACGATACGACCCTCGGCGAGACGGTTCGCGAGAACGTCGTCGACGCCGTCTGGGCCGTCGTCACTGACGGACGACTACCGGGCGAGGAAGCCGAAGACGACGAAAGCGAGGGAACTGGACGACGCGCTGCCGACCTCTACACCATCGTCGACGACGCGACGAGTACGCGCAAGGACGACGCGACGATCAAGGGAATCGCCGACCGCCTAGCCTCGAAGTTCGCCGACAGCGACGAGTTCCGCGACCGGACGACCTACGACGAACTGAACCGATACATGGACCGCTCGGCGGACATGCTCGAAGAGCACAGCGAGGCGACGTTCGGCGGGACAGCACGCGAGAACGTCGTCGAGGCGGTCTGGGATCGCATGCAGACCGTCCCGGACGAGCCACCGAAGGTCTCGGCTATCGCGGACAGCCGTGACACGGCGAGCGAGCTATTAGAGGCGATGCGCGCGGCGAACATCATGTCGCCGCCGACGAACTGCCTCTCGCCGATCACCGATACGCTGGTCGAGGCTGGACTCCGCAAGGAGTACAACGCCGACTTCTACGCGGCGGCGACACGGGACGCCGACGTCCATGGCGGCGACCCGTTCATTGTCGAGGCCGGCATCGCCTACGGCGGCGACCTGACCGCCGAGGGGAAAGCGGAGGTGCTTCGGTTTGCCAACCGCGTCCCACTGGTCTATCAGCGTGGCGCGTGTGCGACGACGGACGTCATCAAGTCGATCGGCTGGCGGAACTACAACCTCGATCAGCCGGGCGGCAACGGCGTCCCGAACGGCCCCGTCGTGATCATGATCCATGTCGCCTCGACGAACGTTCCGTTCACGAGCGAGTCCAAGGACGCCATCGCCAACGTCCCGGAGATCGAAGACGAGATCGAACTCGCCATCCGCGAGGCGGCCCGCGAACTCAAAAGCTACCTCAAGAAGCGCCGGTCGATGGAGAAACGGAAGAAGAAACAGGACGTCCTGGCGGATATCCTCCCCGAGATGGCCGAGAAAGTCTCCGAAGTCACCGGTCAGTCGGAGCCGAACTTCGACGACGCGCTGGCACGGATCATGAACAACGTCCTCGTCGACCGAGCGGTCGAGGGGAACGGTGACGCTAGCACGGTGAGCCTGACAGTAGAGAACAACTCGAACACGAACGAATCGATCGAACTGACAGACATCGTGACGGCCGAACCGAGCGACCTCCCCGACGACGCGACGGTCGTCGAGATGGACGGCGAGTGGTTCGTCAAGTGGTCGCCGACGATCAAAAGCGGCGACGAAGCCACGCTATCGTATGCCACGGATCCCGAGGCCACGTTCGACGTGACGGTAGAGGGCGTCGAAGACGCGAAACTGACGGTGAATGACCAATGAGTACTGACAGCAACACGGAAGCCCAGAAGAAACTGATCGACCTCGCAGCGGAGTTTTACGACCAGTTCGACCGCGGGGAGATCCCGACGATGAGTCTACCGACCCGGACCAAAACCAACATCGAGTACGACGAGGACTCGAACGTCTGGGTGTACGGCGACCGCGAGAGCACCCGCTCTGCCAACAGCATCCGCGGCGCGAGAAAACTGCTGAAGGCGGTCTACACCATCGAGTTCCTCAACAACCAACTCGAGGAGGACCGCTCTTCGACCCTGCGTGAACTCTACTACCTCTCCGAGTCCTGGGACAGCGACGAGGCCCAGTTCTCCAGTCAGGACGAATCCAACCAGATGATCGAGGACCTGGAGATCGTCTCGGAGGTCACCCGCGAGGACTTCCACATGCGACCCGAGGAGTCCGGCGCGACGGTCATGGGGCCGCTCCACATCCGCGAGCAGACCCGCCGCGGCGAGCGCAAGATCCATTGCCAGAAAGACGTCGGCGAAGGCGGGTACCAGATCCCGAACAACCCCGACACGATCGAGTTCCTCGACTGCGACGCCGACTTCGTCCTCGCCGTCGAGACCGGTGGTATGCGCGACCGACTCGTCGAGAACGGCTTCGACGAGGAGTACAACGCCCTGATCGTCCATCTGAAGGGTCAGCCAGCGCGGGCGACCCGCCGGCTGATCAAGCGACTGCAGGACGAACTCGGCCTTCCGGTGACGGTCTTTACTGACGCCGACCCGTGGTCCTACCGGATCTACGGCTCCGTCGCGTATGGCTCGATCAAGTCCGCCCACCTCTCGAAGTATCTGGCGACGCCGGAAGCGCAGTTCATCGGCGTCCGCCCCGAGGATATCGTCGAGTACGACCTGCCGACCGACCCGCTCTCTGACTCCGACATCAACGCTCTGGAGAGCGAACTGGAGGATCCGCGCTTCCAGACGGACTACTGGAAAGAACAGATCGAGATACAACTCGATATCGGCAAGAAATCCGAACAGCAGGCGCTTGCCTCGCGCGGTCTGGACTTCGTGACGGACACCTATCTCCCGGATCGTCTGGAAGAGATGGGGATGCTGTAGAGCGCCGTCTTTTTACGATTCATCAAGAGCGATGGGTAGGCCCCGCTTTGCCAGATCGACCGCAAACGCGTCCGACTCCGCCTCCAGCGCCTCGAACGTGTTGTAGTGGATCGGTAGCGTGAGGTCCGGATCGAGTTCCTCGGCGAGATCCGCCGCACTGTAGCGGTCCATCGTGTAGTTCCGACTGATGGAGGGCAAGAAGACGTCGACATCTAGCTGCTCGTGGCCCTCCAGTACGTCCGAGTCGCCCGGCCAGAAGACGGTCGTATCGCCGAACGTCAGGTGATAGCCCACGCCGAACCCCTCGGGATGGATCGGTTCGCCGCTCGCGTCGACGTTCGGGCCGTCCGGCCTGTTGTACGCCGGTACCGTCCTGACGATCACGTCGCCGAGTAGCTCATCCGTGTGTTCGTCGACGCGCATGACGTCGTAGGGCAGGTCCTGCAGGCGCTCGACCTCGCGGCCGATACCAGGCGCGTACACTGCGTCGTAGGCGACGACCGTCGCGTCTTCGTCTGCCACGCGGCGGATGCCGTCGGAGTCGTAGTGGTGGTCGTGCGTGATGCAGACGAGGTCACCGTCCTGCGCATCGTACTCTCGGGCCGGTGGGTGGCCGACGTCCCGTCCGTCAGGGGTCCACTCGCCGGTCAGGACGCCGTAACGGCCCGGGTCGAGATAGACGACCGTGTCGTCGTGTTCGATCCGAACGGTCGCGTAGCCGAGCCAGTCGATGGTGAGGTCACGGTAGGTGACGGTCATAGTCGGACGCTAGTCGACTGGATCGTTAAGCGTTCGGCTTCCGGTATCCGGTCAGGGCTCAGTCCGTCTCTGCGAGCCGTTCGACCCGTTCCAGGCTATCCGCGTCGTCGACGTCGATATCGTCTCTGACACCGACGAACCGCGGGAATCGGAGCGCGTAGCCAGAGGAGTAGGTCGGCGAGGCCTGGATCTCCTCGTAGCCGACCTCGAAGACCACTTCGGGGTCGATATCGACGCTCTGGCCGTCCTCTCCGCGCATGTGGGGTTCGAGCAGGTCCGTCAGTTCCGCGAGTTCCTCGTCGGTGATACCCGTGGCGACTTTCCCCAGTGTCTCGTATCCCTCTGCGGTCCGGGCCGAGAGCAGGAACGTACCGAGAAAGGTGGCCCGTCGCCCCTCGCCCCACTCCGCGCCGGTAACGACGAGGTCGAGCGTCTCGACGTCCGGCTTGCGTTTGAGCCAGTTCTTTCCGCGGCGGCCCGGTGAGTACGTCGAGTCCGGGTCTTTGAGCATGATCCCCTCGTGACCGGCCGCCAGCGCCTCTGCATCGATCGATTCGATCTCGTCGGGATCGCCGGTGATTTCGAGCGTGGAGCGCTCCGGGCCGTCGCCGAGCAGGTCGGCAACCCGGTCGTGACGCCGGATGAGCGGTTCTTCGAGCAGGTCCTCTCCGCCCGCGTGCAGACAGTCGAAGAAGGACGGCCGGACCGTCACGTCCTCGCGTGCGGCCTCGATATCGTGCTTGCGCCGGAACCGCCGGAGGACCTGCTGGAACGGGAGCGGGTCGCCGTCCGCGTCGATGGCGACCACCTCCCCGTCGAGGATAACCGGTTCGTCGAGACGGTCCTCCGCGAACTCGACGACCTCCGGTAGCGCGGCGGTGACGTCCTCCATGTTCCGCGAGAAGACGCGAGTCGTTGTATCACGCTTGCCCCCGATTCCGTTGGGGTCGTAATGCAACTGTACGCGAGCGCCGTCGTACTTCCACTCTACGGCGGCTTCCTCCCACTCCTCCAGCGCGTCGGTGACCGAACCAGCCTGTGCGAGCATCGCCTGCACGGGGCGGCCGAGTTCCAGCGTGATCTCGTCGAGTCCTTCGCTTCCATCGTCGCGAGCGACTTCGGCGACCAGACCGTAATCGTTCGAGACCTGCAAGGCGCGCTGGACATCTTCGACGGGCACGTCGAACGCCGACGCGATGGCGTCCCTGACAGCCCCTTCGCCGACGCCGATCCGCATCTCCGAGAGGACGATGCGGGCGAGATAGCGCGCCTCGATCGGCTCACAGCGGTTCAGGAGGCCGAAGAGGATATCTATCTTCGTGTCCTGACTCCCGTCGCCGGAGACTGCCGCGAGCGTTTCCAGTTCGTCGGCTACCTCGCCGACCGTCAAGGCGTCCTCGTCGCCGCCCGCAGCGAACGACGCGAGGCCGCGCTGGCCGCCGAACTCGTAGCGCGCCGCGACGGCACCGATCTCACCGACGTCGGCTAGCTTCGACTCGACATCGTCCGCGCCGACGTTTCGCCCGGCGGCTCTGGCGATTGCCTCGTAGAGGTAGTTCGGACCGATGTCGAGCGTCGTCGAGTCCCATGCCGGGAAAACGCGACCCTGTACGAACCGCGCGATCAGCGGGAGGTCGTCGTTCCCGGCCGCGAGCAGGTCGGTCACCAGCGAGACGACTGCGAGATCCGCTGGCTCCTCCTCGATCCGGTCGGCGTGGTCGGCGAACTCCCTGAACTCCATCGCCAGCCGGTACGCCCGTCGGTGTTAAAAACGATCCGAAGGCGACGCAGCCGCGGGTTTCAATACCGTCCGCGTCACAGAGAGGGGTATGCCGGAGGCCCAACTCGCGGCGCAGGTGACAGACCTGCTGTCGGTCGACGCCGAGGAGTTCCAGGCGGCCGTCGAGACAGACACGGAGGTCATCAAGGAAGAGCTTAGAGCAGGAACGTTCGACAACTCACAGGCCATCGTCGGCTTCGAGTACGAGTTCTACGCCGTTGCCCGCCCGGACAGCGACCCGTGGGCGGGGGTCGACGATGCCGTCGGAACCCTTCGACGGGTCCCACGACGACTGCTCTCGCTGGTCGGCTTCGAGAAGGAACTGGGCCTCCATAACGCCGAGATGACGACGAGCCCACAGCCGCTCAACGCCCACGGCCTCGCCGCCCAGGAGGCAGAAATCTGTGCGCGACTCTCCGCCGCGCTTGACTGCACCCGACCCGAGGGGATCGAACTCGTCAGCGACGGCATCTGGACGATACCGCCGGAGGGGGAGACGGCACGCAATTACCTCACCGACAGCGTCGAGGACAGCGGGGTTCGGGTCGCGACGAACATGAGCAACACCGCCCGGTATCACGCGATGGCCAACGCGGACGGCACCACCGAGGCCGGAATGTGCATCGAGGCTCCCCACGTCTCCCTGTCGGCCGACACGGTGATGCCCGAGAGCCTCATCACATCGATCCAGCCACATTACCAGGTGCCACAGGCCATCGACCTCCCCGAGTACTTCCGCTATGCGATCCGGATCGCCGGGCCGCTCCTCGCGCTGGGGGTCAACTCCCCCTTTTTTCCCCCGGACCTCTACGACGAGGACGCCAGCGCGGCGGACATCCTCGACGACGGCTGGATGGAACACCGGATCGCTATCTTCGAGTCCGCGCTCAATCCGCCCGGATCGGATCGGGCGGAGGGGAAAGTCAGTTTCCCACGCGACGTCGACTCCGTCTCGCAGGCCGTCGAACGGATCGCTACGGACGAGACCATCGTTCCGATGCCGGTCGAGACTGGCAACCGGTTCGACGACGAGTTCGCTCACTTCCGGCGCAAACACGGCACCTACTGGCGGTGGGTCCGCCCGGTCCTCGGCGGCCCGACGCGCTCGGAGGCGAACGCCCGAATCGAGTTCCGCCCGATCGCCGCACAGCCGACGGTCAGGGACTCGGTCGCGTTTCTCGCCGTCTTCGCGGGGCTGTTGGAGAGCCTTCCACAGGTCGAACACCCAGTCGCAAATCTGGAGTGGGAGGCCGCCCGGGACAACTTCTACGCGGCGATGCGGAACGGCCTCGACGCCGAGTTGCAGTGGATCACCAACAGCGGCGATCACACGACCGACACGTCGGCGCTGTACGGCGACCTCCTCGCACACGCCGCGGAGGGGCTTCGCAGCCGAGGACTCACCGACGAAGATATCGAGACCTACCTCTGGCCGCTCAGACAGCGCGTCCGCCACGGGATCACGCCTGCCGAGTGGAAGCGCCGCGAGGTACAGGATCGGCTCGACGACGGCGACGACTTCGAGAGTGCGGTGTACGGGATGCAGCGCCGGTACGTAGAACGCCAGCGCGAGTCGTTGCTAGATAGTAGTTTTACCGATTGGGTCGACGATCGGTAGTCGACCGGACATTGGGTCGACGATCGGTAGTCGACCGGACATTGGGTCGACGATCGGTAGTCGACCGGACATTGGGTCGACGATCGGTAGGGAGTACGAGATCAATCTCCGCTCTCGTCAGTACTAAATCCCTACACCCCCGTGTGGATCGTATGGTTACGTTTCTATCGGGCGGTACCGGTACGCCGAAGCTCTTGGACGGTGCTGCGGCCTCGTTTTCTCCCAACGAAACGACGGTCATCGCGAACACGGGTGACGACGTAGAACTCGGCGGACTCTTCGTCTGTCCCGACATCGATACGCTACTGTTCCAGGGCGGTGGCGTCCTCGACCGCGAGCGCTGGTGGGGGATCAAGGGGGATACGACGCGCACGCACACCGCACTACAGGAGCTCGGCGAGGCGATGGGGATCGACGACGAACCGGCCTACCTTCCCGACGAGAAACAGACGGCGGGTCGGCGGCTGGCGAACTGGCGTCGGTTCTCCGGGGCCGCGGAGTTCATGGAGATCGGTGACCGGGACCGGGCAGTCCATCTCACCCGGACGAGTCTGCTCGATCAGGGCGAAAGCCTCTCGACGGTCACGAAACGGCTAGCCTCGGGCTTCGGGATCGACATCGACCTCCTCCCGATGAGCGACGATCCGATCGCGAGCCTGATACACACGCCCGACGGGACGATGCACTTCCAGGAGTTCTGGGTCGCCGAGGGGGCCGACCCCGCCGTCGATAGCGTGGAGTTCCGTGGCTCCTCGGATGCCGAACCCGCGCCGGGCGTGCTGGAGGCGCTCGAAGACGACGTGGTCGTCGGCCCCTCGAACCCCGTCACGAGCATCGGCCCGATGCTCTCTGTTCCGGGCATCGGTGACGCGCTCTGGTCGACGAACGTCGTCGTCGTCTCGCCGTTTATCGAGGGCAAGGCGTTCTCCGGCCCCGCCGCAAAACTCATGCAAGCGGTCGGCGCGGAATCGGGATCCGCAGGACTCGAAACCGCGTTCCCGTTCGCCGACGCGTTCGTCGTCGACGAGAGCGACGACACCGAGTTCGAACAGCCGACCGTCGAGACGGACATCACGATGGACGACCGCTCCGACGCCGCACGGGTGACTAAGGCGGCCGAGCGCGCTCTAGAGGAGGTTCGATAGCGACGTGTTCGCTCCGCGCGTTGCGCTGGCCAGTCTGAGTGGCCGGGCGGACGCCGAGTGGGCCGAGTACGGGGCCGAGTACGCCGGTGCAGCGTTTCTGGGCGGAATCGCCCTCGACGAGAACAGCCGGGAGGCCGCGCGGTCGCTCGTCGACCGCGACCGTAAGGAGTTCCTACCGGACGATCCGCTCGCGTTCGTGGACAGGGAACTGCAGGCGCTCGAGGACGTGCCGATCCGGCCGGGATGGAACATCCGGACGACCGCCCTCGATCCGCTCCAGTCTGCCGCGCAGGTCTGTGCGCGTCATGACGCGCTCCTGGAGATCAACGCCCACTGCCGACAGGACGAACTCCGTGCGGTGGGTTGTGGCGAGTCCCTGCTCGCCGATACCGACCGCCTCGCCGAGTACGTCGGTTGCGCGGCGGCGACGGGGGCGACCGTCGGCGTAAAGATGCGAACCGAGGTCGAGGATGTCGATCTGGTCCGCACGGCCGAGGCCATCGCGGACGCCGGCGGGGCGTTCGTCCACGTCGACGCGATGGACTCGGAATCGATGGTCGGCGAGATAGCGGACGCGACCGAACTGTTCGTGATCGCCAACAACGAGGTCCGTGATCGGGCGTCAGTACAGGAGTACCTCTCCTACGGAGCGGATGCAGTCAGCGTCGGTCGACCGAGCGACGAACCGGCCGTCCTCCGACGCGTCCGCCGGGCGGCCGACGAGTGGTTCGAGCAGTGATTCGCACCGCTGGGACCGCAGACGACTACCCGCGACCCAACTTTCAAGCGCTGGTGTGGCTACCATAGAGCATGGCCCTGGCCGGTTGGTTCGACGACCTCCCTCCCTGGGCGACGATTCTGGCCATCCTGATCGGACTGGTCGTCGTCATGACGGTCGCGTCGATGGCGCTCGGTGTCGTCTTCGCAGCGATCGCTATCGGCGTCGAGACGGGCAGCGCACTCGTCGGCCTGCTCGCCGGAACCCTCGGGATCGCGGTGATCGTCGGCCCCCATAGCGTTCGCCTGGCTGCTCACGGGATCCGATTCGGACGCGTCAGTCCGAGATCGAACCGACGGCGAGGGAATGCGAACGGTGACCGGAACATCGGGTGTCTCGCCACGTTATAAGTAGCCAAAGCGACCACGTAGACACGTATGCGAACGCCCGCCCAGAACGCCGAACTCGCGCTCCTGGTGGAGGTCGCTAGTACCCCCAAACCGGGAAACGTCGATCGGAAACACGATCTTCCGGGACTGCGGTTCGAGCACTTTCTCGCCGGTGCAGTCGGTGCACAGAACGGACTCCGGATGGCGCTGGATCCCGAACGGGGGGTCGGTACCGCGTTCGAGCGAGCGATCGAGGGGATGGCCGACCAGTCCGGCGGTAACACGCAGTTCGGCGCTCTTCTGACTCTCGTACCGCTCGTCAGAGCGACTGCCACGGAGGAGTTGACCCGGGACGGCGCGCGGACAGTGGTCGAGGGAACCACCGTCGATGACGCCGCCGCGTTCTACCGTGCGTTCGACCACGTCGAGGTAAGGGTGGGCGATCCCCCGGAAGAGATGGACGACCTCGACGTCCGGCGAGGAAGCGAGGCGGTGCCTGCAGTCCGAGAGCGCAGGCTGACCCTGGCCCAGTTGATGGAACAGAGCGCGGATCGGGACGGTATCGCACGGGAGTGGACCAACGGCTTCGACCGGACGTTCCAGGCCGCGGATCTGATCGCAGACCAGGATGGGCCGCTTCCTGACCGAGCCGCGGCGACGTTTCTCTACTTGCTCTCGCGGGAACCGGATCAACACATCGCCAAGAAACACGGGAAGGGGACCGCCCGGAGCGTGATGGTGCGGGCACAGGAGGCCCGCGAGGGAGGCCCGGAACTGGTCGAGGCCTTCGCCGAGTCGCTGCTACGGGCCGGAATCAACCCCGGAACGACGGCGGATCTGACGGCTGGCGGACTCTACGTCGCCCTGGAACGGGACAGGGTCGAGCCGTGAGGCGGAACGCGTTCGGGCGGCGACCGGGAGGTGTGTTCACGTGAGCGAGACCGACCCCGCTGAGTGGCCCGTCGACCTCGTCGGCGTGACCGAGTCCCTCGTCACGACGCTTGGGCCGAACGATCTGTGGAACGTCGCCGCCCTCGGCGTCCACGCGGGCGAACCGGTTACCGCGACGACGTGGGGGAATACCCGGACGCGACGGAACTTCCGCGGGAACGGCCGGGGCTACGTCCAGTTCGCCTACGACCCCGAACTGTTCGTCGACGCGGCACTGTCGATCCGAGAGCGCTCGGAACCGGTGCTCGACGAGGCCGATGCGTGGGTCGAGATCGCCGCCGAATCGATGGGCGTCGAGGACGACGAGGGGACGACAACGGAACAATGGGCGCTCAGACCCGTCGATAGCGCGGTCGTCGAGCGCCATCCCAGAACCACGAACCGCGGTTACTACGCCGTCATCGAGGCCACTGTCGCGGCGTCACGCCTCGACGTCGATGCCTACGACACTGAGACGCTGGTCGACCGGCTCACCTACTTCAAGGGCGTCGTCGATAGCTGTGGCGGCCCGCGTGAGCAGGCCGCTTTCGATCGCCTCTCGGAACTGGTCGGCTGGCGCGACGTCCGGTGAGAACGTCCGCTGAGGATGCGGAATCGAACCCTTTTAGGCACCGAGTAGACAACGCTCCTAGTATGCCTATCAAACCAGGATACGTCAAAAAGACAGGTCACATACTGCTGGAGCGGTACCCCGACGCGTTCTCGGCCGACTTCGAGCACAACAAGAAAGGCGTCGACACGCTCACCAACATCGAGTCCAAGGACGTTCGTAACCGCGTCGCGGGATTCATTTCGCGGAAGAAAGCCGGTCAGGTAGCGTAACTCGTTTTCTGCGTTCCTCGTGAGTCGAGTTCGGCACCGGCAGGTCCGTCCTCGACCGTGAGTTCGGCCGAACCCGCTCATAGTGTTTATTCCCGTCAATTACCGGTGGTGAGCGACGCTTCGGGTCGCGATCCTTGCAAGCTTGCTTGCGGTGATCGCCGGTACCGCCCTGTCGATCACCGGTAACAAGTGAGAATAAACACTATCAGTCGTCGTCAGCGGGTAGTTCGCCGCTCTGACGGTCGAAGACGCGATCAGAGATGATGTTCCGGGCGCTCTCGGCGGCGGGTTTGCGGTGGAACAGCACCTTCTCGGCGACGTCCCAGGCGAAGACGAGCGATCCGAGGATCACGAGCGTGTCGCCGGGCATACGGAGCCAGAACAGCGTCTGGATCAGTTCGCCGTTGTAGAACTCCAGGCTCCGCGCCGCCGCGTAGCCGTCGGCGAAGGCGACTTCTAGCTGCAGGAAGCCGACCGGGAGCAACGAGAGGAACAACATCAGCGCGAGACCGATGTTGCACAGCCAGAACGACCAGCGCAGGCGTCGCTCGGACCAGCGCTCGACGCGAGTCGTCACCCGCAGGATGTAGACGGCCATCCCCATCGCGAGGAAGCCGAACGCGCCGAACATCGCACCGTGGGCGTGCGCGACGGTGAGGTAGGTCCCGCTCTGGAAGTAGCTAATGATGGGGAGGTTGATGAAAAAGCCCATCACCCCGCCTCCGAAGAAGTTCCAGACGCTCGATGCGATGATGAAGTAAAACGCCATCCTGTAGGGGAAGTCACGTTTCGCACTGCCCATTGCCCGGTACTGGCCGATGGCCTCGTAGAGGATGAACAGTAGCGGGACGAACTCCAGCGTGGAGAAGATAGTCCCGAGTGGGAGCCACACCTCCGGCAGACCGATCCACCAGTAGTGGTGCGAGACGCCGATAATCCCACTGCCCATCACGAATATGGCCTGGAAGATGACCGCCTTCTCGGCCGAGCGCTTCCTGAGGAGGTTCATCGAGACGAGCGTCAGCGAGATGACCACGAGGATGAAGAACTCGAAGACACCTTCGACCCACATGTGGACGACCCACCAGCGCCAGAACTCGGTGGTCACGATGTTCGTCTTCGGCGTGTACATGAACCCCGCGACGAACAGGAGTCCGATCGATCCGCCCGCGTAGACGATCATGTGTGCAAGCCCGTAGCGAGGCTCTCGATCGAGTAAGGGCTTGAACGCACGTGCGACCAGCGCGGTCCACCCCAGGAAGCCGACGAGGAGGCCCGCCTGCCAGACTTTTCCGACCTCTAGGTATTCGAGGCCCTCGGTACCGAGGAGCCACCACAACTGCCCGTCGAAGAAGTTGTGGACGCCGAGCCAGATTCCGGTGAGTCCACCGACGACAACGACGAGCAAGGCGGCGAGCAGGCCCTTCACGTACAGCGCCTGCCGCGGCGGATCACGGCCGGTCATTAGCGGTGCGAGGAACAGGCCTGCCCCGATCCACATCGTCGCGATCCAGAGGATTCCCATGTCGATGTGCCAGGCCCGGACGATAGACCACGGTAGCCACTCCAGAATGTCGATCCCGACCAGTTCTCGGAGCGCGAAAAAGCCGTCGCGCTCGATGTAGTAGTGGGCGAGTAAGCCACCTAACAACGTCTGTGCGAGAAACAGGAGCGCGCCGACAAGTATGAACCACGAACTAAGCAGTTGACTCGGCGTGAGATCGATATCTCCGGGATGCGGGATCGACATACCTGCGGCGTCAGGTTCGGGGATTTCGATGGCCTGGTAGAGCCAGATTCCGGCCCCGGCACCGGTAACGAGCAACACCATCGCGACGACGCTCCAGGTCATCACCGACGCGCTGGCGTCGTTCCCCGCTGCGGGCGAGTACGGCCACTCGTTGGTGAACGAGACGTCCGAACCCGGTCGATCAGTGTGGGAGATCCAGGCCGTCCACAGCGCGAAGTCGGCGAACTGCTCGGCCTCTTCAGCCGTCGAAATCTGCTCGCTGGGGATGCCGCGTTCGCGGTCGCCGCCGTAGTAGCGCTCGACGTACTCCTCACGGACCTGCTCGTGTGCGTACAGTTCGGCCGCGGAGTACTCGATTCTGGACTCGTACTCGCTGTTGTCCAGTTCCTGGCGAACCTGCTGGTCGATTCCGGCCTGATCACTGGGGTCGAGGGCCGCGTAATCAGTGCCGTACCGTTCGTCGGCGTAGTACGACCGCATGTGTTCGGCTTTCAACTCCAGCGTCTCCGCCGTGTAATCCGTATCGTAGTAGCTACCGTGTCCGAGGATGGAGCCCTGGTTCATCAGGCCGTTCTCCTGAAAGACGGTCTTTCCCGCCTGGACATCCGCATCGGTCGTTACGGTCTCGCCGTCCGGGCCGACGATAGTGCCCGGTATCTCCGGTTCGTTCTCGTAGGTGAGCCATGCGCCACCACCCATCACGATGAGGTTCACGACGAACACTCCTGCGAGGATGGTCGCGATAGTCGATCGTTGTAGCTTCATATCTCACCCTCTTTCCGGACCACCCATCAACCGTTGTCCGATTCTCAGCCGCCGGAAGGGGGGACGAATATGTTCGGCCGAACCGGGTCATCCCGCTACCGAAGCCGTATCCAAACCGTTTTGACTCGGGGAATCTCACCTATACCAAATGTCTGTACGCGTTGGAATCCTCGGTGCGACCGGTGCCGTTGGACAGCGACTGATTCAACTACTCGACCCCCATTCGGAGTTCGAGATTGCGGCGTTGACCGCCAGCGAATCGAGCGAGGGATCGGCTTACAGTGACGCGGCGAAGTGGCGCGTCAATTCGCCGATTCCGGAGGACGTCGCCGACATCACCGTCGGCGCGACGACGCCGGACGCCGTTCCGGACGACGTCGACCTGCTCTTCTCCTCGCTCCCGTCGAGCGTCGGCGAGGCCGTCGAGTCCGACTTCGCGGAGGCCGGCTACATCGTCTCCTCGAACTCCTCGAACTCCCGACTGGCCGAGGACGTTCCGCTCGTGATTCCTGAAGTCAATCAGGACCACATCGACCTGCTCGAAGTCCAGCGAGACGAGCGTGGCTGGGACGGCGCGCTCATCAAGAACCCCAACTGCTCGACGATTACGATGGTCCCGTCGCTCAACGTTCTCGACCAGTTCGGCCTCGACCGCGTCCACGTCGCGACGCTCCAAGCCGTCTCGGGCGCGGGCTACTCGGGTGTCACCTCGATGGAGATTATCGACAACGTTCTCCCGCACATCGGCGGCGAGGAGAACAAGATGGAGACGGAGTCCCGCAAACTGCTCGGCGAGTTCGACGGCGCGGAACTGACCTGGCACGACGTCGACGTGTCTGCCTCCTGTAACCGCGTCGCGACGCTCGACGGTCATCTCGAGAACGTCTTCGCCCGACTCGACGACGACGTAGATAGCGCGACGGTCGAGGCGGCGTTCCGCGCGGCCGAGACCATCGACCTTCCGAGCGCACCGGACGAACTCATCAAGGTCTTCGAGGATCCGAACCGACCTCAGCCACGTCTGGATCGGAACATCGCGGACGGGCAGGCGCTCGCAACTGGCCCGGTCAAAGAGACCAGCGACGGCATCCAGTACGACTGTCTCGCACACAACACCATCCGCGGGGCCGCCGGCGCAAGCGTGCTGAACGGCGAACTGCTGCTGGAGAAAGGGTACCTCTAGAACTCGATTACGAGCCCCAGTCGGCTGTGCGTCTCCGATACATTTCAGGAGAGATACTATATCCTGTCCGACCTGTTCTGCTGACATAATGGGAGTCCGATCCTACGAAAACGAGCAGTTCGCTTTCACCGCCGACTTCTGGGCCACGATCGTTCTGAGTGGACTCATCGCCGGCGTACTGATGGGTGTCGTGATGTATCTTGTCATGGGGATCATGCAGTCCGTCGCAGGGCTGTACACGCTGGAATCCACAATCGCGGGCTGGGCCGCACATCTGGCCCATTCGGTTATCTTCGCGCTGGCGTTCGGCGTCGCGTTCGCCTGGCCCCCGTTCGATCAGTACCGCACCGAGGTGCTCTCCAGTATGTCGCTGGGGATCATCTGGGGAGTCGTGCTGTGGCTGTTCGCGGCAGGAATCGTGATGCCGGCATGGCTCGGTGCCGTCGGCCCCGCATCGCCACCAGTACCGGCAATCAACCCGATTAGCGGGCTGGGACATATCCTGTACGGTGCGGCCCTAGGGAGTGTCTTCGCGGCGTTACAGAGCCGATACTGACTCGTTCGCGCGGGGTCATCACAGATCATACTCACTCCAGTACAGCGAGGCAGCCTCCGATAGACCGGATCAGTTCCCCGTCGAGATGCTCACGTATCCGTCTCTTCGATGCCGGTCGCACGCAGATACTCTTCTAACAACGTCGGGAACTGACCCCCCCGGACGTACCGGAGGCCGAACTCGTCGGCCCAGGAGATGATTCCGCGGTCCTCAGTGACGACACCCGCCTCTAGCTCTCTGGCCAGGATCAGCAGGTCGAAGTCCTCCCGCGAGTCCAGAACACCCTTTCTGAGCGCGCGGCGGTATCTGTCGCGCATGTTCGAGAGGATGCGGTCGGCCTCGGTCATGTACTCGTCCCGGCCGTCGCTCGTGTCAGTCGCGAGTTCTTCGGGATCGAGTTGCTCTACCTCCCGGAACGCTTTCTCGGAGACCCGAAGCCCCCGATTGACGCGGTCGCTCATCTCGTCGATGAAGTTGTACACGATGTCCGCGGGGATAGAGACGCCGTAGCGGTCCGGGCTCTTCCGGACGACCCAGGTATCGAGTCGCGAGAACACCTCGTCGCTGACCCCGCGGTCGCGCAACATCGTGGCGAGTTCGTCGTGCACTGACGGCGGCATGTAACAGGAGATGTTGAGTTCGAGGCGGGCCGTCGCGATGTACTCGAGCAGGCGCAGGATGGCCTCCTCGAGGGACTCGTCGTCCGCCCGGATCTCTTCGGTGATGAACAGCGAGGTGTCGAGCACGAACCGCTGGCGTGGGATTTCTGCCGGCATATGCCCTCTTTCTCGGGCGAGCAACAAAATGTCCCCCCGCTGGGACCACATCACAGAGTTCGGAGATCACCCCCCGGTGTTTTTGCTGGCTATCGACTCAATCGAACTATGGACCGACGGGAGTACTTCGACCGGCTGGATACCGCCGCGGAGGAGCCCTCCGAACTGTTCGAACACTTCGAACAGCACGCCACTGCCGGTAGGACCTACCATTCGCTTCCCGATACGCGCCACGGCGTCGAACGCGGGACAGTCGTCGTCCCCGATGCCGACGCCGTCGTTCGTGGCTATCCGAGTATCCCCCGCATCCTCGTTCTTGGCCCCGGCGTGCCCGACTTTTTCGACGTCGATACGACCGTCGCTGTCGAGGAGAAACTCAACGGCTTCAACGTCCGAATCGCCGACGTCGGCGAGGTCCTCGCGTTCACGCGGGGGGGATACGTCTGCCCGTACACCACGCCACGGGTGCGAACGCTCCTCGATACCGAGGCGTTCTTCGCCGACCATCCCGAGAAGATGCTCTGTGCCGAACTGATCGGCCCGGAGTCACCGTACACCCCTCACGACTACGAGGAGGTCGAGTCACATGCGATACGCGTGTTCGGCATCCGTGATCGCGAGTCGGGGACGCCGTTGCCCGTGGCCGAACGGCGAGAGCTCTGTGACTCGTACGACTTCGACCAGCCGCGTCTCTTTGCCCGCGGCGAGCCATCGGAACTCGTCGGCCCGATCCGCGATGCGGTCGCGGAACTCGATGCAGCGGGACGGGAGGGGGTGCTGCTGAAGTCCGCGGACGGCGAAGCGATGGTCAAGTACACGACCGGGTTTCAGCATCATCACGAACTCGCACACGCGTTTTCGCTCCCCTTCGAGTACGGACGGGATTTCGTCTTCTCCCGGATCATTCGGGACGCGTTTCAGGCCGCCGAGTTCGACGACACCGACGAGCGCCTGCGAGAGCGGGCACACGACCTCGGCGAGGCGATCCTGTTCCCGATGGTCGAGGCGATTCGAGATATTGAGGCAGGGAAGACCGTCGGGGAACGCCACACAGTGCGGGGCACACCGGAGCACGTCGCGGCCCTGCTCGAGCATCTCCGCGATCACTCGCTCACCCTCGAAATCGAAGCGGATCGCCGCGAAGACGGCGAGCGAGTCGTCGAGTTCGTCAAGGTGGCGGAATCCACGCGGGATCGCACGCAGCACTATCTGGAGGGCGGCATCCGTGACGAGTGACAGGACGGGCACACACTGAAGCCACTTCCGGCCGTACTGTCCGTATCGATGGACGATGACTCACCGGTGCCGGAACGGCTCGCGCGAACGCGAAAACGGTACGACTCGGACGTGGATCGCCGTAGCTTTCTTCGGCGCTCGACGGCGACGGGTGCCGCTGCCGCGACCGTAGCCAGCGCTGGCTGTGCGGGGCTAACCGACGATACCGACGACCCGGTAGACGACGCCCCGCGCACTGTGTTCGTATTCAACACTGGCGATTCGACGGTTAGCCTGATCGACGTCTCGACCGATCAGGTCTTCGACACGGTACACATCGGCGCGACGTCGTCCTACCCCGCCAACCAGTACGCGACGGTCGAGCGCGACGACGAGACGCTCTGGATCAACGTCGAAGGCGGGGTGAGAGCGTTTACGCCGGATTCGCTCGACAGCGTCGCTCGGGTGGACACCGGCGCGGACGCCAACTGGCAGGAACTCACGCCGGACGGATCGTCGCTGATCGTCAGCGCGCGCGAACCGACGCACGCGCAGTACCGGATCGATGCGGACTCCGATTCGGAGACCTTCGGCGAGGTGACCGGCGAGATAGACCGTGGCGACGCCGGGCCCTGTGACGTGACGATCGGACCCGACGGGGCATACGCGTACGTGCCGGATCTCCGGGCGGACACGCTCACGGTGCTGGATCTCGACTCGTTCGAAATCGCGGCCCAGGTGCCGGTCGATCCGGTACTCGATGGCGTCGACGACGTCAACTCCTACATGGGGACCGCCGCCTGGTCGGGCGAGTGGCTCGCCGTCGAGAACGCGGAAGGCGATCACGGTACCGAGAGCATCTGGGACATCAGCGATCCGACGGCACCGGAAGAACGGCATCGGTTCACCGAGGCGGACGACCTCGGTGCGGGCGCGCTGACGAGTGAGATCGGTCCCGACTCGGAGACGCTGTACGTGTTCACCCGGAACTCGAACGACGTGACCGTGATCGACGTGCCCGAACTGGCGGTCATCGATCGGATCGACCTCGGCGGGAGCGCGCTCGTCGGCTCCTGGGATCCGGACCGCGAAAAACTGTATATCCCGGTGCAGGATAGCGACGAGGTTGCCGTGCTCGACCACGAAGCGGGCGAGATTACGGCCCGGATCGACGTCGGTGCAGCACCCGTCGGCGCGACGGCCAGGCGCGTCCGTCCGGAAGTGGATACCGGTGCACGGCTCCGCGCCTCGCTCTCACAACTGGGGTTCGGCTTCGACGACGACGATACGACGTTCTGTTACGGCGACTGTTACTGCGGATCGAGTTGCGAATAGCTCTCAACAGCCAGTTTTAGCTGAAGAAGTGATCCCAAACAGTGAAGACCAATATGAAAGAGGGCGAACGTTTACTCGTCTATGGGAGAGACCAACACAGAAGCGGGCCTCGTCGTCGTCGGAGCGGGACCGGGGGGCTATACCGCAGCAATACGCGGCGCACAGAAGGGGCTTGACGTGGTGCTGGTCGAAAAGGAGCGGGTCGGCGGCGTCTGTCTGAATCACGGCTGTATCCCCGCGAAGGCCCTGATCCACGCGGCCGGTTTCCAGCGGGATATCGCCCACTGGAACGATATCGGGATCAATACGGGCGTGGTGGACGTCGACTTCCAGGCGATACAGGAGTGGAAAAACGACGTCATCGAACAACTCGACGACGGGATTTTAGAACAGTTAGAGTATCACGACGTGGAATACGTAAACGGGACGGCGAGTTTCCTCGATTCGAGTACGATGAGAGTCGAGCACGGGGACGATACGAGAGACATCGCATTCGACACGGCGATACTCGCAACCGGATCCCAGCCGATCGAGATCCCGGGCCTGGAGTTCGATCAGGATGGCGTCATCTCTTCCAGGGAAGTGTTACAGGTCGACGAAGTACCGGACGAACTCGTCGTCGTCGGTGGCGGGTATATCGGGATGGAGGCAGTAACGAAGTTCTCCAAGTTCGGATCGCTGATCAAAGTCGTCGAGGCACGTGACCGCGTCCTCACGATGTTCGAGGAGGAAATCGTGAACTCCATTCAGGAGACCAGCGAGATGTACCGCGATCATATCTACACGTCGACGATGGCAAAGGGGGTCGAGTACGAGGACGGCAAGCCTGTGCTGGTCGCCGAACGAGAGGGAGAAGAACTCAGACTGAGCGGTGACTACATCATCGTCGCGGCAGGGCGAGAGGCAAAGACCGCATATCGCGAACTGGGTCTAGAGAACACGGCAATTGAGCGGGACGACCGGGGATACATCAAGACCGATCGCCGGATGCAAACGACGGACGAGAACGTCTTCTGTGTCGGGGACGCCGCTGGAAATCCGCACCTGGCCCACGTCGCGTACAGACAGGGGAAAGTGGCCGCAGAGGTCGCAGCGGGCGGTGACGACTCGTTCGATGGCAGGTACATCCCTGCCGTGATGTACACAGACCCCGAAGTCGCTGTCGTCGGCCTCAGTGAAACGGACGCCGCCGAACAGTACGACGAGATCAAGGTGGGGAGAGTTCCGTTTAGCGCTTCGGGACGGGCGCTTACGACAAACAAGAGTTCGGGGTACGTGAAAGTGATCGCGGACGCCGACGAGAAGTTACTGGGTGTGCGGATAGTCGGTGCAAGAGCATCGGACTCTATCGCCGAGGCAACGCTCGCGCTGGAAATGGACGCAGATCTGGACGATATCGCGACCACGATTCATGCGCATCCGACGTTCCCCGAAGCGGTGGCCGAGGCCGCGGAAGCCGCGAAGGGCGAATCGATCCATTCGCACTGAGGGTTCGGTTCAGGGTTCGACCTGATTGCGAAGCCCTTCGTACTCGCCGGTATCGTCGATCCGGCGGACGTTCTCTGCGACGATGTCGGCGAGGCGTTCGTAGTACTCGGGCGTGTGCCCGGCGTTGTGCGGCGTGATCTGGACGTTGCCGAGGTTCCAGAGGGCGTGTTCTTCGGGCAGTGGCTCGGGATCCGTGACGTCGAGTGCTGCACCACGGATGGTGTTGCTCCGGAGCGCCGCGACCAGCGCGTCGGTATCGACGACTTTCCCGCGGGCGACGTTGACAACGACGGCGTGTGGCGGCAGCGTCATCAGTTCCTCACGGCCGATCAGCCCCTCGGTCTCGTCGGTGAGCGGGCAGGCAAGCACGACGTACTCCGAGCGGGCGAGCGCGTCGTCGAACGCCGCGCCGCCGAAACCGACCACTTCGTCGGTCGGGCCACCCTTCTCGGGCGTGTACCGGACGCCGATAGTTTCGACGCCGAACGCGTCGAGGCGTTCGACCGCGGCCTGGCCGATGGGGCCGAGGCCGACGACCGTTACCGTACTGCCCTGTAGTTCGCGTGTCTGGTAGTGACGCCACTCGCTGCGCTGTTGTTGCTGGAACCCCTTGTGGAACCGCCGCGTGAACGTCAGAACGTTACCGAGGATATGTTCGCCCATGTTCGGCCCGTGGACGCCGGAGGCGTTGGTTACGGTGACGCCGTTCTCGCTGAGTTTTTCGAGTGGGAGGTGGCCGACGCCGGCGTACGCGCAGGCGAACACCTTCATCTCGGCGGCGATGTCGACTAGCTCCTCGTCGAGAACCATTCCCGCGACGAACTCGGCGTCCTGGATCAGTTCGCGTTCCTCGCGCGGCGTCCGGGCGAGCGTGATCTCGTGTTCCGGGAGTCGGCTACGGAGTGCGTTCGCGTACTCTTCGGTCGGGACGCCGTGCGTGTCCTTTCGCAGGACGAGCACGTCAGTCGATGAGTCGGACATACACTGGCTGACGGGAGACGGGGGTTTATTTTTGGCTAACCTGTGTTCGGAGAGCGCCCCCGCCGGTCAGTGTCCCTCGAACTCGGGATCGGTCTCCTCGAAGAAGGCCTCGTGGCCCCTCGCGTAGTCGTCGGTGCCGGCGAGGCGGGCAATCGTGTTCGCCTCCGCTTCGAGGTGATCCTCGAGCGAGCGGGTGTGGCTGTTCGTCATCAGCCGCTTGGACGCGCCGAAGGCTCGGGTCGGTCCAGAGGCGAGTTCCTCGGCGAGTTCGGCGACGCGCTCGTCGAACGAGCTAGCCGGAACGACTTCGGTCGCCAGACCCATCTCGACGGCCACCTCGGCGTCGATAGGTTCGTCAAGCAGGGCTATTTCGCGGGCGCGCCGGTGGCCGACGAGGTCCGGCAGGGAGTGGGTGATGCCGCCATCCCCGGAAAGCCCGAGTCGCGGGTAGGCGAACTCGAAGCGGGCATCCTCACTCACGACGACCAGATCGGCGGCCATCGCGAGGCCGAAGCCGGCACCCGCCGCGACACCGTTGACGCCCGCGATAGCGGGCTTGGACGCTGTGGCGATGTACTGGACGGCAGTGTGGAGTCGGGAGGCGAGATCGTGAAGCCGGCGGCCGTCGGACTCGTCGCCCTCGAGCGTCGCGAGGTCCGCCCCGGTGTTGAACCACTCGTCGGCCCCGGTGAGGACGGTACAGCGGACGTCGTCGTCGGCCTCCATCAACTCGATTGAGGCGTCCCGGATCTCTCCCGCCATCATCTCGTTCATCGCGTTGTACGCGTCGGCCCGGTCCATCCGGAGATAGCCAACCGCTCCGTCCCGTTCCACGCTCACGTGTTCGTACTCGGCGGTGAACTCGTCGGTTGCCATACTATTACGTGCGCCCCCCGAGGGGAAAAATCTTGCACGCCGTCTTCGGGCAGACGGAACGGATCCTCGGCGGTTAGTCCGGACGAGGTGTTCCGGGAGTTTAATATCTCTGGGCTTGACCTTTCGGTGTATGGATCGGTACGACGTAGCCGTCGTCGGTGGCGGTCCCGCTGGGACGAGTGCTGTCTGGGAGGCTGCTAGGCAGGGTGCTGACGCAGTGGCTCTGGAGAAGGGCGTCCCCCGCGAGGACCGCGACCGGCTCGGCCCCGACTCGACGGACGCAGCCGGGATGCTCGACTACTGGGTCGATATCATGGACATCGATCACGAACAGTTCCCTGACGACGTGATCTTGCGCGAACTCGACGGTACGGACTTCATCGGTCCGTCCGAGCAGTTCGAGATGAACACGACCGGGATCGAATCGTCGTACCCGCACTTCGGGTTCACTTTTCAGCGCGCCCGACTGGACGACTGGCTGCGCGGGGAGGCCGAAGGGGCCGGCGCGGAGTATCGAACCGGCGTCAGCGTCATCGACGTCGAAACGAATCGCAGTGAGGGGCCACGACACCTGCTCGAACTGCGCGACGGCGAGGATATCGGTGCCGGCGTACTGGTACTGGCGGATGGTCCCCAGCGCCAGGTTACCAATCGGGTGCTCGACCGGTACATGCCCGGGGGCGAGTCTATCACGGACTATCTGGGGACGACCCACGCTAACCACATCGCCTATCAGGAGTACCGGGAGCTCCCGGACGAGTTGTTCGAGAAATCGCGGCTCAAGTTCTGGTGGGGATATATGCCGGGCGAGACGGCCTATCCCTGGGTCTTCCCGAACGACGGCAACGTGGCCCGCGTCGGACTGACGATGCCGATCGGACTGAATATCGACGATATCGAGAACCCGACCGACTACGTACTCATCGATGAGGACGACGAAAGCCTCCCGTCGGGGAGCGAGTATCTCCGCCGGCTGCTCGAACACGAGTACGGCGACGAGTACGATATCGAGAGCGACTTTCCGCTCGTCGAGGACAGAGGGAAACGGAAGGGGACCGAGACCTATCCGATTTCCTCGACCCGGCCGATCGACTCGCCGACTGACGCCGGCATTCTCGTCGCGGGCGGTGCCATGGGCACGACCTCGGCGTTCCACGAAGGGGGCGATCACGTCGCAATCCGAACAGGATGCATCGCCGGCGAACTGGCAGCCAACGGCGAGATAGAGCGATACAACGAGGCCTGGAAAGACGCGATCGGTAGCGAGATAACCCGCAACGTCGCGTTCGCGGATATCGTCTCCGATTATACCCCTGCGGACTGGGATCGGACGTTCGCCGTTGCAGGAGATCTGACCGACACCGACGACGACAAACTGATCGACTGGGAGCTTAGCTCCGGCTTTAGTGGGATGAAGCTACTCGGAACGTACAAACGCAAGAAGTTCAGCTATCGGAACGGCCGCTACGTCCAGCTCCCCGAATCGAAGTACGTTATCTAGGCTGATTTGGATCTGCTGAAATCATCTGAGGTCGACACGTATGGCGTGTTGAATATGGAGAATAAGCTCATCAGACGATACTGACATCGATTGGAGGCTGAACCGCGGGTGTGCTCCGAGCAGGGCTTAACAACTTCCGGCGTTTATCTCTGCCAGAGGCCAATGGAAGAACTCGACCGGGTGTTGAACAAGTACGCGACCAGTCAGGACCTCATGGACCAGATCAGATACGTCGCGGAGTCACTGAGTCTGGGCTTCGACAAATGGGGCGAACAACACGTGAGCGGGCCCAGTCTCTACATTCTCGTCGTAGCTGAGACCGATTTCGAGGAGTACACTGATCCACTTGGGGATAATACGTGGCCAACTAATCGATGTAAGGTCGTTTCCGATTCGTCGAAGGCGTTTAATCGAGTTGCCCATGATGTCGCACTCAGCCGGGATGGAGCGGTCATCGTGACCGGGGACGGGACGATTCAGAAACAGATGGTTCGTGTTCGGAGTCCGAGCAGCAAAGAAATCCCCGCAGTCGCTGATCTCGATTTCCCTGATTGGATGGGAACAAAACACATGAGTGCACTGGAAACCTCACTTAGAGAGAACGTTCTGTGGGCAATCACCCTCAGTGAAGAAAACGGTCGTGTCACAACGTATCTCAATGGGACGTATCAGGACTATCCCCGCGACGAGATCGGCGGTCGATGGCGACCGAATGAATGAGTCCCGCCCGCACCATCCACATTCAGCATAGGTGCTTCCTTCGGCAACAGCTTCCTTGCCTATCGAGAGAGAGCCAGTATCACCACCGACGAGCGTACAAGACTTGCGCACTGTATTCAGTACGACCCTCTGAACCCGTCAATCGAGGAGGGTTACAACAGAGCCGCTGTTTTAGCTCTGTTTCTGCAGCACTCGTGCCGTCACGATCACCAGGAGGGCGACCGTCACGACCCCGAGACCGATACCGGGGAGCGAGTCGTCGGGAGTGTCCCCCTCGTCTCCGTCCGGCGCTTCGGCGTCGACAACCGAGGCGTCCTCGTCGACGACGAGCGTCCCGCCGTTGAGGAAGACGTCCTGTGGCCACCCGTTCGTCAGCGACGCCTGCCCCTCGGTGAGTTCGAGGGCGTACTCGCCCTCCGGGGCGTTCTCGTCGACGGTGAACGTGACGGTGACAAACCGGTCCTGCCCGGTCGCACCGCCTGCATGTGGGTCACGGGTCTGTTCGATCCGTGCGTACCCCGCTTCCTCGTCGATTTCCGTCTCGGTCCGGATCTCGGTCTCGTTGCCCTGCTCCATCCACGCCCCCTGATCGACGGATTCGAGCGTCAGGACGGCGCTGTCGTACTCCATCGCGACGGACGCGTTGGCCACGCCCACGTCGCCGTAGCCGCCATCGCTGGTCATCGTGACACCGATATGTACCGTCTCGCCGGGCGGTGCTTCGTTCGTCTCCGGATCCACATCCAGAACCGTCACGTTGTCGCTGCCGGCGCTCGGCCCGATTATTCCTGCAATCCCTGCGCCCGCAAGCAGGAGCAAAGCGACGAGGACGCCGATGTGTTTTCGGGACATGCTCACAGCGTATCGATAGCGAGTCGTCGCTCGCCGGTTTCGGTGAAGGCCGTCTCGTAGCCCTGATGGCGCGCCGCCTGCGGGACGGAATCTATCGAGAGGACCAGTTCGTCGCCGACTCTGACGTCCTCAACCGCTACTCCGTAGTGGAACTCCAGTTCGTGATCCAGCGTTGGCTGAAGTCCACCGACATCGACCACCTCACCGTCCCCTTCGAGCGTCGCGGACAGGGACATCTGCGGGAGCACACACCGGTTGTACGGCGTTCTGGGCGAGACGGCGAGATACTGCTCGTCGCCCTCCACGAAGCGTGATCCGGGCTCTAATAGGGTCGTCGCGTAGACGGCGTCATCGAACGTCGGCGTCCCGAGGAGGGTTCCAGGCAAAGTCTCGGGTTCGGGTAGCGAGGAGTACGGCATCCGGTGACCGCCGTCATGATGCTCGCCGCGGTCGTCATCCTGCATGTCCCCCTCGCGCATCCCACCCTGGCCGTGGTTCATCGGTGAGACGGCCGCTCGGCTTCCCCAGCGCTCCTCCTCGAACCGCTGTACCGATTCGACGAGGCGCTGTCTGCGCTCGTTGGTCATCTCGAACTCGACCGTCACCGTCTCGGAGCGCTGGAACCGGCCCTCCATCTCGCCTGTCAACCGCACGTTCTCCAGCGACCCGGTGGAGACAGTCGCCGTGTACTGGCCATTGCCGTCGAGTTCGTAGTTGTCACCGAAATGAAATCCCATCCCTTGCGAGAGCATGGCCCAGGGCGCTCGCGAATCGACGAGTCGACCGTCCTGCTCGATGTCGATCGAGAGCCCTGCATCGACCGGGAGGACCACCTCCGTCTCGGGATCCCAGACGCTCGCCATGAAATGAACTGAATCACCCTCCGGCGGATCGACGCGCTCGACGCCGTCGCCGATACCGGTCTCGACGATCCAGAAGAAATGTGGGATCGAGAGCATCGGCGAGACGGCGAACTCGCCCGCGATTTCCGTGTCCAGCATCGCCATCCCGTCGGTGTGTGAGGGCAGATACACCGCGTCGGGTGGGTTCTCGACGCGGGGCATGTCGTCCGACTCTGCCGGGTCGTTCTCGCCGTCGTCGCTCGTACAGCCAGCGAGTCCAGCTATCGCCGCGACTGTGGCCCCGACAGACAGAAATCGACGTCGATTCATCGTACCACATCTCGGTCTGGAAAATATTTATACTCCGGGATGGCCCGGGCAGAGCACTGGGTCTGCAAGTCTCACTCGGGTCGCGGGGACGGGAGCGAGCGATGCTCACGCGGCGGAACGAGGAAGTTACCACGGCGTCGAACGGAGATGTACTGCAGGATGCCGTTATTCTGCACCGACCCGATGGGCAGGTCCGCGCCGGTCATCGCTTCGCGAGTCTTCACGAAGTCCTCGATACGACGCTGTAACGAGAGGAAGTGGAGGCCGGCGATGTCGTCGTCGGTCGTCTCGAAGTCGCGACGGAGGATAATCGGCGATCCGTCCTCGCGGGCCCGTGCGGTCTTCTGAGCGTGGCCGACCAGCCCCGAGGCGGCGTCCGACTCGGTGTCGTCCACGACGTCCGCTACCTCCGAGGAGTTCGTGAGTTTCTCGCCGTGCTCTCCCACCCGGTCCTCGCGTTCGTGGGTCGGACTGAACATCTTCGCCTCGCGGATCGACTGGCTGTCCTGGTTCCACCACTGGGATAGCTGTTCGCGGATCTTCGAGACCTGCTGGGTCGTCCCGCCGGCGAACGGGCCCTCCTGGATCGTGACGCGGTCCTCGCTCGGTTGCGTGCCCGCGAACCGGCCGCGAAAGCCCATGAACATCGGCGCGCCCTCCGGGATCGGCGCGTCCTCCGGTACACCAGTCGCGCCCGTATTCTCGGCGGGGAGTCCCGCGCCGAAAAAGCCCGTGCGCCGGTCGGCGCGCTCGAAGACGTCCGAGAGTCGCTCCTCGACGTCGACGCCGTTGACGGTATCGTGGTCGGTATCCTGTGGGCTCGCGTCCGACCCGCTGAGTCGGTCGGTGGCTCCGAACATCGCGAGTTCGGCTTCCAGTAGGGCTACTGGCTGGTCGCTCGCGAAGTGGACGAGCGCGTCGTGGTCGTCCAGATCCGATTCGTCGAGGCTCTCCAGCGAGTTCAGCGACCTCGGCGCGGGCAGATCGACCGATTCGGGGAGGGGTTCGTCATACCGCTCGAAGTATGCCGGCGAGTAACCGATCGTGAACAGAAGCCCTTCGTTGCTCCACTCGTAGGCGCGTTCGAGCGTGCGGAGCGCCGTCTCGACAGTCGCTCTGTCGTCCGCCGTCGGCGAGCCGTCGAGGTCGAGATACGCCAGCACGTGGTGGCGCGGCAGCTCGACGTTGCCGTCGTCGTCCCGTAAGAGGAACGGGTCCCACTCGTGCTGTCGGGTCGGGGGATCGCCCGGCGTCTCCGTTCCCGATGGAATCTCGACCGTTTCGTCGTCACCGAGGCAGGCGGCCAGCGCACCGGCACCGCCGACCGCGACGAGAGATTTCACGTACTCGCGGCGCGAGAGACCCTCTCGGTCAGGAAGCGACATTCGTTGTCCGGACTAGGCAGCGACGATACTTGTACCGAACGCCTCCGGCCCGGTCCAGCCGACCGGACCACGGCGTCATCGAGGGGTCGAACGGGTTCCGAACTGGCCGCCCTCCCACTCCGATGACCGGTCTCGGTCGAGGCAAATCACTAAGAGCCGTGACTCCGTCGATCCTGCCAGTGAACGAGCACACGATTGTCAAACTCGGGCTGCTCGCCGGCGCGCTCGCAGTGGGAAGCTTTCTGATACTGGGAACGACGCGACTGGTCGTCGGCTTCGACACGGCCCAGACCGTCGCAGCGCCGTTTTTCGCCGGTGGGTTCGTGCTCGCAGTCGTCGTCTCGGTCCTCTCCGTCCTGGCCAAACTCGGCGTGATCAGTGTCGACGAGGGATGAGTGTGCCCGCCTGACGACACCCTTTTGCGACCACCCGGCTTAGATACGACCGCGTGCCTTTGTCCCCGCCCGAGTATGTCCACACGGACGCAATGACGCGCGGCGAACCCAGGCATGCAACACGCGGCATAAAACACAGGCACCTGCCGCACTGCCAGCCCGGCACGAGGGTTTCCCGGCTGAGACGGCATGCCGCCAGCAATGATGCCGGTCGTTAGTGTTCCGGGCGACATTTTGAGTATACTATCAGTAACATCCGTAAATAATATAAATTCCTTCAGTTATTGTCTATCGTTGGAACAGGTTCTTCCGTAGTAACGCCTCTTTCTCGCCGGATTTGTGGAAGCAGTCGATGATGATGAGTCTGGGATGAGCTCTGCCGGGAGTACTCACAGCAGTCAGTTCCGGTATCCGTGCTACATACGCCGCGCGAGTCTTGCAAATCAAGGAGAAGTGAAACCGACGGTACCGACACACATCGTTACCGGACCTGGCGTTGTCAGGCATCGAAACACTGGCTCTGGAGCCCTGTTGGATCTCCTCCACGGCCGTCGTTGTCCCTCGTCGGAGATCAGTCGGTCACCACGGGCGATGACGGTCATGTCGGCCTCCATTGCGCCGTAAAAATAACCGGTCCGCCGCTGTCGGCGCGGCGGTCGTTCAGCCGTCAGTCTTCGTCGCCTCGCCTTCCGCCGCCGTCGTCTCTTCCTCGACCGCCTCGGTCGGGGTCGTCTCCATCTACGGCGTAGACACTTCCTCGCCCTCGCCCCCCGGGACGATGCGGTAGACCACACCGCTCTCGCCGGTGATAGTCCCCGTATCGTTGCTGAGGACGTAGAGTTGCCCCTCGTTGTCCCGACCGAACGAGAGGACGAACTTGTTGAGTTTGCCGTTCTGGGCTCCGGCGATCTGGAGTTCTTCGAGGTCCCAGAGTTCGACGTCGTCGCATTGGTCTTGGTCCGTGGTCGTCTCTTCGTCGTTTTCGTCCGTCGTCTGCCCGTAGCCTTCCGGGGGCGTCGCGGCGAAGATGCGGCCCGCGGGGTCGGCACCCGTCCGACTGTAGTCGCCGAACACGTACTTGCCCTGGATGCCGGAGATCGCGTCGTTGTTGTACATGTACCCGCCGATTATCGAGACGCCGACGCCCCGACCCTGGTAGGTGTGGGGGTACTCGATGATGGATTCGACGAACTCCTCGCCGCCGCGCACGTCCTCGGGCGTTTCGTTCGGACACTCCTCGGGCGGGTCGTTGGGGTTCTCGGTGCTGAAGCAGTGGGTTCCCTCCTTGATGTTCCAGCCGTAGTTACCGCCGTTCCGGATGATGTCGACCTGTTCGAAGAGGTTCTGACCGTTCGACGCCGAGAACAGTTCGCCGTCGTTGAACGAGGCCTTCCACGGGTTGCGGAGGCCCCACGCGAAGTGCTCGGGCAGTCCGTCGTACTCCGCGAACTCACCACCCTCCGCGAACGGGTTGTCGTCCGGGATGGCGTAGGGCAGGTCCTCGCCCTCGTTGTCCACGTCGATTCGGAGGACGCCGCCCATCAGGTTCTCGGTCACGTCCTGTCCGTTGCCGCCCTCGTTTTGATCGTACCAGTCCTCGACATGGCCGAGACCGGTGTCGTCGGCGTCCCCGCCGTCGCCGGTCGGGACGTAGAGATACCCGTCCGGGCCGAACGCGACGGCGCCTGCGTTGTGGTTGAACTGTGGCGCGGGCATCTCCAGTAGTCGCGTCTCGGATTCCGGGTCGACACTGCTCAGGTCGTCGCTGGCCTGGAACTCCGATAGCACCTCCACGTGGTCGTACTCCTGGAGGTCCTCGGTATCGCTCCAATCCACGCTACTCACGAACGGCGGCTCCGTGAGCGGCGCGCTGTACCGCACGAACATCCGACCGTTGTTCTGGAAGTCCGGATGGAACGCCAGGCCGAGGAGCCCGCGCTCGTCGAAGTCGCTCCCCTCGCGTTCGCCCACCTCGACGGTTCTGTCAGCGAGGTCGAGGAACGGCTCGTCCTGAAGCCCGTCGGGGCCGTGGACGTACAATTGGCCCACCTGGTCGAGGATGAACCTGCGCTCGTCGTCGCCTGGCGCGGCTTTGAGACCGACCGGCGAGACGAATCCCTCGGCGATCTGCTCGACACCGATGCCCGTACCGAGGGGCATGAACCGCTCGGCCTCCTCTTCCTCCTCGTCCTCCTCGTCCGTGGCCGTCTCTCCCTCGAACCGGATGTCCCCGCGCATCGAGGTGGGGTGGACCTCGCAGACGTACTCGGCCATCTCCTCGGAGGCCGAGAACTGTAGGGTTTGGGTCTCCCCCTGTTCGGAGATGATTTCGGTCTGTTCGAGCACGTTGCCCTCGTTATCGACGATCGCCACGTTGTGCGGTAGTCCGTCGGTGTTCACCCAGGTGAACACGTACTCCTCTCCGGGACTCAGTTCGAGTGTTGGATTGGTCTGTCCCTCGATATCCGACGGCTCTCGCCCCATCCACCCCGGAACTTCCCCACCGAACACGAACTCCTGTCGCTCTTGGCCGGATACGATACCACCGACGCCAACGACCGTGCCGGTCGCTGCGGTCGCTTTCAAAAAGGTCCGCCGTAACGAGTCATTGTTTCTCGACATTACACCGTATAACTATCCTTGCACCGCATAAACGGGTGCTACCGTTTCCACCATCCAACCGATAGTTTCGGTTCGAAGTAAAGATTAGTCTGGTGTTTTTTCTGAGCAAGGGTTTCGAGGCGGGACTCAAGGCACCAGCGCATCGCGGGAGAGATGCGTCCTGAAATTCCGTTGTTCAGGAGGGGTTGCGGGCGTTATCCCAGCCCCTGCAAGTATCATGCCTCCAATGCCGACTGTTTTCAAGAATTTCCGCCGGATATGTTACGTTATAACATACATGGACATCTCAAGGCTTCTGAATTCTTAGTCATTTTCCGAATTTTATACCAACTTACGATTGGGAAGTGATGACTGTGCGCTGTGTATTCAGCATGGCTTCCGTAACCTATCACCGTATGAGGGCTTCAACAAGGACAGATTAAGAGACATTCTCCTAATGATCATTGTTGTCCATTAGCCGGTATCGGATCCGCGTCTGAAGGTGATTCTTGAGCACCAGTACTTTTATAGGTATTTTAATAAGTATGGTCATTATTCTAAAAGAATCGGCTCGCTGCGCAGGTGGAGCACTCTAACTGACCGGTGAGTTATTTGTGATCGATCTTTTTGTCACTCCTCCCAAGCCAAACAGACCATCCGTCGACGACATCGTTTGACCTCAGTCGGCCCCCATCTGAGACCAACCTTTAACATCTCTCTCTCGTAGGTCCATCTAGTAGCAATGTACGACGATATTCTGCTCCCGTTCGACGGGAGCGATGGTGCGATGACCGTGCTGTATCACGTCGCCGAGATTGCAAACTGGGCCGATGCAACCATCCAGCTACTGTATGTAGCCGATACGACCCGGGAGAGTGTAACCGTCGTCGAAACCGAGGTCGTCGACGCACTCGAAGAAAAAGGAGAGATGGTCCTCGAGGACGCAGAGGAGACCCTGAGTACGCTCGATGTCGACTACAGGTCCGACGTAGTTCAGGGGAACCCTGCGCCGACCATCGTCGAGTACGCCGAGCAGTACGATCAGGACATGGTCGTGATATCGACCCATGGCCAGGAGGGGCTCTCACGATACCTCATCGGGAGCGTCACCGAGAAGGTCCTTCGTCTGTCCTCTATTCCGGTTCTCACGGCACGGATGCAACCCGACGAGCAACTGGAGTTTCCCTACGAGGACATCCTCATTCCGACGGACGGGAGTGCCGGCGCGGCATACGCTGCTCAGCACGGCATTTCGCTCGCAGCATCCCTCGATGCAACCGTGCATGCCCTTTCCGTCGTGGAGGACTCCCCACTCGGTATCGACGTGCTGTCCACGCTGTCGGGGCAGGATAGCGAGGATGCGTCAACCGATGCCGTGGACGACATCATCGAGGAGGCGGAGGCGCAGGGAGTGACGAACACCGAACGGTACGTCGAGCACGGAACCCCCCTCTCGGAGATTCTGGACTGTATCGAGGCACAGGGCATCGACACCGTCGTGATGGGAACGACAGGCAAGCGAGAGACCGATCAGATATCGCTCGGTGGGGTCACGGAGAAGACGGTCCGTTCCGCACCGGTCCCGGTCATCACTGTTCGGAAAGGGGACTGAACGTGCGTCGCGGGCGACAGGGTGGCTGTGGAGACAAAAAACTACTCGCCGACGCTTCGTTCGAGCGTCTCCTGTAACTGCTCGGTTTCTGCCTGCAGGCCATCGCTGATCCGAACCTCGTAGGAGGCCGGGTCCTCGATGCGTCGATACGTCTCCGGGAGCTTCCTTCGCCGTTCCCGCGCTCTCTCTCGGATCGTATCGAGGTCCGGGAGATCGATCACCTGCTCACCGTCCTCGACGACGGTGACGAGCTGATCGGTTCCCGGGAGCGATTCCTCCCGGAGTCCGACCACGTCTTCGACGTATTTGCCGTCTTCTTCGATGCGGTGGACGCTCTTCGCACGGGGATAGGTCAGTTTCCCCTTCGAGAGTTTCATCGAGGGGTGCATCTCACCGTCGCGTTCGACCGCGACGAGTTTGTAGACGCCTTCGATCTTTGGTGCGTCCGTGCTCGTCACCAGCGCCGTCCCGGGACCGAACCCGACGCCAACGCCGTCGCGCTCGAAGAACTCTCGGAGGGCGAACTCGTCGATGCCGGAGGAGATGTACTGATCGAGTTCCGGAGCGACCTCGTCGACCGCTTTCGAGAGGGCCGGCAGATCGCCGGAATCGAGGCGGACGCCGCGCAGGTCTACGTCGGCTTCTTCTGCCACGTCGCGTGCGAGTTTCGCGCCCTCGACCGTGTCGTAGGTATCGATCAACAGGACACTCCGGTCGCCGTGCTCGTCGACGAACGTCTCGAAGGCGTCCCGTTCCGATTCGAAGCTCTGGACCCACGAGTGTGCCATCGTCCCGAACACCGGAACCCCGAACAGTTCGCCCGCCGCGACGTTCGACGTCCCGTCGAATCCAGCGACGTATGCGGCCCGCGCGGCCTTGATCCCGGCGTCGGTGCCGTGCGAGCGCCGGGAGCCGAAATCCACCAGCCGTTGATCGTCGCCGTATCGGTCGATGACGTCCCGCATTCGGCTTGCTTTCGTCGCGATCAGCGTCTGAAAGCCGATCTGGTTGATGACGGCCGTCTCGAACAGTTGTCCCTGCAGTATCGGCGCGGTGACCTCGAGCATCGGTTCGTTCGCGAAGACGGGGGTCCCTTCGGGCAGGGCACGGACTTCGCCGGTGAACTCCAGAGTCTTCAGATGCGCCAGAAAGTCGTCGTCGAACCCCTGGTCCTGCAGGAACTCGATCGCCCGGTCGCCAAAGGAGACGTTCTGAATGAACTGGATGGCCTGTTCGAGTCCGGCCGCGAGCATGTACCCGCGGGCGGGCGGGAGGTCACGGAAGAACAGGCTGAACGTCGCCCGTGGATTGTGATCCTGATTATAGTACGCCTGCATCATCCGCAACTCGTAGAGATCGGTGAACAGCGGTGCGTTCTCTGCCGTGAGGTAACCAAACCGTGACTCGCTCATACGTACGGATACGTCGACGCGAACAATAAACGGGATCTATCGACCGAACAATAGGTCGATCGATACGCCCCCGCTACTCGTTCGACGGCGGTCATGGCCGCCGACCGACACAGACGGAAAGCGGTTTTGCCCTCCCGGCGTAACGGGAGGTATGGACTATAAAACAGTCGCCGACCTCTCGCCCGACGAGCGGTCGAGCCTGTTCGACCGCGACGCGGGCGTCGACGAGATCCGGGCCGACGCCGCGGAGATCGTCGGCCGTGTCGGGGAAGAAGGAGACGTTGCAGTCCGAGAGTTCTGCCGGAAGTTCGACGACGTACAGGTCGGGAGCCTGGAGATCACGGACCAGATCGAGGGCGCCTACGAGGAGATCGACGACGACCTGCGCGCGGCTATCGACGACGCCGTTGCGAACGTTCGCGAGTTCCACGAGGCACAGATACCCGAGGACTGGACCGACGACTTCGACGGACGGGAACTCGGTCGGCGGTTCCGACCCCTCGACAGCGTCGGCGTCTACGCTCCTGGCGGGACGGCCGCATACCCCTCCAGCGCGATCATGGGCGTCGTCCCGGCGAAAGTCGCAGGGGTCGAGGACGTCGCCGTGGCGACGCCGCCGGCCGACGAGATCAATCCGGCGACGCTGGCGGCGATCCACGCCGCTGGCGCGGACAGAGTCTACAGCGTCGGCGGCGCACAGGCCATCGCTGCGATGGCCTACGGCACCGAGTCGATGGAGCGCGTTCAGAAGGTGGTCGGACCGGGCAACCGATGGGTGACGGCCGCGAAGGCCGAGGTTCGCGGCGATGTCGAGATCGACTTCCTCGCCGGGCCGAGCGAACTACTCGTCCTCGCGGACGAGACCGCAGATCCGGAGTACGTCGCGGCGGATCTGCTCGCACAGGCCGAGCACGACCCGAACACGTCCGTCGTCGCGATCACCGATGATGAGGGCCTTGCCGAAGCGATCGGCGAGGCGGTCGAGGCAAAGATCGACGAGCGCGAGCGCTCCGACGTGATCCGCGAAGCGCTCGACGGCGAGGCAAGCGCAGTTCTTCACGCCCGGTCGATGAGCGAGGCGATCCTCTTTGCCGAGGAGTACGCTGCCGAGCACCTCTCGATCATCGCCGAGAACGACGAGGAAGTACTCGATCGGATCGACAGCGCCGGGAGCGTCTTTCTTGGTCCGTACACACCGGTTGCGGCGGGCGATTATGCGAGCGGGACGAACCACGTCCTCCCGACTGGCGGTGCCGCGAAGCTAACCGGCGGGCTTTCTGTCGACACCTTCGTGCGCTCGACGACGGTGCAGCGACTCGACCGTGATGCTCTGAACGATCTGAGCGAGACGATCACGACGCTCGCAGAGGCAGAAGGGCTCGATGCTCACGCCGAAAGCGTTCGGACGCGTTTCGAGGAGTAACGTCTCCCCGGAGACAGGTTGGGTTTTCCCGTCGTGAAAAGATAGCAAACGATCCACAAATAGTACATTAATTATGATTTGCGGCGGATATGCTATTTATAGATTGTTTGATAGTATTGATAATTTGCTTACCAGATCTATATACACTAACTTACTTTATACAGTTATAGAATACACGTCGATATGGCATCTAGAAGTACCGATTCAGCGGACAGTAATGCTGGATCGGACAAAGAGGGCACGGGGACCCGGGAAGATGGGAGGGGCTATCAGTCCGCCGCCGAGAAGAAGCGAAAGGACAGACTCGTTGAATCGGGTCGGAGTTCGATCGGACGGTGGATAGCAACACGGTTCCAGGATAGCGTGATTAAAACCGTTGGCTCACTGGTTGCATTTTCTAGACTTGCACCAACCGTCGACCCTCACAGAGACAGTGACTCCGGGGTAGTAAGCGACTGGGAACGGTCTTTTGACGACGACAACATTGCCATCTGTGATATCGCCGCGGGTAGCGAAGGCGGGTATATCCTCGCTGGCGGAATCGGTGACAGTCCGGAGTTCTGGATAGCAAAGACGGATCAAAGCGGGTCCGTCGAATGGTCCTCACGAATGCACCACGGCGAGGGTGTCTGTGTCGTCAGGTCGATACAGCCAGTCGAGGAGGGACACGTCTTCGCCGGCACCTCGTCTACTACCGATACCGACGATATCGTTCTCACCCGCACTGGTCCGCGTGGAACCGTTCAGTGGGAACGGACGTTCGGCGGCGACGCGTTCGAATTTTGTCAAAAAGTCGTCCAGAGCAACGATGGCGGATACGTGATCGGGGGCAGTACCCAGTCCTACGCTACCGCTGGCCAGGATATGTGGTTGCTCAAGACGACTGTCAATGGCCGAGTCGAATGGGAACGCACCTACGACCGGAGCTACACGGATATGCTCAATGACATCGTCAGAACAAAAGACGGTGGCTACGCGCTCGTTGGCACGACGATAGACGACGATACGGCTTGCTGGATTGCAATGACGGACAGTGACGGTACCGTAGACTGGGAAGAGAGTATTTCACGGAACGGGGGTGTCGTCGGTAGATCGATTATACAGAAAGACGACGGTGGAATCGTCATCGCCGGAGTGAGTAATAATTCCGGTGCACAGCAAAAGGAGGGATGGCTCGCCAGTCTCGACGCGGAGGGGGAGATAGAGTGGCAACGGACGTACGGCGATCCGAACGATATGCTGGCTGTCGATATTATTCAAACGAGTGACGATGGATTCGTATCGGCGGGTACTGTACGCTCGTCGAAGCAAAAAAATATAATATTAGTAAAAACAGGTTCCGAGGGCAACCGCAAGTGGGCGAAGAAGGTGGCCGGTAGGAGTTCGATACCGCCGAGTTTGCTGAACCCGTCTCCCGGAACGTACGTCGTAGGTGGTAGCTGGGAATCCGGTCGGGCTAAACGCAAGACTGCTGGCTGGTTGGCGCAGTACTCATTATCTACAACGGGACCGACAGTCGGTCGGATACAGGACTAGAGGCTGTATATGAGGGTCCGTCTTGTAGAATAGCGTTTATAACTAATTGAACCCTTTCTCAGCGGTAATATACCGTATCAACAACAATGATCGGAAAGAGACCACTCGCCGGAAAACTATCTCCTCTTGATCAGTTCGCGCAAGCAGTCGATTGCGGGGTTACCGATACTACCCGAATACTGTGGAAACCGGTCGTCCCATCGGCGGGTGGATTTCATGTATAAGAACAGGACGATCGGCGTCGTGGTTCCCGCGTACAACGAAGAGGGTCTCGTAAGCGACGTCATCGAGACGCTGCCCGGGTTCGTCGACAGAGTCTACGTAGTAGACGATTGTTCGACCGACGGAACGTGGCAAGAGATCAGAAAAACCATTCACGAGGAAAATCCTGAAGATCCGGGTGGGAAAAAGAAAAAGATCCACGGTGACGGCGGGCAGTTGCTCGCGGACAGGGTTGTGAGTATCCGACACGACCAGAACCGCGGCGTTGGAGCAGCGATCAAAACCGGTTACAGGCGCGCTCATGAGGACGGAATCGACGTTACCGCAGTGGTAAACGGTGATGGCCAGATGGATCCGACTATTCTGCACCGGATTATCGACCCGGTAGCCGAGGGGGACGTCGATTACGCGAAAGGCAACCGACTGTCGCGGAGTGAACACCGGGAGCAGATGTCGGCCTGGCGGCTGTTCGGCAACTCGATACTGTCTTTCCTGACAAAAGTCAGCAGTGGGTATTGGCAGATGTCGGATCCACAGAACGGATATACAGCAATCTCTTCGCATGCGCTGGCAGTAGTCGACATCGATAGCCTCCACGACGACTACGGCTTCCTCAATGACCTACTGGTCGCCCTCAACGTGCACAGGATGCGCGTTACAGACGTATGGATGGAGTCGAAGTACGGAGACGAAGAAAGCCATATCCGTTATTCTCGGTTCATTCCGATGCTTTCTGGACTGCTCGTTCATCGCATGTTGTGGCGGTTCAAGGCCAAATACGTCGTTATGGAATTCCACCCCCTCATCATGTTGTACGCACTCGGATCCATCGGAATCTGTGGCGGACTGACGTATGCTGGCTGGGTGGTACTCGCCTCAACACCCTCCCCACTCGACGGGATACTGTCGGTACTGACGCTCATGATCAGTGGTCTCTGTATCACGCTTGCGATGATATTTGACAGGAGCAACAGCAAACCACTCGAAAGGAACGTCAACGAACGGTTTCCAGATATAGAACGATGAATGTCCTATCAATTGTCGGAGCACGACCGCAGTTCGTCAAGGCAGCCGCAGTTTCCCGGCGCCTCCGGGAGAGCCACACCGAGACGCTAATCCATACTGGTCAGCACTACGACGAAGAACTCTCTGATGTGTTCTTCGAGGAGTTGGCGATACCCCAACCGGATCACAATCTCGGCGTCGGCTCTGGCTCTCACGCGACTCAGACCGCCGAAATGATGCTTCGGCTGGAATCAGTGATCGGTGATACCTGCCCGGACGTCGTTCTCGTTTACGGCGACACCAACTCGACGCTGGCCGGTGCACTGGTGGCAGCAAAAGAGCAAACACAGCTCGCACATATCGAGGCGGGATTGCGCTCCGGAGACTTTTCGATGCCGGAAGAAATAAACCGGATTCTGACGGATCACTGCTCGGACCAACTGTTCGCTCCGACAGAAGCAGCTAAAACAAACCTGAGAGCCGAGGGAATCACCGAAGGCGTGTACACTTCGGGCGACGTCATGTACGACACGTTGCTCCAGGTCCGCGAACGTTTAGATACGGTCGACGTGATAGACGTTCCGAGCGAGTTCGTGCTCGCGACCGTCCACCGCGCCGGAAACACCAACGATCCGGATCGTCTCGCGGGAATCGTAGAGGGGCTAACGAACTGTCCGTATCCAGTCGTCCTTCCAGCACACCCACGTACTGTGGGCGCACTCAAGGACTTCGATCTGTGGGACCGCGCGACTGAGGGCCTCGATATCGTCGATCCTATCGGGTATCTCTCCTTTATCAAACTCGTCGAAGAGGCCCGATGTGTCGCGACGGACTCCGGCGGCGTTCAGAAAGAAGCGTTCTACCTGAACACACCCTGTGTAACACTGCGAGACACGACGGAGTGGATGGAGACGATCGATGCCGGTTGGAACGTACTTGTCGGCGCCAGCGCTGAACGGATCCGCGCTGCGATCAGTTCCGCTGGTAACCTCCCGTCGAAGCCGGATCTCTACGGTAACGGCACTGCCGCCAACAGCATTGTCGAAACACTCGAACGAGAGATTGAAGGATAAACGAGGCGCCGTTTCACTGGATGGAGTATCCGGCCTGTTACGATTTCGAAGCCGCCGAAACAGCTAGTGGTATCCGGACTCTGGATTCGGCTGGGTTGGTGGTCGGTCTCCGCGGTTTATACCACTCTCCGGCTGATCGGACTCGAGTGTGGCTACCGCTCGTTGCGGCCCTTCGATAACGTATTCATCCCAATCCGGTTGCGGAGATATCAAAGAAATCGAAGCGGATACCGGGGGATGCTCGGGAGTTCGATCAGATTTATTCTGCCGGTTGCGGCGGTTTGATTTTTTCCGGTTCGCCGAACGCCCGGAGTGACTCGATACCGTCGACGTCCCCACCACTCTCGGCCACCTCCACGAGCAGGTCGGTGAGGTTGCATTTCTTATCGAGATACTCGTTTCGCCGTCTATTCCACATAGAGGCCGTGTTCTCTGCGTCGAGCAGCAGCTGGGCCTGCTCGACGACGCCGTCGAACGAAGCGATGTTGAAAATAAGCCCCTCGTCTTCGAGTTCGAGGAAATTTCCCATATCGGAGTCTCCGACGAAGGAGTTCGAACGGATCGCTGGAGTTCCTAACAACGCTGCTTCGGTCACCATCGTTTGCGTGTCGGCAATGAGGAGTTCTGCTTCCGCTAGAGCGTCATGGAGCCGGGCCGGATGCAACGAAAACGGCTCTGCCGGAACCGAATCGAGGCTAACGTCCCGCCCTTCGTCAGAAACGAATACGGTCGCACGGTCGGCGAGGGTCTCGATCAGTTCCAGGCACTCGGACTGACCGATACCGCCTTCGCCCACATCGTGATGTGACCCGAACGCGTTCAATCGGACGATTACGTACGGTTCGTCAGCCCCCACACTCAGAGACTCACGGATCGACTGGTCGTGCTCGTAGATATCGGGATGAAGATACGCGCACTCTTTGAATCCGGGGAATACGTAATGTTTGTCGCCCAGAGATTTCCGGAACGTATCCGGTGTGAGTACTGCGCGAGCGAACGGGATCGACATCGAATGATCGAGTGACGTCGACTCGGAGTCGAGTACCAGCACGGATGGAGTTCGAGTGAGCGCCGCAGTGTGAGCGGCGTATCCGCCCATCCCGAACATCAGGTCTGGATCGAACCGATAGACGGCACGGACCGCTCGCGCGTAGTGAGCGGGCAGACGAGCGAATAGTGACCCCTTCGCAGTAGCACAGTAGCCGTACACCTCGTACGGCAGATCATACCACTCGAGCAGTTCGACAGTGCAACCGTAATCCCGTGCGAGGACGAGCACCTCGTGCCCTCGTGCGAGTAGTTTTTCGACGACGTGTTTGTACAGATGAACGTGTGCAGGTGTGTTCGTGAAAATCAGAAACCTCATCACAAGGGATACTACGGATCAGTTCTATTTGTTAATTGCATATTATATAAATTCATAAAATTTGTGCACACGCTCTACTTACCTAGAAAGCGTATATCAAAACAGTAGTTCACGAATAGATCTTGAACCGAACACGAACCACTTAGAGTTCCGAAAACATGCAAGATTGTCTCAGGATACGTCTTACATGACACATCCTGGGCTTCGTCGGTAGTTTGCGTAGAGCTAGAGACCGGCACATCTCGTCGAGTTACGACGGTATAACTCTCATAACAAAGATGCGATATCCGGTGTGTAGACTCGAACCCGCAGATGCACGTACTCAATCTGACGACGAAAGTAAAGTCTCCGTGTTTCCAGTTACAGGTGCGTGCATTGGAAAACCGAGGAATCACCTGTACGAACCTGTCGGTCCCGGGGGAGTACGATCGGGAGTCCCCCCGATCGGTTTTCGACTACATTCGGCTCTATCCGGAGGTTCTGGAACACTCGTTCGGTGAGTACGATCTCATCCACGTAAACTACGGCCTGACGGCACCGATCGCGCTGGCACAACCCCAGTTGCCGGTAGTGCTCTCTCTCTGGGGATCGGACCTTACCGGCCGGTTCGGCTGGTTGAGCGAGCGATTAGCCCCATACTGCGACGCGACGATCGTCATGTCCCACGCGATGAATGAACGACTGGACTGCGACGCACACGTTATTCCACACGGTGTGGAACTCGACAAGTTCGAACCGATCGGCCGGTCGACGGCGATCGATCGAGTCGGCTGGGATCCCGACGTAAAACACGTCCTCTTCCCGTACGGCCCGGATCGAGCGGTGAAGAACTTCCCACGGGCGGATCGGATCGTCTCGGCCGTCGCCGATCGATTGCCAGAACCCGTCGAACTTCACACAGTCAGCGGCGTGGCGCACGCGGAGATGTCCGACTACATGAACGCCGCTGACTGTCTCCTGCTCACCTCCCGACGGGAGGGATCGCCGAACGTCGTCAAGGAAGCGATGGCATGTAACCTTCCGGTGGTATCGACTGACGTCGGCGACGTCGACGAACGGCTGAGTGGCGTAAGTCCCTCTGCAGTCTGTCGGAGCGATCAGGAGCTAATAGACGGCCTCGCCGAGATACTACGGAAGCGAGAGCCATCGAACGGTCGAGAGTATGCGGTAGAACTCAGTAGCGAACGGATGGCTAAACAAATTCACGAGGTATATCGGTCCGTTGCGGACGATTATACCCCGACTGACGAACGGAAATCAAAGCGGCAGACAGTATGATAGCAGAGCAAGAAAACGGAATCGAAGATCGTTCTTTCCCGCTACGAAAGGGGGGATCGTATGGCTGATACGCTTCGCATCTGTGTCCTCTTTGGTAGCGAGAGGATGCGCGTCTGGCAGGCAAACGCCTTGCAAAGTCTGTTAGCAAGCGAACATGTGGTGGTGACGCTGACCGTCGTCAACGAGGATTCTCCGCAGCAATCGCTTTCCGAGACGGTTCGTCGCGGGATCGAACTTCGAGAGTGGGGCGTCGTCGCGGGTGCGCTTTCGGCATATCGTCGTATCACTGGACCACTATCCCACGAGGAACAGGTCCCGATCGACGATCTTTCCGCCATCGAGACCGCCCCAAGTGTTCACTGTAAGCCGGTGTCGGTCGATGGATGGAAACAGGAGCTACCGACCGAGGTCGTCGACGAGATTACCGCGTCGGCCGATGTCGTCCTCCGGTTCGGGTTCGGTGTGTTAGTGGGCAGCGTACTGACAGCGACAGAGCATGGCGTGTTGAGCTACCACCACGGCGACCTTCGTGAGTATCGCGGGATGCCGATGGGGTTCTGGGAGTACGTGCACGGCCGAGATACTGCGGGAGTCACACTACAGCGGTTGAACGAAACGCTCGACGGGGGCGAAATCCTCGCGTTCGAGCGCGTGGACATCAGTGATGCGAACCGATGGGGCGACGTCAAATCGCGTCTCTACGACGCTTCGGAATCGATGCTCGCAGACGGAATCAGCAATCTGCGCGACGAGTCCTTCGAACCGACGTCTCCCGACGAACTCGGAGAACTGTACTCGATACCCAAGGGAAAACCCGTGTTGACGTATCTCGCCAGGACTGCTCGTGGGATGATTCGGTAGGTATCGTTGCTAGCGAAGGTGTCAGTCAGTTATCTCTAAGTAATCAGCTACCGGGTCCCTACGAAGTATATACGGATTATAACAAAACAGTACTCCGATCAACCACCTGTCAAACAGATGAAGAGCAAGCGTTCCTGGTCGAGTCCTGTGTATCGAGCGCACCCGGTTCCACTGATCGGTTGGAGGAGACGGTGAGCAATCCCAGTCGCGTTAGCACTACGAACGGGTTCGTCTCGCGACTGATCGCGAGATTACCGCCTGACGTGGTTGCGATACTGGGATTTCTGACGGTCGTCAATCTCGCGATCGTCGTTGTTGGCGTCGTATCCGCGCCCCTCCGAGTCGCGCTGGGTACTCCGCTGTTGTTGTTCCTCCCTGGCTACGTCCTGGTTACCACGCTGTTTCCCCGGGCAACCGTTCCGGAGACGCGACAGGGATCTGGTGCGTTCAGTGTTCTTCCGAGACAGTACTGTGCACTAAACGGTCCGGAACGTGCAGCTCTATCGTTTGGACTGAGCCTTGCGATCCTCCCTCTCTTCGCGCTTGTAGTCGCCTTTTCGAGGTGGTCGTTCACCGTCGACGCAGTCGTACTTGGACTCTCACTGTTCGTTTTGTTGGGTGCTGTGACGAGTGTGTTCACCAGAAGTGCTGTCAGTCCCGAAGCACGATTCGAGGTGTCGATTCTGGCGTGGAGCAGCCGAGTCTGGAAATTCATGTTTGCAGGCACCCTCCGGAACTCGGTAGTGAACGTTGCACTCGTCTTGAGTATCGTTCTCTCCGTTGCAGTCGTTGGATTTGCGTTCGCGGCACCGCAGGACGGTGAGCGCTATTCGGAGATGACTTTGCTGACCGAGACAGAAGACGGAGAGTACGTTGCCGGGGAGTATCCCGAGGTGTTTGCTACCGGTGAGCAACGTGACCTTGTCGTCGGTATCGAGAATAACGAACAGGTCCAGACGGAGTATACGATCGTGACCCGAGTGGAGCGCGTCAGCACAAGCGACGGGTCGGTGGCCGTTCTCGAGGCCAACGAAGTCCGCCGTAGGGTGGTGACTCTCGATCCTGGAGAACAATGGTACGACAACCACGCAGTTACACTCGACGCTACTGGAGAGGATCTCAGACTCAGTTACTATCTCTACAGGGACGGAGTTCCGGAGACTGTCAACGAGGAAACCGCCTACAGACACACGTACATATGGGTCGACGTGACGGATGATCCCTCGGAGACCTCACCGAGTTTGGTACGTAGCTAACGGTTACTAAAAGAATAGCAAGTATAACAACGTGTACTGTACCGAACGATTCGACAACGAATGCAACACTCACCCACAGGATCGCTGACTGAGAGAGTATTACTCCTACTGGGCTACGTTTCTCTCATCGGTGCCGTCGTCGCAGCACACTCGAATCCGGCGACTGGGTACGAACTCTCTTTGTATAGCGCTACTCCGCTGTTGTTCTGGCTAACGTACGGTTTTGCGATGTTCGTCGCACTGGTCGTCGCTTTACGAACCTCCGGCGACTGGCTTCGACGAGGTGCGTTAGGACTCGGTGGAACAGCTACTGTGGTGTTCGTCGGTCTGCCGATTTTGCGGGGCTACCGATTCTACGGTGGCGGCGATTCACTCACTCACCTGGGCTGGATGCGCGGAATCGGATCGGGATCGTTTCAGCCCACCGAACTGATTTATCCTGGCCTTCATACCTCGGCGACGTTGTTTAGCAATACGTTCGGACTCAAGCCGTCTCATGCACTGTTGCTGGTGACTGTGGTCCTATCTGGCGTATTCTGCGTCTTCGTTACGTTGTCGACGTCGCTCGTGTTCGAGAGCAAGTACACGACCACCGTCGCTGCCTTCTCGGCGTTCCTCTTCCTCCCGATAACCTCGCTTAGCACGTTCGTGTTTCCACACACGATGTCACAAGCGATCATGATGAGTTCGATCGCTCTGTATCTGTTGTTGAAATACGTTCGGATGGGAGACGATACGAGATCTCTGTCCTCTGTGGGAGCGGCGCTTGCGACCACGTCGATTGCTCTCGTAATATATCACCCACAACTCGTCGCACATTTGCTGACGATGTTTATCGCTGTATCAGGGCTTCAATTCCTGTTCCGACGGTACCGCACAGAACATCCTATCGCGTCTCATCGCACGGTCTACGCGCAGTCTGCATTCATGATAGTCGCGTTTCTTGTTTGGACCTCTAATCACGGATTTTTTACCGGTGTAATCGAAAGTTCTATTACAAGAGCTGTCGACTTCTTCCGCGGTAATGGATCCGCAGCTGCGTCCGCTGCCAGCCAGGGTGCATCGTTGGTAGAGATCGGTGGGAGTATTCTTGAGATTTTCTTGAAGCTGTTCGGAGTGAGCCTACTTTTCACCGGAATAGCCGGTCTACTGTTCCTCTATTCCTTCTGGGAGAAAGACGGACAAGTGACCCACAAGACTGATGGGGTGCTCACCTACTTCGTTGGAGGTCTGTCTGGACTAGGGGTGATATTTGCACTATATTTTTTCGGATCTGTATCAGAGATGTACTTTCGTGTCTTCGCCCTAATGATGGTACTCGTGACGATAGTTGGCGCTGCCGCCATCTCCTACGTGTTGACCACACTCTCTAGTGAACGATCGAACGAGACGCTTCACAGTGTTACTGTCATCGGATTTGCAATCGTCCTCGTGCTGTCGTTGTTCACTGTATTTCCATCGACGTTTATTTTTCTACCCTCGCCACACATTACGGACATGTCGATGTCCGGTCACCAATCGGCGTTCGGATATCAACAGGATGGTGTCGGGTTCGACGGGATTCGATCTGGCCCTGATCGTTACGCAGATGTAGAACGCGCCGAACCGGGCCGAGCACGTGGGTTCGGTTCAATCTCGGGCGAGGAAATCGAAGCGGGAATAGCTGAGCAGTACTCTTCTCCTCGTTATTTAACAGTCACTAGAGTCGATAGAGAACGAGAGGCAATTGCATTCGAAGAATTGCGCTACTCACGGTCCCAACTGAACTCTATCTCGGCCCAACCAGGTGTGAACCGAGTTCAGTCGAACGGTGATTTCGAGTTGTTTTATATAAGAGGTGCGAGTGAGTAAACGGATAGTATGCGAAGTTACGGCTGGTGAACGACGTATCTTCTTGAGATAGGTTCCTCGAATTCACTAAGTCCCATAGATCTCGAAGGTTTACTGCCGCGATTCGTCGATTTTCTTCTGTGGGCCCAAACTATCGCTACATTGCTTGATTCTGCATTCCAGGTTATACGATCCGACGACGTGGCTGTTACAATCGGTGACAGGTATCGATTATTAATTGTTCAATCGGTTTGCCATCGGATCGTCACAGCGTCTATCTCCCGCTGTGTATTTCTTTTCCATAGAACTCCCACGTTCGCCCAGCTGTGGCTCCGTCGTTGCAGTCAGTTCGCTACCGACGTGGCTCATTCGATTGCTTCGTTTTTTCCTATTAGTATCAAGATCAAAATAATTCGCCCGATTAGCAAATTGGCGTTTTTTAATAAATTTGTAGTCGACAATAAATAGTAGTACAATAGTAACTATTACTGGTAATCTGAAATCAATACTGTATGTCATCACGCAATTCTAGTGACGAGGACGGTTGCCGGTCGATAATGAAGTGCTTGTTGACTGATTCAGTAACAGCCAGTAGAGCGTTCAAAAAGGAACTTTCGAATCGTAGAATAGCTCGTTCCATACGGAAGGCTATCGAAGCATCTTCTCGATGGTTTACTGCTGGCTCGTGGAGGGGTTGTACCAGTGGCGCGTAATCCTCCTCTCAGTCGGCTGAATACTGACGTAATTGACAACGTATATATCTTCATTGCAGATTCGGTTCGCTACGATTTTGTTCCCGATAGAGTCACAGAGAAGGGTGTGTTGTTTAAAACAGCCGCAGCTGGGCTTTGTACACCCCAATCGGTATGCAGTATCGTTACTGGACGCCATGTGCCACGCCACGGTGTTACTTGGTTTAATGACTCACTCAATCGGTCGATTAGCCAACTGTTCGATCTTACGCCGAATTCGGGGTACAACGAAGTTTTCTGGACAAGGGCGGCAGTTCAGGAGATACTCAACACCCCCGGTGAGATAGAGCTTGATGGAGTGAATGAGCCGTTTATTGCACTAGAACATGATAACGGGGGCCATGCACCATACGTCGGCTTTCGTGATCAATCACCCTCACAAATGTTCTCAGAGATCCCTGATACTGATTCTCTTAGAGAGTTATATCGCGACACGGTCAAAGGAAGCACCGATCGGTTCGAAGAACGGCTTGCTCTTCTCGAATCTCAGGGATTACTCGAAAATACACTTGTGATATATCTTGCAGATCACGGTGAGTTACTCGGAGAACACGGGGGGTTTCTCGGCCACGGATTACCGTCCGCCCCGGAGGTCGCGTACGTTCCGACCGTATTTATACACGATTCCCTCTCTTCAGACCGCGCAGATACTTTGATACAGCACGTGGATCTCTTTCCTACAATCCAAGAAATCGTCGACGATGGAAATACTGCAATCGATGTCGACGGACGATCGCTTCTCGGCAATATAAACGAAGATGCACCGGCCTATACAAACGGCCTCATGAGAGCGCCGTTCAAGTATCGCGATACAGCCGTCGATCCGTGCTACAATGCTCCTAGTATCTGGACGAGAGATGGAGGGTACGTGTTCAATGAAACGAGAAAGTACGTCAGACCGATGACAGCCGCCTACGATGCATTTATCTCGGGATACACCGGTTCGTTCGACGGAAATCGCCATCGTTCGGTGAAATTGTTAAACACCTTCAGGCAGTACCTTGCATCGTGCCAGTCGTACGGAGATCCCTCTTTACCGAAAAAAGAAGCCAGAGAGATGGTAGATCGGATTTCGAACCGATCAGTGGAGGTAGAGCAGAGAGCACTCGACGTAGAGACGAAAAAACAGTTGGAACAGCTCGGATATCGCTAACTTATTCCAAGTATCCCAATCCTCGCAGTCGGTCCTCGACTTCGTCGAACTCTTCGTCGCTCGTTTCACTGGCCGAGTCCGTAGCTGCTATCTCATAGGACCTTTTTCCGACGGATTCGGTGGTATCGGAGGTTTCACTTGCAAATATTTCTTCTAGAATTCGTCCGTCGGCGGCCTCGGGAATCGGTTCGCCGACATCGTAAAGTACGGTCGGTACGACGTCGACGACGGATGCGTCCCTCGGCGACGACCCTGGCGTCACGTCCTGTCCCCATGCGAGGAATACACCTTCCGAGCGGTGACTGGCAGCCTTGGTTCCGGCGGGTGCGAACACCTTATCAGAGATTTTGGTCTTTTCCTCGTACTCACCGCGGCCGACTGCGACAAGATCCGGGGCGCTGGGATCGTTCGGAAAGAGTTCACTGCCGTCGTGAAGGTCTAGCACCTGTTTTCCGGTTTCGGGATCAGTGACCTGCGAGAGGGCCGACATAACATCTTGCTTGACCGTTTCTACCTCGGCCTGCGGAACAGTTCCGTCTTCGAATCGCTCTACGTCGTTAACGAATATCTGACTCGGATCGTGTGCAAATGCAACAGTTTCCTCGAAGTCAACGTCGTAAAGTCCGTGTTCTCCGGGGATCTGCTCTGCAACGCCGTCAATAACTGATTTCGGGAGATATCGTACTAGCGTATCAGGTGTTATTCCGAGTCGACCAAGGGCGTCAAGTACTGTCGTCTTCGTCACGCCCGCTTTTGCCAATGGCCCTCGCGCACCGTCGTTATCTTTGCGTGTGAGGAATCCTTGCTCCGCGAGCAACGTATTGAGGTGGACGAATTTCGAGATAGGGCCAAAACCGTGGTCCGAAACGACGTATAATGTTGCGTCTTCGTCTTCAGCATAACTCATAGCTTCTCCGACGATATCGTCGAGTTTTCGATAGTGATCGAGTATCACCGTCCTATCCCAGATGAGATGCTGGAGTCGGTCCGGGGCGGTGTACACGAAAAAGAACAACCGCCAGTCACGTTCACTGGCAAGCAGATTCATCAACTCCCGTCTGGCCGCAAGAAGCCCGTCAATGTCGGAGATAAAATCATCGTGGTCGTCGGCGTACTCATACCAGTCGAGTCCGATCCGGTACTCCGGGATTTTTCTCTGTATTTTTGACCGTAGCTCCGGCGGATGAGTAAACCCTTCGTCGATATCTGGTGACATCATACCACTGATCATCGCCCCGTCGATTTCGTCGGCCGGGTAGGTCATCGGAACGTTGCCTACAACCGCCGGCGAGAGGATATCCCACAGCGCAGGCTGTTTTCGATCGTCCCCCGTGTACATGCTGTGGGTGTAGTTGGATTCGAGTGCGTGAAAACCGAAGATACCGTGCTTATCTGCCCATTTTCCGGTCGCGATAGACGGCCAGGCCAGGGGTGTTGTCGGCGGGACGGTGCTTTCTAGCGCTCCGGTGGCGCCCTCTTCAAAGAGTCGCTGGAAGTTCGGCAGTTCTCCTGCCTCACTCCACTCTCGCAACAGGTTCCAGGGGACGCCGTCGATACCCAGAATAAATGCCTTCTCTGATGCTGATCCAGTCATAGATTTAAACTGTTCACAAGTGAGGTCGCTGTAACGGGTTATTGTTATATATTTACTAAATTAATAATATAATATTCCCACCGGGAGAATGCATTATGAAACAGACAGTTCTTCCAGCCTCAGTTCTTCTACGACAATCGATTCGAGTTCGTCCGGGTCGACTTTCAGATTGGGTCCTTCGTACTCACAAAGCAAGTACCGATAACGGTGATTGAGATGTTCGGAGAGAACGTAGTACGTTGGACGTACGTCGTTGGACCGAAAGAGTTCGATGACGGTGGTGTCAGTGGCGTATATGATATCCGTTAGTCCTGCACCGTGGGGTGCAACGATCACGTCTGACTGCTCAAACAGTTGGATATTTTCCGCCACACTGTGATCTGATAGAACGTATTTTTTGAAACCGTGTTCTTCGAGTGTGTTGACAATCTCGTTCTCGTTCACGATCTGTCGACGCGGAGCATCCTCACGAGAAATGTAGACACGCTTCGAGAATTTCTCAGTAGCGTCAGGCGCTTCCTCCCTTGCTGCCTTTCGCATTCGGTCTCGGAGCCATTGGTATGCGATCGGAGACACCGATCCCAGGTTGTACTCACGTCGTACCGAAGGGACGACAAGTCGGTCGACAGACCCCTGCCGCTGATTCCACCTGATCAAGTCCTCCTCATCGTACCCCAAGAGTTCCAATGTTTCCAACTGAAATCGGTTGGGGTCGGGCCCGACTATGAGCTTTGGTTGTTCACCGGTTCTATAGGTGTACTTTTCGACACCCTCTAAGCGATTTAATGTCTCAACCGTCCAGTGATAATATCCGCTGTTCCATTGATTGTATAGCAGTACTGCGCTATCGATGGCCGCAGTACTCCCGTTGCTGATCTTTTTCGGAGGATTAATAATGAACTCTCCCACTGAACCCGCGATATTCAACGTCAGGACTTCTGGGCTCACTACCGTTTCTAAAGCGAGTTTGTTCTGATTGTCGACCGGTATCGGATATGCGCCGAAAAGATCCACGTCATAGAGCAGGCCCACAAACGGTTTACTGATTTTATATGTACCACTACGCTTGGCTATCGTTTCGACATGGTCCTCGCCAGCCGGAAGCTCAATCTCGACCTCGCGTTCACGGTCGTAGTATTCGATCGACCCGTTTATTTGAAACCGCTCCTCTATTTCGTTTCTGTCAAGAACCAGTGGAGAAAGAGCATCTACGAGCCGATATGTAGCTGGATGAAAGAAAGAGAGGAGTACATTTCTCCCGACCCAACTGCCGGCCGTGACGATCCCCTCGTCCTTATATATCGAGTTGAATTCGTTGAGTATTCCCATCGTTCAGTGAGCCTCGTTTACACCGGAGTGTCGTTTGTGTTAAGTATAGACCTCCTTCGGAAGGCTCAATGATTCAATCAAAGCGTCTACAGTAGTGAGCTAAATGGATTCTTGCAGGATTTATAAAAGTATTTCAACAAAAATCTTTGCGTGATGAAATCTCATATCTCAATCAGTAACTAATCCGATTCTGTTAAACGCTTTATAACGAAGCATACCTGTTCGAATGGGATAATAGGTGCATGCAGATACAACTTTACGCGCAGAGATCCGCTGCCTCTATCAATACGCTAAATTCCCCTCTTAAACACACGCGAAGACAATACTGGTATCTTCAATCCATAGAAAGGATGCGTATTCAACCCCGTCGGACTCAACGAGGCACTGGGAGAGAGAGTCTACTGTGTCTAATTACCGCGGTCCGCCAGTTGAAACAGTTGGACCCAATATCTATATGAGTACTGCTATTCGACTGATAGCCCGGTTTAAGGCCCAGCTTGCTAGTCAAGTCGTATCGATGGGGGCCGGTGTATTATTGATGGTACTCCTGGCCCGGTTACTCACTCCCACCAAGTATGGTCTATTGTCTTACGCTATAGCAGTTTTTGGTGTACTCGGAGTTCTCAGTAAACTAGGAATTGCAAAATCCTGCTCACGATACATTGCAGAATACAAGGAAAAGGATCCCGAACAAATACCACACATACTTCGTACATCACTTGGATTGAATCTCGTGGCTATCGGGGTAGTCGCAGGTGGGCTACTAGTCGGGCACAGACATCTGGCCAGGCTCCTTGACGAACCGGAGATGGCGTCACTGCTGTTGATTGGGGCACTATTTGTGTCCTTCGATGCGCTAAAATCGTATGTTCAACTGATACTCCAGGGTTTCGAGAAAATACATCAAGCAGCTATGATTAATGCTGTCGACAGCGGCTCTAGACTCGTATTTGCCGTAGGATTTGTAGCATTAGGGCTCGAGGCGTCTGGAGCACTGGTAGGATACGTTCTTGGATTCGCCTTCGCAACATTACTTGGATTTTGGGTCATATATCGTCAGTTCTATTCCGGCGTTAGTTCCGCTGATGCTATTGAAAACGGATTGAGGAGACGCATCGGCGAGTACGCGGTACCATTGACTGCAACTAATACGGCAAATACGTTGGATAAAAGGGTGGACATTATCCTCGTTGGCATCTTGATAAATCCTGTTGCTGTTACGTATTATACTATTAGTAAACAAATCGTACAGTTCGTTCAAACCCCGATCAGTGCGCTCGGGTTCACACTTTCGCCGACATTCGGGGCTAAAAAAGCCGACGGCAATATAGAACAAGCTGCTCGAATATACGAGGAGGCAGTAACTCACTCGTTATTGCTCTATATTCCTGCGGCGGCAGGTATAGTTCTCGTCGCCGAACCAGCCGTACAACTCGTATTTGGAGATCAGTATAGCGGTGCAGTCCCCGTTTTGCAGGTTCTCGCTCCGTTCGCTATCTTACAGTCCATTACGAAGGTCACGAGCAACGGGCTGGATTTTCTCGGGCGCGCGAAAGATCGGGCAGTGGTCAAGGGGGTTACAGCCGTTCTAAACGTTGGTCTCAACATCTTACTGATCCCGATGCTTGGCGTTATCGGGGCCGCAATAGCGACTGTCATCACGTATTTTCTCTACACTGCTTCGAACGTCTACATTATCCATTCCGAATTCAATCTCAGAACACGATTATTAGCAGGGAAAATAGCACATATCGTTGCTGTTACTGCGGTGATGGCGACTACTGTCTCTGTCGTTGTTGCCCGCGCGGATGGATGGGTATCGTTAGTAGCCGTAGTCACTCTTGGCGTCGTTGTCTGGGGTATCTTATCAGTAGTAACTGGCTTATTAGACCTCAAACAAATCGCTTCTGTGTTATAATCAGTCAGATGGTCAAATATGAGTGATAAAACAAAATACGATCGCAGTCGGGGTACTACATCCGTTAGCGAAAAGATTGAATGTCCAGAATGTTCCACGAAGATCATTTTAGATCAAGCCCACTGTCCGCAATGTGGAGAGGCCATCTTTGACGAAGGGATACTCTCATACATTCCATCTGATAGCCAGTCTACGTGTCCGGTGGCCGATGCCGATATCGATACCCTGTTTGAAAAAAATAGGGTGGAATCACATGAGGATGAAGCCGATAAGGAGCAACCCGATCTATTATCTGAAATATTTGATGTCAGACGAGATCTGTGGCGGGTACTCGTAGCAGAGCACATCAGTGGTCGGTGTCTCGACATGTACGCTGGGTTTGGTCGTCGCTCAATGCTGATTTCTGAACTGGCAAACACGGTGTACGCAGCCGACCCTGACCGATCGCGTCTCAAGATTGCGGCTAAGCGAGACGATTACGAGAGCTCAAACAAGGTTGTTCCCATCCACGCCACGGTTGACCGTCTACCGTTTGAAACCGGAGGGCTCGACACGATTGTCGCTGACCTTACAAATCGCGCCAATGTCCGTTCGGAGCTCGCTTCCCTAGAGAGGTATCTGGATGATAATGGTTCCTTGATTTTCTTGGCCGACGGGTGGACACACACCACAGGCCTCACCGGTATAGTAGGCATAGATGATTCTACTAACAAGAATACTAGATCGTCGTCACACAGAACTGCCGCCGGATACCGGTCGATTGCTCGCTCTATCGGATTCGATAACGTATCGATTTATGCTCTGTTTCCAACTGCTTCGAGACCGCTCTATGCGTTCGATATCCAAAGTGATCTGGCTGTCAATAAGCTAATCGAACACCTTTTCGAACCAAAGAATGGCCTGGTAAACGCCTGGAAGCCGTTACTGTCGTTAGCAAACCGGTCCAACGCCCTGAAGTACTGCTACCCCTCCTATCTCGTCACATGTACTAATGATCACGTCCCGCCGGCGTTCGAGTTATTGAATCCGCTCGTAATTCCCGGACGTGCCCGCTCGGTTGTTCTCGATGTTTCAGACCAGGGTGTTAGTAAGGTATTGAAGGTGCCGAACAGAGATGCCCACGCACCATTCACAGAGAGAGAACACTCATTGCTTACCAGACTCCAATCGAGCGAATCCGGAATTTCGTCAGCACTTCCCGAGGGTGAGGCGACCGGATCTCGTTTTGGCCAGGTACGAACGGAACAACCCATCGACGGAGTACCTCTCGACAAACGACTTGACGGGAGCGGCCAGTCGTTGCGACAGGTTCTTCATATCGGGCTTGATTGGTTGATCGATTTCCAGCAAGCATTCCGAGATCGTAAAGTAGTTCGCTCACCCAGTGAGGTGCGCGAGGATCTTCGTTTCGAACCGTCGAATCTTGCCCCCCCTGAAGTCACAGCTCCGGTTGTTACACTCTCAACCGCCGCTCACGGTGATTATCTCACAACCAACATCTACACCAACGAGGACGAGGTAGCCAGTGTGATTGACTGGGAGTACGGTGGAATGTCCGTTTCGTCGATCATCGATGCAGGATTATTACTAATAGATGCCGTACTTCGGACGGTCGGTGATTTTGAGCAAGCAATTCGGATTATTCTTGGGAAAAATGAAAAATATTCGTCAATAATAAATGGATATATACAGAAGTATTGTGATAGCATGGATATTCCTCACCGCACATTCGTTCTTTATCTCCCATCAGCCTACCTCCATCGCCTTGCCATCGATTGGCAATATGATGCTGTTAGCACGTACACGAGGCGAATGGATAATCGTATCCAGCGTATAAACGCGGTGTATAGGGTCGTCGAGGAAATGGGTTTCTCTTAACGACCTCAAAGCCCGTTCTGCTTCTACCCTTTCACGAGAGTTTGATCCGGGCAAACCGGGGACTACGACATTTCAGAAACGGGTATAGATACCAGTATAGTATTGAATATTTTATGTTTAACTGTTTAAAAGAAATCGGTAAGGTAGGTCTACTGTTCCCGTTGCTATTTTTCGAGAGATAGTAATTTTGAGGTCCTTTTACGATCCTTCCTGTATGCTGTAGTCGATAAAAATCCGGCTTGCCCATTGTGACTGTTTTAGGATATTATTTAAATATATTGTACGCTACAGGTAAACATCTTTTATTATATGGTAAGTAAAAGTCATCTATTAATTTCAAAGATTAGGATACGGAAAGTTTATAATGGTTAGATAGTACCTAACGTGTGTATGAAGAACGATACAGTAGACGAAGACAGTCCGGAAGATAGTAAGAAAGAATTAATCGGAGTGCAAGCCTCTACTGAAAGTACTTCGGTGAACCGGCGATCCTATCTCAAAATGGCAGGAGCTGCAGCAGTCGGGACAGCAGCCATCAGTACTACGAGTGCAGCAGAAGACCACGATGTAATAGAGGTAGGGCCTGGAGAAACCTATTCGGCACGCCTCGGTGACGGAGACTCTCTAGAAAACGTTATAATCGATATCACCGCCAACGGCGCAGGCTACTCTATTAAAGCCGATGGCGATGGTTGGGCTATCCGTAACGTCGGGGTGCGTGGGCTCTGGGATCACACTCCCAGTTCAAGCCCACTGACTGTAGAAGTCCCCGACAGCAACGGATCGGCTCTGATCGAAAACGTGTATCTTCCCGGTGCGGAGGATTACCAGAGGGATGATCCTACTGGAATCTACGTTTTTCCTTCCACTGCTGGTACTCTCGAAATCCGCAACGTGTACATTGCACAATGCGGTGACAACGGGATCTATGCATCCGCACCAGCTAATCCTGATTCCCATCCTGTACCTGGCGCACATGGATCGATTCAAATATACGATTCATATATCACGCGCTGTCGTGTGAACGTCCGACTAAGTACAGCCAGTTCGCTTGCAGAGAACGTCGTCTCCACCAACCCGGTTGGTGGCAAAGCAGCGTTCCGCGATTATTACGGCCTAGGCGTTACGTTCCGAAACTGTGATGCATACTCTCCGGGCAACAAGTGCTTCAAATCTGGTAGCTCAACCTGGAATGGAAGTCGTGATGTCTCGTGTGGCCCCGGTCCCACTCTCGAAAATTGCCGGGCGGAGGGAGGCACTATTATCAGCGGACCGTGCCCAGTAAACGGTTCTCCTGACTCAAATCCTCGTACCGAACCTCCGGAGGGAGTGCCCTTATCGGCTAAAGATGCCGCTTCTGGAGACGCTTCATCTAGCAACTCACAACAAGAAGATACTGCACCGATACCGGAAGATGCGGCATCTATCGAGGACGTCTGGAACAACAGCGAAACAAATCATATTGTCCTTAGCGGAGGAGACGACGGCGGGGCAGGTTATCAGCTCAACGGCTTCGGAAAAGTTGCAATAGGTGACGGCGCAAATACTTCTCCCGACGATCCCTATCGAGATTCGACAACAATCGAGGACTCGGAGTTCGAGATCAAAGGGCATCTGGGTGGTGCCTCTGATGACTGGCACGTCACCGGTGCAATCGAATCTGTCGACGTAAATGGCAGTGTCATGGCGACGATCAACGGGACTGAATTCGATCCGAATGAGATCGAAGGCGTCGGTAGTTGGGATAACAACGAAGTGGACGACGACACAGAAACGGATGACACTGAAGAAGGTGGACAGGCAGAGTTGACAAATTCCATTGTTATCGACGGGACCGTATCAGAGGATGAGGTTGTGATGTACTCGTTCGAAGTAGACGGAGAAATTCAAAAGAGCGAAGGACTGACATCGTTAGCTAACGACCGCCGTCCTTGGGATACTATGCAGTCAGTTTCCTCTGACACTGAAGCCGTTGGGGTCATCGGCAATGGTTCTGACGGGTATCGATATTTCGGAAATATAACCAGTCTCGAAATCAAGGGCGATGCTGACGTGAATCTCAATCGTAATTAGAATACACCAATATAGATGGTGTTGACCTGAACGATAGAATCAACGAATCATCCGTCGAGATCTTACATATATCGACGACGATCTCCACGGGCGGGCAGAAGCTACTTCCCTGCGATTCTTATCGGTCGTGAACCTACTCAAGCATTGATCGTTTCGTGTCAGTCTCTCCCTCGAGAATTTGGTAATTATCTGTGTTCCAATGTTGTAGTGTACGTCCCTGCTGATCGTCGTATCGACATATCCGCTCTAACCGATATTTCATCGAATCCCGATAGGGGATATTGACGAAAAATCGAGTGTGCTCTTAGATCATCTTACTTATATAAAACCTCGATTTTTGTATCGTATTTTATGTAATACTGAAATTCGAGCGCTGTTATTACTGTATGAGAATAGAATAACCAACTACTACTGCGACTAGTATATAATTTGTAACAAAGTATAGCTGTAACCACTTACTCTATATCAAGTTACCTATCAAAATTATAAAATTATGATTATACATGAAACCGAACTATCCACGTATCTTGTGACATTCATCGCACTGGGAATGATACTATCAGTCACAGTCGCTCCCGTCGCGGCGGGTATCAGTCTACAGCAACAGAACGACGATACCCCGCAGAACTACTCCGTCGTTCAAAATGGCGAGTGTACGACGATCACGTCGTTCGGAGACGGATCCGAATCGGTCGAGGAGTTCTACGACTATCGAACTCCGTACACCCAACAGAGCAGTTACACCTACAGTTCCTTCGGAACGACACAGTTTCAACAGGACAACACCAGCGTTCTCTTTTTCTACGAGGGGGCCGAGGGGGCCAGTCTCGTACTCGTCCACGGTCATCTCGACGGTGATTCCGCGGGCGGCGCTCTCACGATGGAGTTAGAGGGCCTTCCCGAAGAGGGTGAATGGGTCATCGAGGACGATAACTACGAGGGCCAGTACGACGAGTTCGATCACGCTGGGACGTCCAGTCGAATCACGTGGGCGTGGACTGAGAACCGGACCGACGGCGGGGTGTTCCAGGGCGGACTCGGAGACGGTTTCGAGATAACTGTCGATCCGGCGTTCAACGACGACGCTGACTTTCGCGTGTATGAGGGCAACATTACCGAGTGGCAGGCCCTCTCGGACACCGGAGACGACATCGAACGGACCGCTCTCGACTTCCAGCAGATAACGATTCTCCCCGGGGCATGTTCTTCGTTTACAGTATCCGAACTGAGCGCACCGAACGAGATAGACAGTACCGAGGAGTTCGAGGTCAGTGCAACCGTCGTGAACGATGGTAACGCCGAGAGCACGTTTACCGTTCCGTTCAGGGTTGACGGCGAGGTCGTTGAGGAAGCAACGACTACGCTCGAACCGGGCGAAGAAGCCGATGTGACAGCGACGATGCAGTGGACAGGGAACGGCACGCACACGATCGAGGCCGGTGATAGGACGGCCGAAGTGACGATTATCGATCCGAAATCCCCGTCGGAAAACGGTGGGGAAGGCCCCGGAAATAACGGGCAGTCAGGCGGATTTACGTACGCTGCTGCGATCGGTGCACTCGCCATAGCGGCCGCGTTCTGGCGCCGACGTCGATGAGGGTGCCACTCATCTCAGCGTCGCGTTCGTGACATTACACGTTCTTTCAGACGTACTGAGACGGGTGACAAAGAAACGTCAGAGAACGAGCGTCGATGGATGATCCATTCTATGAACTCCAGTGTACGGCGTCAGTATTATCTGCGTACCCGTGTTATGAACCCCTATGAGTACTGAAACGGCATCGAACGACGACGGTTCGAGAACCGTCAGGGTGACAGAGGCCGCCGCGGAAGAGGCGCTATCGCTCCTCGAATCGGAAGGGCTTGACGACGGGGTGGCGGGACTTCGACTGTTCGTCCAGCAGGGCGGGTGCGCTGGCCTTTCGTACGGGATGCGCTTCGACGACGAACCGGACGATGACGACACGATCACCGAGCACAACGGCTTGCGCGTATTCGTCGATCCGGCCAGTCAGAACTACATCGAAGGCAGCGTCGTCGACTACGAGAGCGGGTTGCAGGCGGAAGGGTTCCACGTCGAGAACCCCAACGTGGTCAGCGAGTGTGGCTGTGGTGAGTCGTTCCGAACCTGATCAGTCTTCGAGTTCGAACGCGATGTCGACCTCTGCCTGATACTCGCGGCCCTCCACGGACGCGACCTCGACACCGAGATTGTCGACTTCCACCCAGTGAATGTTTTCTAGCGTTTCTTCGGCCCGATCGACTGCGTTGTCAGCCGCATCCTCGAAACTGTCCGTACTCGCGCCGATCATCGTGATCTTTTTGAATACCATGATAACGTACCCCGTATGTGTATTTTTACCGAGATCACTTAAAATGCGCCCGCGGATCGTCGCAGGCGACGCTCGGTAGAACGCGTGAGTCAGTCGAGCGATCAGGCGCGTGTATAACGGGAAGAGCCAGTTACTGCTGGGTCAGCAGGTCCCCATCCTCGTCGTACCGGAACCCAGCGTCGCGAAACAGCGATCTGGCCAGTTCCGGGTCAGCCTCCCCGTCCTCGCCCGGGAACGGGCCGAGCATGCTCTCGCCCGTCCACTCGAACTCCTCGGTGAGATACTTGGTCCGCTGAAGCGGTGTGTTCGACGGTATCGCGTATCCGCTTGCCACTTCCTCGGCGATATATCCCCGGTCGACGAGACGGCTGACGATCCGTCTGAACCGGTGATTTCCGAGTGGATGTCGACGGGTATTGAACCCGATCAGGAAGAACTCGGTCCCTTCACCGAGGAGCACCTCGAGTTCCTCGAACTCCTCTTCGAGAGCATCCGTGTCCAGTATCGGTAATGAGGCCGCGGTAATATCTCGTTCGCCGTTGTCGATGGCGGCGATAGCGACGCCGGGGTTAGCAGCGACCTCGAAATCGACTTCCTCGAACGTCGACTCGGCGATCAGTGGCTCCAGCGCCTCGTCGGGATTCTCGATATCGAACAGGAAGTGGTCGACGTTACGCGTCAGCGTTAGTCCCTGTTCGTCCGTCGCCTCCTCGAAGACGAAGGGACCGCTACCGATCGGCTCTTCATTGTCGATCTCAAGTGCCTCAGACTGATACGTTTGTATCCGTTTCGTGTGATCTTCCCACCTGTGTTTCGGGAGCATCGGCACCGTCAGCGCACGGCGTGCGACTTCGACACTCGTATCCTGGAACTCCAGAACGACTTCGGTGTTCGAGCGCGTGTCGACATCGTCGACGAGCGAGCTTCGACCGCGAAAGCGCATTGCAGGCACTGGATCTTCGGAATCGCTGAGTGTCGTATCCTGCAAGAACTCGTACGTGAACGCGACGTCCGCAGTCGTCAACGGCGTGTCGTCGTGCCACTGGAGCGTCGGACGTAACTGGATGGTAGCAGTGACACTGGTGCCGGAGTCGGCCCACGTAACGTCCTCGGCCAGCCACGGCGTCAAATCCCCGTCGATCCGCTCGAAGAGCGGTTCGTAGATCAGGTCGAGAATCGCGTTGTCGGTCTCGTTTTCCGAAACGAGTGGGTTCCAGTTTGTCGTGGCGTTCGACCGGAGCAGGCTCACACGGAGGCTGTCGCGGTCAGGGTTTGCCCGTTCGAGGTTGAGATATGCGTGTCTCGTCGCCAGTCCGTTCGGTATCGACTCGGTCGAGAGATCCCGTCGCGTGGCCGTCAGTCGGGACGGAAATCCGATGGTAGAAAACGGCTGTAGTTCGATCAACCGGCGCTGCAGGTCCTCGACCGCATCTTCTCGGGCGGTCCCCAGACTCCGGCGTTGCCGTTCGAGCAGGTCGTCGATGATCGGACTTGTGATGCCGTAGGGGTTCTGCCAGCCGGGTTCTTCGGTGAATCGCGTATGCAACAGGGCCCGAAGTTCATCCGGATCGTCGATCAGGGGATGCCGACCCACGAAGATGTCGAAATCGTGGTCGATCAACAGCGTACGGAAGGCTTGTTCGTCGTCCTGAGGGTCGAGCGTCGCGTCGATGCCCGCAAAATTTAGATTATCAGCGAGTTGGCGGGCGATCTGGACGCCGACAGCGTCGTCATCGGCAGGGAGGGTCGTAACGTCGAGAGACAACTGGTCGGGGTCAGAACTGTCAAACACGTCGAGCATACCCATACAACCGGCTGTCGAAGCCAGCGTAGCCGCTCCTGTTGCGGCCAGCAGCTCTCGACGATAGGTGGTGCGAGGAGGACCCATCTAATGAGGCTAGAGTGGTCCCCGACTTACAGTTTTCTCATCCATCTGACCATCGGCCGCGAAGCTTAGCGCTCGAATAACCGGGGCTTGAGGGCGGAAAAAGAGCGTAGTGGGGTTCAGGCCGCTTCTGCGGCCGGTGGTGCACGGACGACCTCGTAGTCGTCGTCCTCGACGGTGATGATGGCCCAGTCGTACTCGGGATTCGCACGCCGGATCCGGCGACGAACGTCTCTAACGCTGTGTTGATATGTTACGAAGCAACGTAGAGATCCGGACGTCGGTGGCGATGTCGGTTCGGGCATTGGTGTGACCTCCACGGCTTTCCATCCTCGTTCGGCCGTGAACTCGCTGCCACTTTCCGAGACTGTGTACCCGAGCTCTGCGAAGATTGACCTCGCTTCACTGGCAAGCGGGTTGTTAACGGTTCCCATTCAGCTTGAGTTACCACGCCGATCATCATAAACTTACTGGCGAGGGGGAGTCTCGCGCTACTCGTGAGCGGCGTCCCACTCCGTCGGCTTCCGGAAGTTGCCGCACTGGTTACATTGTATGCGTCCCATTGCGTCCATGGCGTTGTCGACCGTCTCACAGTGGGCGCAGAACCAGCCGTACTTCTCTTCACGGGCCGATGTGCCGTAGGCGACATAGAACGGTGCCTTCGAACCGCGGTCGCCCTCGTCTTCGGCGACGAACACCGTCTCCCCATCGTCCGTCGTATGCGTTCTCATACGACAGTACTGGGGAGAGAGGAACAAAGGTGATTCGACACACCCCGCGTTGACATCCTCCCCGCCCTGAAGGGCGAGGATTCCCGACCGCAGTTGGGATATTAGGGTTTGGAGTCTACCACCTCTGCCCGAGGTTGGAATCCTCGGGAGAGGTCATGAAGGTAGACTTTGGGCTGTGCCAACCAGCCGGTACTCCTATCCCCGCCAACACTGGCCGAAGACTCAGAGTTACTTTGGTTCAAGTTGAGGCGAATGTTCTCCGCTCCATTCACATCAGCGTTGAACGCCGCATCACACGGCTCGCAGACGTACAGGCCGCGTTCCACGCGCTGACTGTCGTCTTCCCTACCGCACACGCAACACGTTTTACTCGTGTCGTGCTCTGAAACTTCTACGACCTCGATACCCTCGACTTTCGCCTTGTAGGTGAGAATCGAGGTGAATCGGTCGAACGCCCAGCCGTGGAGGTCGAGGTTCCCGTGCTTCCCCCAGTTCTTCGACTCACCGTTCTCGTCCTCACGGACACCAGCAAGCTTTCCGACGTTGATATGACCAACACCTTTTTCGACACACCGCTCTACGATGTGCTTTGCTAATGAGTGGAAAAAGTGGGTGCGGCGCTCCGACCACTTGTGGTGCAACCGAGTAGCCCGTTCGTCACCAGAGTCGTCGCACTTTGCGACTTCCTTCGGAAAGTAGTATCCGTCCTGCTTCAGGCGGTTGCCGGGGTACAGGTCGGCGTCCTCGGTGCTGTACGCGACCGCCGCGAAGTTACAGATGCCGAGGTCAACGCCCGCCGTCTCGTTGCCGGGTGCGTTGGACGTCTCGATTTCGTCTTTGCAGACGAGATGCAGTTCCCAGCGTTCCTTCTGCTGGTCGTAGACGGCCCGGACCTGTTGCAGGTTCTTGACCTCTACGCCGGGACGGGTTTCGTATTCGACAAGGATGTATTCCCATGCTTTCGGGTGTTCCTTGTGGTTCGCGCCCTTACTGAGTCGGACGCGGTTGTTTTTTGAGTCGTGTTTGATACCGTTCTGCTTCCACGTCACGGTGCTTCGTGGGTGTTCTTCGTGGACGCGACGGCCTTCCGAGTCGTAATAGTTCTTTTTGCGGTAGCCGGGCGGATTCGCGCGATCATCGGACTTCCTCTTTTCGTACCACGAGTTGAAGGCTTCAGCAAGTTCCTCCAGAACCCGCTGACTGGACTGCGAGTGCAGTCCGTTGTACTTGTTGTGGGTCTTCAACTCGTCTTTGAGGTCGCCGTGGCCGGGAATCTCGCCTGTCTCCTCCCAGACTTCTCGGGAGTGGTAGTTTGCGACGTTCCAGAGTTTGCTGGCCGACCATCCGTGGCAGTCGAGCGGTTCCTCTACCTGCGCGTAGTTGAGGATTTTCGCTCGATGCGTGCGGTGGACTTCTAGCATTCTGAACGCCTGTATAATCGCTTATACATCTATCTATCATAAAAGTTTGGTTTGAGAACGGGGGAATATCCAACCCTGCTATCAACGGTGGAATACGGAGGAGTTGTCGGCAGTATCCCCGCCCTGAAGGGCGGGGTTTTAGCCTTGAATCTTCCATAATCGCCTGTCAGCCGAACACTATATACGGGTTCGCCGACTTCTATTTCGGTATGTCGTTGCGACTCCTCCACTACTCTGATCTAGAAAACGCCTTTGATGATCCCGACCGTATCGCTCGGCTGGCGGGGCGGATCGAATCGCTCCGGGATGGCGCAACGCTCGTTGCCGGAACCGGAGACAACACCGCCCCCGGCGTCCTCGCACTGAGCGAGGACGGCAAGCAATCACTCGATTTCTTCGAAGCGGTCAGGCCCGTCGTCGATACACCCGGCAACCACGACTTCGACCACGGCTATGATGCGCTCCGGGAGATCATCGTAGAATCCCCGCAGACCTGGGTGAGCGCCAACGTCGAACTCGACGGCCACCGGTTCGGCGAAGATGTCGGTGTCGAGCCCTGGACGGTCGTCGAGCGCGGCGACTACCACGTCGGTATCGTCGGCGTCACGACCCCCACAACGCCCTCGATCACACCGCCTGCATCGACTCTAACAGTAACTGATCCGGTCGCCGCCGTCGAGGACGCCATGGAGGCGATGGACGACCAAAGCGTGGACGTGACCGTCGTGCTCGCCCACCTCGCCGACGACGAACAGATCGCTCGCCAGTGCGACGTCGACGTGATCCTTGGCGGTCACGTCCACGAAGATCGGATCGAACGAATCGACGGGACGGTTCTAACCCGGCCACCAGCGGGTGGCGACACGCTGTACGAGGTCGTGCTCGACGAGGACGGCACGGCGTCGGTGAACCGAAACACGGTCGAGGACGCTCCCGTCGACGAGAGCGTGGCAGCGGCACTCCGCGAGCGAAAACAGCGTGCTGGACTCGAATCGACCGTTGCGACCGTCGATCGACCGATCGAACGCACGGAGGCGACGACACTCCGCGGTGAGAGCCGAATCGGGAACTTCGTCGCCGACGCCTATCGCTGGTCGACTGGGGCGGATATCGGACTCCAGAACGGCGGCGGCATCCGGGACGGCGAAGCGTTGTCAGGAGACGTAACTGTTGCCGACCTGATCGGCATCGTCCCCTTCGAGGAGGCGACCGTCGTGGCGGAACTGAGCGGCGCGGAACTGCTCGACGTCTGCCGCGAAGCTAGCGGCCAGCGGCTCGATATCGGTGATCCGGACTGGTGGCACGCACACGTCAGTGGCGCTGAGATCGTCTGGAACCGCGCTGATGATAGACTCGTCGACGTCTCGGCGAACGGAACTCCGATCGAACCGGAGGAGACGTACACCCTGGCGACATCATCGTACCTCGCCGTGACCGACGAGGAGTTCCCGACGCTCACGGAGGCCCACGTCGTTAGCGAGGGGCCGGTCCAGTACGACGTGCTCGTAGAGTACGCCCGCGAGGTAGGGATCCAGCCCACGACGGAGGGGCGAGTCCGGTGGCAGGACCGCACCGATATCGAACAGCCGGGACCTCCACACACGGCAACTGAAGAGGAGTGAGAAGGTTTAGGCCCGTTGCCGTACTGAATCTACATGATGAGTAATGTGGTCGTCCCAGTCCGGTACCCACTCAGCAAACACTCCAGACAGACGCTCGGACAGGCGATCGAACTGGCCAACGAGCGGGACGCCGACCTGTCGGTCCTCCACGTCGATCTCTACCAGAGCAGCCACGACGTCACGCGAGCGGAGTTGAAACGCTCCGTCGAGGACGAGTTCGGCAAACTCCCGAACGCGCGATACATCGCCCGGAAGGGATTTCTCGTGGAGGAGACGATCCTGGAGGAGATCGCGAACGAGGACGCGGACGTCGTCGTGATCGGCCACAAACAGGAGGGGCGATGGCGACAGATGATCCGAAAGCTCGTCTCGGATCCGGACATCGAGAGCTATCTGCGCGAACGACTGGACTGTGAACTCGTTACCGTCGGGGCGCCGAGCCAGTAGTTCCGGTTCGGACGCCCGGTCTCGGGCACCTGCCGCTCACTCACCCGGGCGATTGGCACCAGCGTCGCGGTCGGTTGCCGGGTCTGCGGACTCCATGTCTGGTCCGCCGTCCGGGCTTGCGGAACCCTCGGCTGGAGACTGTCCTGACTGCTGCGAGTACGACACCTGTGCCTGGCCGCTCGTCTCGTCGAAGACGACATGTGTGTGCGGGTAGGCTATCTCGACGTCGGCCTCGTTGAGTGCGTTCCAGACGTTCGATTTTACTTCTGATTCAACCACCTGCAGTGTGTACGGCTGTTCCACCCAGTATCTGAGCACCAGTACGATTCCGTTGTCCCCGTACTCCTCGAAAAAGCAGGTCGGCGCGGCCGCAAACCGAGTGCTCCCGATCCGGATATCCGGACCTCCACTGATCACCTTGTCGACGCGACGGGCGGCACGTTCCGTGACCCTGCGGGCCTCTTCGATGTCGCTCTCGTAGGTCACCTGTAGCTCCAGGGACCGGCGCGTCCGCTCGTCTTCGGCGGAGTAGTTGATCACGTCCCGGTCGCGGATCGTCGAGTTGGGGATGACGATAAAGGTGTTGTCGAAGGTAAACATCTTGGTGTACCGGAGCGTGATGTCGTCGACAAAGCCCTTCTGTCCCTCGTCGACGAGTTCGATCATGTCGCCGATCTCGAACGGTCGATCGGCCAGCACGAACAGGCCGCTGATGACCGAGGCGACGATCGGAGCGAGGATCACACCGAGCACTGCGCCGAACACCGCGCCGGATAGGAGGACATCACCGGTATCAAGACGGAGGATCCGCGCCGCAATTAACACGAAGATCATGAGGACGGTGGCACGGATCCCGCCCAGTACCGTCTGCGTGATGCTGGGTCGCTGGAACTGACGGGCGATGGCCCGTCCGACCGATCGGACGACGAACTTCGAGACGTACCAACCGAGCACCAGCACGAAGAGGGCACCGAGTACTTCCCAGACACGGATCGGTACGTTCTCGATAGCCACCTCCCTGACCTGTGAGATGACCGAAAGCGCGAGATCCGAAGCCAGAGGGAGGAAAAGGCGGTGAGAGAGAGGCATACTGTATGCATTCTGTCGCACGCGATAAGCGTTTTTGTCCCGGGCGACAGATCCAGGTGACTGGCCCGCAGATGTGAAGATATGGACGATCACACGCGGGACCCCTCCGTTGCCCCACCCGACGGTGCGCCGACGGGCTGGGTCCCGGACGAGACTGAGGGTCACTGGGAGCACGCGACGCTTCGGCGGGCCACGGTCCACGGCGTCCGCCTGTACAACAGCGGCGAGTTCCACGAAGCACACGACTGTTTCGAGGACGAGTGGTACAACTACGGAAGCGGGAGCACGGAAAGCGCCTTCGCCCACGGGATGGTGCAGGTCGCCGCTGGCGCGTACAAACACTTCGATTTCCGGGACGACGACGGGATGCGATCGCTGTTCGAGACGGCGCTCGGCTATCTCCGTGGTACCCCACGCGACTACTACGGGGTTGACGTGCTGGATGTCAGGACCACACTGACGAACGCCCTCGAGGATCCCGAAACGCTACACGGCTGGCAGATACGTCTCGACGGGGCGACGCCGACGGCGCGCGAGGTAGATTTCGCGTTCGCGGCCGAGCGCTGAGAGAGAGATCAGGCTATCCGACACGGGATGACAGCCACAAAAAGTACCGAATCGAAACGTGAGCTACCGCATCGGCGAATCGAGGACGGCTTCGAGCAGTTTCGTCTGTGCAGCCGAGAGATGCTCCGAGAACGTCGAACGGGCGATATCCAGATCCTCGGCGACCTCGCCGGCGTTCGCACCCTTGGGATACTCGAAGTAGCCGAGTTCGTGCGCGCGTTCGAGCACGTCCCGCTGTTTGTCCGTGAGCCGGCTCCGATCGACCGGGACGATATCCTCGCCTTCGGCCGGATCGAACTTCGAGAGGGTCTGGAGTCGGACGCCGTCGTAGCGCTCCCGGAGTTGTTCGATCACCGATCGGACGTTACTGACATCCTGTGCGCGGAAAGTGATAAACAACGATCCGTCCTGGGCCCGGACGTCCGCGACCGGTGGCCCGGACATCTCGACCAGGTCGCAGGCACACGGATCGGCCCGATCACGGTCGAAGCGGTAGACGGATCGGGTGCCGTCAGACGTGATCTCCGATGCGTCTATCTCCCCTTCGGCGGTCGCAGAGACGACGAACTCTTCGCCGACGGTACCATCCACAGCCGCGCTCGCACGATCAACACGGTCGATACGTGTGTTCGTTTCCGACGAGGCGCCTGCAACGGGACAATCGCCTGGCGACGATACTTCGACTTGGGCGCGCACACCTCCGGTCATATACTGGGTGTTAGAAGCCAGCCGTCATATACTGGGTGAGCGATTTTCAGGATCTGAGAATCCCTCGTGTGCTGTGGTCACACAGCTATACACAACCGAGAACGCGGGGGAAAATGCGCTGAAACAGAAATCGACAACAGTCGATTTATATGAATGTATCCTCCAATTACGGTAGAATGGTACGGGATCCGTTCGCGGAGAAAGAGCGACCCGACGTGCAGGATCTACTCGGAGCCCTGGAGGATCCCGACTGTCGGACTATTATCCGAAAACTCGACGAGCCGATGACGGCCGGCGAGCTATCGGATCACTGTGACATTCCACAGTCGACGATCTACCGAAAGCTCGATACCCTCTCCAACGCGACGTTGCTCGAAGAACTGACCGAGGTTCGGAGCGACGGACATCACACGACGCGATATGATGTCGCGTTCGAGGAGGTTACGCTCGCACTGAACGAGGACCGAGAGTTCGAGTACGAGGTCTCCCGCCCTGCACGGACGCCGGACGAACGACTTGCGGACATGTGGTCGGAGGTCAGTAAGGAACTATGAGCCCACACGCCGAAACTGCAGCGGAAGTTACGACAGCACTCGCAATCGTAAAGACACTGATACTGATCCTCGGGACCGTCATCACCTACTACGCATTCAAGGCGTATCGACGGACCCAGAACACGGCATTAGGAGCGCTCGCCCTCGGGTTTGGGACGATTACATTAGGATCTTTCCTCGCGGGCGTCGCCACAGACGTGCTGAACGTCCCGCTGGCTCTCGGCGTCCTCATCGAGAGCCTCCTCGTGTTAGTCGGCTTCGTGATTATCGCGTACTCGCTGTACGCGCGGTAGGACGAACTTACCATAGTCACACCTCCCCCCGGATCGGCCGTATCGACCCTCGATAGCCCTGTAGCGTCCGGTCGCTCCGTATTACAAGAGGGAGACGACACGACCGAAAAGCGTTTTCTCCGGCGTACGTAATCGATACCCATGCACGTCGTCGTCAACGCCGCAATGAGCGCGGACGGGAAACTCTCCTCGCGACGACGCGAGCAGATCCGTATCAGCGGCGCGGACGACTTCGACCGTGTCGACCGGCTGCGCGCGGAGAGCGACGCCGTCGTGGTGGGCGTCGGAACGGTACTCGCGGACGATCCGAGCCTCACCGTCGACGAGACGGATCTGCTAGGCGACGACGCGGCGAACGGGCCCGCACGGGTCGTCGCTGACTCGCGCGCTCGCACGCCAGCGGACGCACGAATTCTCGACGACGCCGCGACGACCTACGTCCTCGTGAGCGAGGCCGCACCGGCGGACCGGATCGAGACGCTGTCGGATCGAGGAGCGACGGTCATCACCGCCGGCGAAACGCAAACCGACCTGACTGAGGCTCTCGACGCGCTGGAAGCGGCCGATGTCGAGCGCCTGATGGTCGAGGGAGGCGGAGAACTGATCTACTCGCTGTTCGCCGACGACCTCGTCGACGAGTTGTCCGTGTTCGTCGGCCCGACAGTCATCGGCGGTCGCGATGCGCCGACGCTCGCCGACGGTGACGGCTTCGTCGAGCAGTTCCCGTCGCTCCGGCTCGCTGACGTCGAACGACTCGACGGTGGCGTATTGCTCCGATGGGACGCGACAGGCGAACAGTGAACGGAACAGTTAATCGGGATCCGCTCGAACCGTTCTCGGAAACAGGGTCTATCACGTGATACCAAACAGAGGGTGCCTTCGATGCGACTGATTCAGACGCTCGTCCCGGAGGGCAAACACGATGTCGTCATCGAGGTTATCGAGGAGGCCGAAATCGATTACGCGATGACCAGCGAGACGTCAGGGCAGGGGTACAGCGATATCCTCTACATCCCGGCGGAATCGGATGACGTCGAAGAGATCCTCGACGAACTGCGCGACGTCGGCGTCGAGCGGGAGGGGTACATGGTCGTTACTGACGTCGAGACCATCGTCTCCGAGCGGTTCGAGGAACAGAACGACGACGAGGAGGCAGACGAAGAGCGGATATCCCGGGAGGAACTCTCGACGAAGGCCCACAACCTCTCTCGCTCCACCCCGAACTACATCATCTTCACCGTGGTGAGCGCAGTCGTCGCGACCGCGGGGTTGCTCGAGGACAGTGCGGCGATCGTCGTCGGGTCGATGGTGATCGCACCCCTGATCGGGCCCGCGATGGCCTCTTGCGTCGGAACGGTGGTCAACGACAACGAACTGTTCTGGGCGGGGATCCGCTCGCAGGCGCTCGGCATCGTCGTCGCCGTGCTCAGTGCGACGCTGTTTGCGTTCTCGTACCGCCTCCTGTTAGTGTCGGAACTCGATCTACTGTTGATCCAGCAGGTGGTAGAGCGGGTCCATCCGGGTCTGCTCTCCCTTGCAGTTGCGCTCGGTGCCGGGATCGCAGGCGCACTCTCGCTGACCTCGGGCGCGGACGAGGCGCTCGTGGGCGTCATGATCGCCGTCGCGTTGATTCCGCCTGCCGCGAGCGTCGGTCTCGGCATCGGGTACGCGGATCCGGTCGTCGCCGGCGGGGCTGGCATCCTCGTGCTTGTCAACGTTCTCTCGATCAACGCCGCGGGGATCATAACGATCTGGAGCAAACGCTACCGGCCGACCCACTGGTTCGACGAGCGCCAGGCCAGACGCGACACGATCCAGCGCTTCGCCGCGTTCATTCTGGTCATTCTGGTGCTCTCGTCCTTTCTGGCAGTCAGTTCGCTTGACGCGCGCGACAACGCCGTCTTCGAGACGACCGTCCAGACAGAGATCGAATCCACTGTCGACGGTAACGTCCTCTCCGTCGAGTTCAATTACCAGCCGCAACTGCTCTCACAGAGCCAGACTGGCGTCGTCGTGCATGTAAACAGCCAACAGCGTGGGCTAGCCGACGACCTCCAGACGGCCATCGAAGCGGAGACCGGCAAGCGACTCGACGTGACGGTCGTCTACGAGGATGCGGAGCAGTCGGACGATCCCGGTGGCTCGTCGGGCGGCGGACAGTAGCGACTGTGGGCGAACGTCTCAAGAAAGGGCATCCGAATGTGTATCCGGCGATCAGTGGTCGTGACCGGTCAGTTCGCCGAACGTCGCGCCGAAGCGGTCCTCGAAGATGTCCATCGTCTGCTCTTCGATTGCCTGAACCTCCTCGCTCGGTTCGCCCTGTGCGTGGTGGACGGCACCATGGATGCGCTGTGCGAGGCTGATCATCGCCATGTCGGAGACGACCGTCGCCGCCGGCTCCTCGCCCTCGGAGAGTAGTTCCAGTAGCGCTGTGGGGACCTCGAACTCGTCAGTTGATTCGTCGTCGGCTTCGACCGTAACAGTGACCGTTTCGTTTGCCATACCGCCGATTGGACTCGAATACGTAAAAGAGCGGCTTTGTCCGTCCGGGAGATCTCCGACGACGATACCCGTCGCTTCGAGTAGACTACACTCTTCGAAGTGTCAGGCTACGAAAATCGAAGTATAGGCCAGGATATCGCCAGTCACTCGTGGGAGTCAGTCGTCGGCGACCGCTTCTGCGGTCTCGGCCTCAGTCGTGTGCTCCTCCAGATATTCGTCGGCATCCATGGCTGCCTTACAGCCCATCCCGCCGGCGGTGATCGCCTGCTGGTAGTGGTAGTCGACGACGTCGCCCGCCCCGAAGATGCCGGGGATGTCCGTCGCCGTCTGGCCACCGTCGAAACCGCCCTGGGTCTGCAGGTAGCCCGCCTCGTCCATTACGGCGTCGGTGCCTTCGAGATACTCGGTGTTCGGCGTATGTCCGATGGCGTAGAACACGGCACCGATTTCCTTCTCGTACTCCTCGGTCTCGGGGTCGTCGAGTTTGTCGGTCGGGTGGCCCTCGGGGTTCGTGACCATCGTCACCGATTCGACGCCGTCCTCCGGCGTGCCGTGGAGTTCGGTCACTTCGGTGTTTCGGATGATCTCGATTTCGCCCGCCTCGACTTTCTCCTCGACGCGGTCGATCCAGTAGTCCTCCGCGCGGAACTCCTCGCGGCGGTGGACGATGTGGACCGTGTCGGCGAACTTCGTCAGGAACGTTGCCTCCTCCATCGCGGCGTCGCCCCCGCCGACGACGATCATGTCCTCGTCGCGGAAGAATGCACCATCACAGGTCGCACAGGTGGAGAGACCGTAGCCCATCAGTTCGTCCTCGCCGGGGATGCCGAGCGTCCGGGCGCTCGCGCCGCTGGCGGCGATGACGGCGTCGGCCGTGTAGACGTCGCCGTTTTTCATCTCGACGCGGAAGGGGCGCTCCGAGTCGTCCACGTTCTCGACGATGCCGTGTGTCGTCTCTGCCCCGAACTGCGTGGCCTGCTCTTTCATCCGGTTGATCAGCTCCGGCCCGCCGATGCCGTCGGGGAAGCCAGGATAGTTCGCGACGTCGGTCGTCAGGGTTAGCTGACCCCCGGGTTCGTCGCCCTCGATCACCAGCGGTTCGTTGTTCGAGCGGCCGGCATAGATGGCCGCGGTCAGGCCCGCGATTCCCGTGCCGGCGATGATTAATTTCCTGTGCTCGACTATCTCGTCGTCCGAACTCGACTGGTCACTCATATAGTCTATCAAGTGTCTGAATCGGTATTTAGCTTGCGCTGTCTGGTCGTCCCCGTGAATGGACGCCTCAATATCCCTCCCGAGCAATACATAACTGCGGGCCGAAGGGCGTCGCGCTACGGGTGACGAAAGCGTCGCGCTACGGGTGACGAAAGCGTCGTGCCGCAGGAACTTTCTCCGACAGAGTTACACCCGAGTCGGCCGATCAGGCGAGTATGCCTGCCGATATCGACGAGAAGACCGACCGCTACGAGAGACTCCTCACGGAGGCGCTAGACGCCGCCGAGGTCGCGCCGCCGGCGGAGACGCCGATGGGCGAGGCCGCCGCGGAGTGTCTGGAGATGGCCGAGTCGTATCTGAAAGACGGTCGTCATTTTCGCGACGACGACGACCAGGTAAACGCGCTTGCGGCCTTTTCGTACGGCCATGCCTGGCTTGACGCCGGTGCGCGGGTGGGGCTGTTCGACGTCCCAACGGACGGACACCTGTTCACGGTGTGACCGGTATCGGACATCTCAGGCCGTGAATGGGCGGCAAATACTGTTGTTCCTGTCTTCGGGATAGTTAAGTGTCGCCCCACGCAAGTCTTTGCTCACATGAGCGCTGGGGTCACGATATCTTCGATGGCGAACTACGCAATTCTCGGATGTGGGAGCGTCGGCCACGTGGTAGCAGAAGAGTTATCCGAACATGACAAAGACGTCCTGATCATCGACAAGGACGAGGGACGTGTCGAGGCGCTGCGAGACCAGGATCTGAACGCACAGACCGCCGATATCAGGGACGTGGAGGTGGCAGACACTATCGCGGATCGCGAGGTAGTGTTGATTCTCTCGTCGGACGTGGAGGCGAACAAGGCCGCAGTCGAGAATATCCGCGCACAGAACGGCGACCAGTTTACGGTAGCCCGGGCGAGCGATCCGGTCTCCGCCGACGAACTGGACGAAATGGGTGCCGACGTGGTGATCAACCCGTCATCCGTCATCGCCGACTTCGCCCTGCGATCCCTGGAATCCGGCGAACTGGAGTACAAGGCCCGCCAGCTCGGCGACGTGATCTCGGATACGAAGGATCATATGGCCGTGATCACTCACGACAACCCCGACCCCGATTCGATCGCCAGTGCAACGGCGCTGCAGGCGATCGCGGAGCATCTCGGCGTCGACGCGGATATCTTCTATCTCGGCGATATCGGCCATCAGGAGAACCGTGCGTTCGTCAATCTGCTCGGTATCGAACTCAACGATTGGCACGAGGCCGATCCCGGAATCGACTACGATACGATCGCGCTGGTCGATCACGCCAAAGCCGCCGAGTCGGCGACCGGGTGGGACCCGGACGTCGTCATCGACCACTACGAGTCGGATGCCGAGTACAACCCCGGCTTCGCGGATATCCGGCCGAACATGTCCTCGACGTCGACGATCCTGACGAAGTACATCCAGGAGTTCGACATGAACGTCGGCGAGGAAGTCGCAACGGCACTGCTGTACGGCATCCGTGCCGAAACCCTGGACTTCAAACGCGATACGAACCCGGCCGATCTCACCGCGGCGGCGTATCTCTACCCCTTCGCCAACCACGAGACGCTCGAACAGGTCGAGTCGCCGTCGATGTCGCCCGAAACGCTGGACGTACTCGCCGAGGCGATTACGAACCGCGAAGTGCAGGGGAGCCATCTGGTCTCGAACGCCGGCTTCATCCGCAACCGCGAGGCGCTTGCCCAGGCGGCCCAGCATCTCCTCAATCTCGAAGGCATCACGACGACCGGCGTGTTCGGACTGGCCGACGACAAGATCTACCTTGCGGCCCGCTCGAAGGATATCCGGATGAACATCGGGAAGGTCCTGCAGGAGGCCTACGGCGAAATCGGCGAGGCCGCGGGCCACTCGACGCAGGCCAGCGCGGAGATCCCGCTGGGGATCTTCACGGGTATCGAGACGAACGATGACAACCGCGATACGCTCCTGCAGTTGACCGAAGAAGCAGTGAAGAGCAAACTGTTCGATGCGATGGGCGTCGAAAGCGGCGACAGCAACGGGAGTTAAAAAGAGCGAAACCGATCAGTCGTCGGCGCTGGCCGGCGGCGCGTCGATCTCGATTTCGCCCGCGTCGAGTTCTTCTTCGACTTCGCGGGCCGCTTTCACCATGTTCTCCATCTTGCCGTAGGCGACGTCCCGCGGGAGGAGTTTGACGCCGCAGTCGGGGCTGACGACGAGTCGCTCCGGCGGGACAACCTCCAGACCCTTCAAAATGTTCTCCTTGATCTCCTCGACGGACTCGACTTCCGCGACGTGAACGTCGGAGACGCCGAGCGCGAGATCCTTCGTGAATCCGGGGTCTTTGAAGACATCGAGTTGCTCGTAGTCGCCGTTCGCGAGTTCGAGGTCGAACTCGTCGACGGGGAACTCGAGGATGTCGGGATAGATCCGGAAGTAGTCGCCGTAACAGACGTGCAGACCGATCCGGACGTCCTCGGGGATGTCTTCGACGATGCGTTCGAGACAGTCACCGACGATCTGGTGGTCGTCGGGCGTCGTCGCGAGCGCTGGCTCGTCGATCTGGATGTAGCGCGCTCCGGCGTCGACGAGCTTTTCGATCTCCTCGTTGACGAGTTCGGCCAGATCGAAGGCGAGGGCTTCCTCGTCCTCGTAGGCCTCGTTGAACGACCACGAGGCGAGGGTATAGGGGCCGGTGATCGGCACCTTCACTGGCTTGTCGGTGACGCTCGCGGTGAACTCGTACTCGTCGACCAGCCAGGATTCGTCGTACTCGACTTCGCTTTCGACGCTCGGCTTGTCGAAGGTGTTGTGTCCCCAGACCTTGACGGGACCGTTGAACTCGTAGCCCTCGATCCGGTCGGCGAAGAACTCCACCATCTCGTTGCGGCGCATCTCGCCGTCGACGACGACGTCGAGGCCGGCGCGTTCGTGCTCGTCCGTAATCAGGCGGGCGGCGTCGTCCTCGGCCTCCTGCAGGTCTTCCTCGTCGACTTCGCCCTCCTCGTAGAGATCGCTCATCCGATTGAGCCACTTGGGCTTCGGGTAGCTACCGACGACAGTCGTCATGATGAAGTGGTCGTTCGGGTGATTCTCGGGCTTGAACTGGTCTTTGTTTTCGTTCGTCATGCTTCCACCTCCGTCGCTGCGGCGGCCGCAAGTGCTTCGAGTTTCGACTCGAACTTGTTGATTGGTAGATAGAACAGTTCGGTGTTGGTCGTCAGATAGGCCCGGTCGAAGTCGGCGCTAGGCGTCTGGTTCCCGACCCACTCTACGCGTTCGCGGATCGTCTCGGGGTCCTCGACGAGCGTGTTCTGCCCGTCGACGAGGCCGAGCGCGATGTCGTCTTTCGTGCCGTACTCGTTGATGTTGTAGAGGTTGTCCTCGGTGTTGGAGACGAAGTCGTAGCCGACGGCGTCGATGTCGGCGTCGAGCAGGTGTGCGTGAACCTTTTCGTCGAGTGCGCCCCAGTAGGTGTTGACGACGACCTCGGCGTCGAGAGCGCTCGCGACAGTGTCGATGGCCTCGCTAGCTCGCTCGTCTTCGCCCTCGTCGGGCGCGTTCTCGGTTAGCGACGGTTCGAGCAGGAACAGCGTCTCGACGTCCGGAAAGGCGTCGGCCTCGTCGGCGAGGAACTCCGCGATAGCGTCGAGGAAGGCGGCGTCGTCGCCGTAGTGCTCGTCAGTGGCGAGGTCGGCAAGCGAGTACGGACCCGGCAGGACGGCCTGCAGTGGCGCGTCGGTTAGCTCTGCGGTCGCGTCCAGTTCGGCTGCGATGTCGCCGTCGAAGTCGAGGTCGCCCTGTACAACTGGGTCGCGATAGAAGTTGTTGTTGTCGTAGTACCGGACGATCCCCTGCGTGTCGACGTTGTCGTGGACCGCAAGCGGGTGCGCGAGCATGTCGTCCCAGCGGAGTTGCCCCTCGACGACCCGGTCGAGACCGGCTGACTCCTGTACGTCGACGACTTCTTCGCGTGCGCGTTCGTACACGTCGACGATCTCTTCGCCCTCGTCACCGCTGATGAGGTCGTGTTTCTGGTGGCCTTTCAGGTCTCCAAGCTCGTCCTTTGCCCAGTCCGGAAGCGGATACAGACCGGGGGACGTGGCTACGAGTTCTGTCATCGTTCGATAGAATGTAATGACGGGCTTTAATATTTCCTCTTTCGATTAATGCCTTGTAGTAATTTACCGGCGTGGTGCCTGCTAACTGATAACAACCGGATCTGGCAGTCGCGGCTCTCCGTCGACGCCGGATCAAGTAGGGATCTATCGAGACGGTGGATCCTCCGCTAGCCTGCCAGCATCCGTCGTGATGACCTGTACATCGCTCGGGTCGAAGCTAACGACGGCCGATCCATTCTCCGGCGACCGATCGGCGAGCGCGACCAGATCCCGGCCGTTCCACCGCAGGTGGATCCGCACCGCACCGCCGAGAAACTCGCTCTCTCCGACATCGGCGTGAAGTTCGTTCACCCCACCGCCCACAGTGAGCGCCTCCGGCCGGACACACACCAGTGCCCGGTCCGCATCGACACGTGGAATCCGGACCGTCGTGTCCGATACCGTCAGCAGGGAATGCTCGCCATCGGAAGCCGGAGCATCGGTGACCGGCCCCTCGAAGACGTTGTTCTCGCCGAGAAACGTCGCGACGAACCGGGTAGCAGGCCGGCGGTAGACGTCCCGTGGCGGTCCGATCTGTTCGATCCGTCCGCCGTTCATTACCGCCAGCCGATCGCTGATCGCCAGGGCCTCGTCCTGATCGTGGGTGACGTACAGCGTCGTCACGCCGAGTTCGGACTGGATTGTCTGTAGCTGTCGGCGGAGCGTCTTGCGAAGGCGGGCATCGAGCGCACTCATCGGTTCGTCGAGCAACAGGAGTTCGGGCCCCGGTGCCAGCGCACGCGCCAGGGCGATCCGTTGTTGCTGGCCGCCCGAGAGTTCGTCCGGATCCCGGTCCTCGAACCCGTCGAGGTCGACCAGCGAGAGCAACTCGGTGACGCGCCCCTCGCGCGAGACGTCGCCCGGCGGGTCACGAAACCGCAGGCCGTAGGCGACGTTCTCCGCGACAGTCATGTGCGGAAAGAGCGCGTAGTTCTGGAAGACGACGCCGATATCTCGCTCCTCGGGTGGCACTCCAGTGACGGACTCGCCGTCGATCCGAACCGTGCCCGCGTCAGGTGATTCGAAGCCAGCAACCGTCCGCAGAGTGGTCGTCTTTCCACACCCGGACGGGCCGACGAGCGTGAAGAACTCGCCGTCCTCGACCCTGAACGAGACATCGTCGAGCGCGGTGGTATCGCCGTAGCTCCGGGTGATATCTACCAGTTCGAGTTCGCTCACAGGCGGTCACCTCGCCCGCCGCCGACGCGGTCGATCACAACGAAACTGGCGCTCGTCACGGCCAGGAGTACCGTCCCCATCGCTGTCGCGGGGCCGAGCGTCCGGTCGCCGAGATACCGTTCGACTGCGACAGGCATCGTGTAGTAGTCCCCACCTTCGGCGAGGATCACGGTCGAGTTGAACTCTCCGATACTGATCGCAACCGCAAACGCCGCGCCGGCGACGATACCGGCGACAGCAAGCGGCAGTTCGACGTCGACCATCGCCCGGACTCGTGACGCGCCCAGCGCCCGTGCGGACTCGACCAGCGACAGGTCGACCCCACCGACTGCCGGCGCGACGTTGCGCACCACGAACGGATAGGTGGCGGCGGCGTGAGCGGCGACGACAGCGACGCCGCCAGTGACCTGCAGTCGCCAGCCACCGGGGAGTGGCAGGCCGAACACGAGTCCACGGAGGAGACCGATCCCGAGCACGATGCCGCTGACCGCCAGCGGCGCCGTCGCCAGCACGTCGAGCAGGACGCCGCCACGGTCGCCCCGGACCCGGCGCACCGCGACGACGATGCCGGTCGGCAGGGCGATCACCAGCGTCGCCCCCGCAAACAGTAAGGAGTTACGAACGGCCGGCCAGGGTTTGATCTGGAACGCGGTCCCGCCGGACTGGCGGTCGAACAGGAACGCGTAGTGAGAAAGCGTTAGCCCGTTCGGCCCTGTGAGGCTCTCGGCGATCATGCTGGCCATCGGGCCGATGAACAGCACCGCGACGAAGACACCGTAGACGCTGATCGCCACTCTGCTGGGGCGAAAGAGTGCCCGCAAGGAGGGCAGGAGTGGTTCCCTGTCGATCTGCGTCGGTGCCTGTCCCGCGCCGTACTGGCGGGACTCGAATCGGAGATATAGCGCCAGCACGCCGATCGAAATCACGGTTTCGACGATTGCGAGCGCCGCCGCCGTCGTCAGGTCCAGTTGCTGGATCCGACTGAAAATCCACACTTCGATGGTCGCCATTTCGAGTCCCCCCAGTGCCAGTACGATCGGAAAGGTCCGAAAGGTGAAGACGAACGTCAACACCGCCCCGGCGAGAACCGCGGGCGCTAACTGGGGCGCGAGTACGTCGAAAAACGCACGCCGTCGGCTGGCACCCAGACTTCTGGCCGTCTCTATCGTTCGTGCGTCGACGCCTTCCCAGGCGGCGGTCGCGAGCCGGGCGACCAGCGGCGCATTGTAAAACGCGTGAGCAAGCACGATGATCTCCAGCGTGAACAGCATCTCCACCGGGCCGACGCCGAAGACGCCGAGCAGTGCGTTGAGAGGGCCGTTCGTACTGAACATTGCAAAAAAGCCGATTGCGACCATGATTCCCGGGAGGACGAACGGAAGGATCGTCAGTGATCGTAGCAGACGGCGCCCCCGGAACTCGTACCGGGCCAGAATGTACGCTCCGGGGAGACCGATCGCGACGCTCGCAACCGTCGATAGCAGCGCCTGATAGCCAGTAAACCCGATCAATCCGAGCGAAGGCCGTGAGAAGCCAGTAGCCGCCCACCGGAACAGCGAGTCGAGATGGTCGCCGACAGCAGTCGGCCGCGAGAACAGGTCGGCGAGGACGCCGACGTAGAACGGGTCTGTCAGCACTCCCCGGAGCGGTGCGAGCGACGGGAGTCCGTCGACGACGACTCCTTCGAGGAAGACGACTGCGACCGGGAAGTAAAACACCACGAGCAGGACACTACCTGCGACCAGAGCCGCGATGGGGAGCGAGCGCTCGCGGACCCACTGGTACCCGCGCCGTGTCAGACCGGTTGCTCGCCGAGACGCCCCCTCGGAGGCCATCTTAGCCGGCGATCTGTCGGGCCCACTCCTCGACCCATCCCTCCAGATTGCCCTGTAGCTCCTCGTAATCGAAGAAGACCGTTTCCGGCGGTTCTAGCGCGAACTGGTCGTACTCGTCGTCGAGTTCGGCCCCCTCGATCGCCGGGAACTGGACGTTCAGCGTAGCGATCCGGCCCTGTGCCTCCGGCGTCAGCAGGAAGTCGAAAAAGTCGTGAGCAACATCGCTCTGCTGGTCGCTCGTTCCAGCAAGCACGCCCATCGCTTCGGGGTTGGCGTAGCCCTGATCTTCGAGGAAACCGATCTGATGGCGAGACATGTCGTTGCCATCCCGGTTCGCGAACACCTGATCGGTGGAGTACGAGACGACCATCGGTCGCTCCGCTTCCAGATAGGCGCTGTACGTGTCCCACCAGGAGCCGAGAATCCGGACGTCGTTGTCCTGAAGTTCCTGCCAGTAATCCAGATACCCCTCCTCACCGAACTCGGAAATGGTCCAGAGCAAGAACGCCTGACCCGGGTCGCTTTGCTGGGCATTCTGGGCGAGAAGCGTCCCCGAGAACTCGTCCTGAGTGAGTTGATCGAACGTCTCCGGGCTTGAGACCTCGTTTTCGTCGTACACGAGGCTGATATATCCGGTGTCGTACGGAAGCACCCGCCCCTGCGGGTCGAAATCGAGGTCGGATCGTAGCCGCTCGGCGTTCCCGACGGCGTCCCGGTCGAGGTCCTGAAACAGCGAGTCCTCCAGTCGGTCGTCCGCCCGGATCAGGTCGTCCACGTTGACGCCGAGATAGATGTCTGCGTCGAACTCGATTCCTTCCTCGAACCGCTGGATGTAGTGATTCAGGCCGTTCTCCGGAGTTTTCCACTCGATAGTCACGTCGGGATGTTCGGCCTCGAACTCGGTTTTCACCCACTCTCCGGGCGACGTGCTCGGGCCGTCGAGAAAGCTCTCATAGGTCGCGACAGTGAGTGTCGTCTCGTCGTCCGTCTCCTCAGGGTCGTCGGTGCTGCCGTCACGTGAGAGACAGCCTGCGAGGCCTGTACCGACAGTACCACCGATTCCTGCGATGTACGTTCGTCGCTTCATTACCTGGTGTTTTCACCGGGTGGTAATAAGGGACGTGATACGGGACGGCACTGGAATCGTGGGAGTGCGGTTGGTTGAGTCGCTAGGAGAACTCTTGGTAGGTGGCTACTACATCACGCCTGTAGGGCTACTGGACTAACTTCAGTACCGTCAGCGACTCGAACGGATAGGACTCGTCGTGCAGCGCGATCGCACTGAATCCGGATTCGGCGGCCGTTTCGACGACTGCTTCGACGCCGGTGAGACTACTCACCAGCAGGAGGACGTAGCCGCCGGGAGCCAGCACGCGCCCGACGACGGCCAGAAACGGATCGATTACTTCACGTCCCGTCTCGCCGCCGGAGAGCGCGACCTCCATCCAGTCGTTCCACTCCTCGGCCTCGTCGGTCGGCAGGTATGGGGGATTGAACACCACGACGTCGACGGTATCGTCACGGATCGGCGAGACGAGATCCGCACGAAGCGCCTCGACGCCGCGCTCGCGGGCCGCGCGACAGGCGTGTGGATTCAGATCCGTCGCGACGACGGACGCGCTTGTCTCCTCGGCGATATGCTCGGCGACGTAGCCCGATCCGGTGCCGACTTCGAGGACGCGCTCGTCTGCGGTTATCTCCTCAGTGGCGACGGTCGCGAGCAGGTGGGAGTCCTCCGCTGGCTGATAGATTTCGGTTTCCATGCCGCGCTGTTCGGCGAGGTCGGTCACTCGCCACCACCCGCCGACGGCTCCGGGCGCAGATCCGCGTCGTCGTCGCTCATCGCTTCACGCCGACCCACTGTCCGCTGCGGGAACGGGATCGAGATCCCTTCCGTCTCGAAGGTCCGCTTGATCGCACCGATCACGTCCGTACGGGCCCGGTGGTACCGCCGTGCGCTCGGTCTCTCGATCCAGAACCGGACGCCGAACAGGATGGCCGAGTCGCCAAAGCCCTTGTAGACGACCTGTGGCGTCGGGGCGTCACGAACGACGGACACGTCTTCGATAGCCTCTAGCGCTAGCTCTTTGGCCCGTTCGAGGTCGGTCTCGTAGTCGACGCCCACGTCGATTTCGATGCGGAGGCGTCCCTTGCGGCTTCGGTTGATGATCGACTGGCTAGAGATGACGTCGTTAGGGACCATCACGTACTCGCCGTCGACCGTCTCGATACGTGTGTTCATCATCGTGATGTCGGTGACGATCCCCTCCTGATCGTCCTGTCCGATCTGCACCCAGTCGCCGATCTCGAACGGTCGCGAGAACATCAGTACGAAACCGGCAAGCAGAGAGCCGAGTGTCTGTCGTGCGGCCATACCGACGACGATACCGAGGAACCCCGCACCGACGAGTAGCCCACCGAGATTGACCTGCCAGACACCGAGGACGACGAACAGCGCGAACGTCCAGACCAACAACTGCGACATCCGATAGGTCACCTGCCGCTGGTGACGCGTCACCGCGTTGCTCGACCCCATCAGGTCGTCCAGGAGCCGTCGGATGATGCCGATGAACACCTGCGCCCCGACGACGACGAGCGTGGTGACGATTAGCTGTGGGATCACCGAACCCAGACTGAACGACTGTACCTCAGTGAGGACCTCATTGCTCAGCCCCCACAGTTCGACGATTACCGCGATAGCGCTCGCGAACACGCCGATAACGACCATCGAGGCGACCACGTCGGCCACGGCTGGCGAAGCGAACCCTTTCAGGCGCGTCTGTGCCTGCCGGGCGAACCAGGTCGCCAGGACGGCACCGAGGACTGCCAGCAGGGTGACGGCGACCTTCCCTTCGGGCGATCCGACCTGCTCGGCGAGCCCCGTCACCCCCATCACTAGCGTCAGCGACGAGACGTCGACAGCCTCACCGAGCACGGTTACTCACCCGTCGATGCGTCGACGCCGTGATCGAGAGCTACCGTCGCCAGTTCTGCGAACGTACTCGGCGGGAGTTTCCCCGGTCTGCGCCGGAGCAGGTCGTCGTCGAGTCGGTCGATCACCGCCGCCGCGTCGTCGATACCGGAGATGTGGACGGTGTTGCGGATCGCGTTCCGAAGCGTCTTGCGACGCTGGGTGAACACCGCTTTCACGAACCCGAGGAAGAAGTCCTCGTCCTCGACCTCGTAATCGGGGGCCCGGGGCGTCGTCCGGACGATTGCGCTCTGTACGTCCGGCGGCGGCGAGAACGCCTGACTGGGCACCGTCTCGACGACTTCGACGTCGGCGTAGTGCTGTGCACTCACCGAAAGGCGACCGTACTCGTCGGTGCCCGCAGCGGCCGCCATCCGTTCGGCAAACTCCTTTTGAAACATCAACACGGTCGGCTTGCCCTCGGGCAGCAGGCGGAAGGCGAGTTCGCTAGATGCGCCGTAGGGGAGGTTCGAGACCGACGCCGTGTACTCGGGCAGGTCGACCTCGAGGGCGTCCCCTTCGATCACGGTCAGTCGACCTGCCCCGATCTCCTGGGCGAACTCGCGGCGGAGGAAATCGGCGAGATTGCGGTCGCGTTCGATCGCCGTCACGTGATCGCTCGCCTCTAGCAGTCGGTCGGTCAGCGCGCCCGTTCCGGCACCGATCTCCAGGAGATGACTGCGATCGGTCTCCGCGGCCAGATGCTCTGGGAGTCGGTCGAGCACGCGATCGTCGATCAGGAAGTGCTGATCGCGGTCGGGGTTGCCCCGGACGCCGGCCCGTGCGAGCAACCCATCAGGATCTCTCATTGATTCGACTGATAGGCCGCCCGTGCGTGTAAACGCATTGGCTCGGGTCCGGGAGGGAGTATTCGCCGCCCTCCGAATCGGCGGACCGCCTCGCTCGTGGATGAACTCGAACGTGTAGAATAGACGGGAGAGAACGTCAAGCGTCCCGAAGGTCCGTCTCAGCAGTTCAGCCGCCGGACGGTAGCGGGCCGACCTCAGTCGTCGCCGATGAACGTCCGGTATTTTAGCTCGTCCTCGCGCAACTCTTCGAGGATCCGATCGACGATGACGCCTTCCGGATCGTGTAGCCCACTCACGCGGTCTTCGACTTCCTCGAAGCTCTCGAAGGGCTTTCGCTTTCGCTCGTCGAGAAGGGTGTTGCGCAGTTTCTTCCCGATACCCGGTAGCAGGTTTAGCTGGTGAAGGCGGAGCGTAATCGGCTGTGCCTCGTTGTAGAAGTCGACGAAGCGCTGTTCGTTCTCGTCGACGATGTCCTCGACGACGTAGTCGAGTTCGGACTGCGCACCGCTAGAGAGGTCGTCGTACTCGACGGTACGTAGTTGGTCGATCGATTCCCGTTCTTCGGCTGGCGAGACGACGATCCGATCACCGATGCTCACATCCGAATCGTCATCGAAGAGGAGTTCGTAGAGGTAGAAATCCGTCTCGCCGACAGCGTACGCTGCCGACGGCGTATCGTACTGGGGTCTCTCGTCCCCCGGTAGGCCGTGAGGCAGATGATCGAGTACGACCGCGTGACGCAGCGTCGACTCTTCGCCTGTAGCGTCGCTCATCGTACATACGTGTAAGTCGACCTGTTACTTAAAGAGTCGGCCCCTCAGGCGTATTTCGCGACGACATCGAGAATAGCATCGAGTTCGTCGCCCGACAGGGTGTACCGCTCCTGCGCGTAGACGGTACGAAGTTCGTCGCGGTCCTGGGGCAGCAGATTCGTGATCTTGTAGGCTGTCGACTCGTCGACCTTGTCGAGCTCCTGAAGCTCTTCGACGAGTTCGCGTGACTCCTCGGGTTCCAGCACGCTAAAGCGGTTGACGTGTTCGATAGCACGCGCCAGCTCGTAGCGCATCTCCCGTTCCGGGTCCTCGGCACGGTCCGCCTCGACATCGGCGAGCAGTTCCTTCGTCTCGGAGACGGTGAGGTACTCCTCGCTGATCTTCTCTTTGAAGATCGTCATCGCTTACTCTTGTGCCGTTAGGTGTGCTGGGTTCGCGAGCAGGGTCTTCGATTTGCCCTTGTCGCTGATCTCGACCTGGAACGACCGGCCCTGCCTACCGACGACGGTCCCAGTGTGGCCGTTGAATCGTGGGTGGAACCGGCCATCGGGAACGCTGGGGTCGATGGCGAGATGGACTTTCTGGCCCTCATCGAAATCCTGAATCGAGCGCTGTGGCGGCGACGCGCCGCTGTCACGCGGATCGTTCGACAGTTTGTTCCGAGTTCCGGAACGGGGTCCTTTGGAGTTTGGCATAGTCGTATCCCGCCTTTGACCGCTTGGCGTAATAAATGGTGCGTTCCCGTCCCGCGAGAGCGCGTGATAACGGCTCGCACTCGGTTCACAATGCTTTTCGCCCGACACCGGCCTAGAGACGGGTATGGATCAGGATGCTGTACGTGACCTCCTTCGCGAGGTCCATGACCCGGACCTGGACGACGATATCGTCACCCTGAGTCTCGTCAACGAGATCGAATTCGACGACGACGATACCGTCCACGTCTCGCTCGCACTGGGCGCACCCTACTCGCCGACGGAGACGGCAATCGCCGACAAGGTGCGGCAAGTGCTCGGCGAAGCGGGACTGGATGTCGAACTCTCCGCGCGGATCGACGACGATATCGAGGCCGAAGAACAGGTGTTCCCCAACGTCGAGAACGTGATTGCCGTCGCGAGCGGCAAGGGTGGCGTCGGGAAGAGCACCGTCGCAGTGAATCTGGCCGCCGGGCTGGCGGACATGGGCGCAAGCGTCGGCCTGTTCGACGCCGACATCTACGGGCCGAACGTCCCGCGGATGGTCGACGCCGACGAGCCACCGCAGGCGACCGAAGACGAGACGCTCGTCCCGCCCGAGGAGTACGGGATGAAACTGATGAGCATGGCCTTCCTCGTCGGCGAGGACGACCCCGTCATCTGGCGCGGCCCGATGGTCCACAAGGTGCTCACCCAGCTCTGGGAGGACGTCGACTGGGGCCACCTCGATTATATGGTGATCGATCTCCCGCCGGGCACCGGCGACACCCAACTGACCCTGCTCCAGACCGTCCCCGTCACCGGCGCGGTGATCGTCACGACGCCACAGGACGTCGCACTCGACGACGCGCGCAAGGGCCTGGAGATGTTCGGCAAGCACGACACACCGGTCCTGGGAATCGCCGAAAACATGGCCGGGTTCAAATGCCCGGACTGCGGCGGTACACACGACATCTTCGGCTCCGGCGGCGGCGAGCGCTTCGCCGACGTACACGACATGCCACTGCTGGGCTCGATCCCGATCGATCCCGCGGTCCGCACCGGCGGCGACTCGGGCGAACCTATCGTTCTCGAAGACGACAACGAGACCGCAGAAGCGTTCAGACATATCGCCCGTGAGGCGGCGAACAACGCAGGGATCGTCCGCCGTCGGACACAGCAGTGAGCGATGTCGGGGGACCCAGCGGAGCGGTTCGACGCCGACCCCGAGCGTGTCGACGCACTCCGGGAAATCGCCGACGACGTCCGCGGCGAGTCCTCGGAGAGCCGCCAACTTGCGGCGATCCTTTACCGTGTAAGCGATCTCTACGACGAGAGCGAGCAAACGGATCCAGTTGAGATCTACAAGAACGTCGAAGCGATCATGCAGATCAAGGCACAGGGCGGTCGGGAGCCGTAAGCCCGTCCAGCCGACCCCACAGCCACCCACTCTATTGCTTCACCGGGGCCAAAGGTCAGTATGGACCTGTACGATCCGCTCGGAGATCTTCCCGTCACTATCGAAGACTGTGCGCTCCAGCGCCGCGAACGCGAGACGTCGAGCGGCTTCACTCGGGTAAGCACGACCGTCGAACTGCGCGGCGACGGTGTCCAGGGTCGCGGCGAGGACGTGACCTACGACACACCGGATCACGACGCCCTGCTCGACGCCGGGCCGCCGGACCTGGCGGGCGAGTACACCCACACCGAGCTCTCCGCCCTGCTCGACGAGCGGGAACTGTTTCCCGAACCACCCGAGAGAGAGGCCTCACACCATTACCGTCGGTGGGCCTACGAGAGCGCCGCGCTCGACCTCGCGCTGAAACAGCGCGGCGAGTCGCTTGACGACGTGCTCGGTCGGTCGTACGACCCGGTCCGGTTCGTCGTCAGCACCCGACTGGGCGACCCACCGTCGCTCGACCGAGTAGCGCGCTGGCTGGAACTGTATCCGGACATTCAGTTCAAACTCGACCCGACGAGCAACTGGACGCCCGAACTCGTCGACGCGCTGGCCGAGCGAGACGTCGTCAAGATCCTTGATCTCAAGGGCCAGTACGAAGGGACCCAGGTCGATCAGCCCGCAGACCCCGAACTCTACGAGTTGGTGACGGGCGCGTTTCCCGACGCGGTGATCGAGGATCCCGCACTGATCGACGAGACGCGACCCATCCTCAGCGAAGCCTGGGACCGGGTTAGCTGGGATTACCCGATCACCGGCGTCGAGAGTATCCGATCGCTCGACCGGGAGCCGGAGTGGCTGAACATCAAGCCCTCCCGGTTTGGCACCGTCGAGTCGCTCCTGTCGAGCATCGAGTACGGTCTGGATCGGAATATAACGCTGTACGGCGGCGGCCAGTTCGAACTGGGTGTCGGTCGCCAACATCTCCACGCGCTGGCCTCGCTGTTCTATCCCGAGGCACCGAACGACGTCGCGCCGCGGGCGTACAACGACCCGAAACCGTCGGCGGGCCACCCGGAGAGTCCGCTCTCGCCCCCGACCGATCCGGACGGGCTAGAGTGGCTAACGGAGTGACCTGCCAGCGAGACGTTTTTGTCGAGCCCTCCCCTTCTCCGATGCGTGGACGCAAATCAGGACGAACTGTCGAACCCGTTCGGAATGGACGAGGACTGCACGAACTGCCCGGCACTCTGTGAGACCCGCGAGCAGGTCGTCCACGGCTACGGGGACGTCGGCGCGGACTTCATCTTCATCGGCGAGACTCCAGAAGCCGGCGCGGACGGGACCGGCGTTCCGTTTACCGGCGATGAAACCGGGCGGGTCCTGCTCTCGATTCTGCGACGGCTTGGTCTCTGTGGCTCGGCGGTCGACAGCGAAGAACCGGAACTCGCGAACGTCTTTCTGACCTACACAGCGCGCTGTCACCATCCCGAGCGCCCCCCGACCGACGAAGAACTCGGAAACTGCGAGCCGTATCTCAACGCAGAGATCCGGATGATCAACCCCGAAATCCTCGTCCCGGTCGGCGAACGCGCGCTCGAAGAGATCGGCACCGAGTACACGACGACGCCGGTCGAAGAGCTCGATATCGTCGACGATCACGCGACACGGATCCGTGGCCGCGGGTTCGAGTTGATGCCGATGATCACCCCGGACGAACAGACCGACGAGCAGACCCAGACGTTCGTCCAATCGTTCTCGGCGCTCATGGCAAGCGATTATCGGCAGACGAAAGGACGGCGTGGCCGGTAACTTCGGCGTAGTTATAGCTCGACGCCGCTCGGGATAAGACTGTGTTTTCGCAGGAGGTTCCCCTCGTCGTCGTAGACGAGGAACGTCTGCTTGTCGTAGGTAAGTAACTCGTCTCCATCGATCCGGATCCGGACGCTGTAGCGGCCGTCGGTGTCCGGGTCGCGTTCGCCGTACCGCCGTGCAGCACGGATGAACTTCAGTACGCTGTCGGCGTCCTCGTTGAGTTCGAGGACGAAGTCGCCTGTCGTCCGGTTCGTCACGCTGATGACGCCCGTTGCGTCCCCGGCGTCGGGCGGCGACTGAAGCCGAAACGCCACGTCGGTGTCTTTCGCCGTCAGTAATTCCCCCTCCATGTCTGTGAGGCGCTCTCGAAGTGTTGTTGCGGGCCCGTCGAATTCGATCGTAACCTGTGGTTGCGCGGGCTCGCTGTCCTCGTCAATCCAGTCGACGTTTTCCGCCTCCAGTGTAAAGTAGTCGCGCCTCATTCCCTACGAACCGATATGACCTCACGCGCAATGAACGTAACGCCTGCGGGTACTACCACATCGGCGGTTCCGGGAGCAGCGACAGCGGGTTCGGACGACCCCGTGACGGTTGCTTTTATATTGGTGCCGGGTCGTCCTCCTGCATGGCCTGGGTTCGTTCCGAATATGCCGGTGAACTGTCGGTCGTTTCTGCGTGGCTCGCGGCTCTGCTGCCGTGGAACCTCACATACTCGACAATAGCCGAAGGCGAAGTCACGATACTCTCCGCTCGGTTCCCGTTCGTCCAGTTACGATATCTGCTGGGGATCGAGCTTCCGGGACAGGAGAATCCTGCGATCGACCACCCGTTCGCGGCACGCGGTGCCGTCGAGGGGACGCCACTTCTGGTCTACGATCTCTGGATCGCCGGGGCTGCTTTCGTCCTCGTCGCCGTCGCCCTCAGCATCGCCATGTATCTCGACGAGGCGCGGATCGAAAACGCCCTTCCGACAAGCCCGGTCCGGGTGATGGGCGGACTGCTCGGGGCCGCGACGCTATTCCTGTCCGCGTCGACGGTCGCCATCGTGACCCGCGGCGAGTTCGGCGGCGGCATCCCGGTTCCCATCGGACTGCTCGTCCTCGGGATGCTCTCCTGGGTGTTGTTGACCGTCGACCTTACCTGAGACCGCCCGCCCGATTTAAGTCAGTCGACTACATGTACCTCGACAGAGAGAACGGGTCCGCCACGTCGGATCCGGAGCGTCGCTGCGCCGCCGGTATCCGTCGCAGGCGATCCGCCGGTACGATAACGGAGAGGCTGATACATGACTGAGGACAACGAACCCGGCGAGATCCCGCTCGGAATGGAAGACGTACCGACAGAGGAGTCAACCGAGCGAAACACCGAGTCGCGAGACAGCCTCTGGCAACGGCTCCGGCGCGTTATCGACCTCCTCAAGGGGTCGACCATCGACATCGACCGGTACCGCCCCAATGACCACGGCCCACTGGTCTCGTTCGATGGGCTCGACGGGTACGAGGAGATCGACCGATACTGGGTGAACGCACCGTTTTCGTTCGTCTCGATCAACCACGACCGCCAGGGGAACCAGCAGCTGTATCACGCCGTCGAGCCCGAACTCGACGCCGACGAGTACGAACTGCTCGAAACGCTGTTCGACGATATCCGCGATCCGCTCGTCTACCGCCGCGATATAGACACCGAAAACGTCGAAGCGGTGCTCGTCGAGGAGCTTCACGAACATCTGGAGCGGTACGGCGTCGAGATCGACACCGTCGGCTTCTACAAGCTGTTTTACTATCTCTACCGGTCGTTTCGTGGCTACGGGAAGATCGATCCGATCATCCACGATCCACATATCGAGGACATCTCCTGTGACGGCTACGAGCTACCGATCTTCGTCTATCATGATCAGTACACCGACGTCGAGACGAACGTCTCCTTCGAGAAAGGGGCGCTGGACAACTTCGTCATCCGCCTGGCGCAGCAGTCGGGCCGGCACATCAGCGTCGGCGAGCCGATGGTCGAGAGCACGCTTCCCGACGGGAGCCGTGCGGAACTGGCGCTCGGCGAGGAGGTGACGCCACGCGGCTCCGCGTTCACGATTCGAAAGTACTCCGAGGAGCCGTTTACGCCGATCGATCTGCTGGAGTACGGCACGTTCAACGTCGACCAGATGGCGTTTCTCTGGCTGGCAATCGAGCACAACAAGTCACTGATCTTCGCCGGTGGGACCGCCTCCGGGAAGACCACCTCGATGAACGCCATCTCGATGTTCATCCCGCCGCGATCGAAGGTGCTCTCCATCGAGGACACCCGGGAGTTGACGCTGTATCACGACAACTGGCTCTCCAGCGTCACCAGAGAGCGGATCCACGAGGGCAACGACATCACGATGTACGACCTGCTGCGATCCGCGCTGCGCCACCGCCCCGAGTACATCATCGTCGGCGAGGTCCGTGGCGACGAAGCGATCACGCTATTTCAGGCGATGAACACCGGGCACACGACCTACTCGACGATGCATGCCGACTCGGTGCAGACAGTGATCAACCGACTGGAGAACGATCCGATCAACGTTCCCCGCTCGATGGTCCAGTCGCTGGACGTTCTCTGCGTACAGACGCTGACCCGGTTCGACGACGAGCGCGTGCGCCGAAACAAGACCATCGCGGAGATAGAGGGCGTCGACCAGCGGACCGGCGAACTCGATTACTCGACGAGTTACACCTGGAACGGGAGCGACGACAGTTTCACCGAGAGCGGGAGCAGTATCGTCCTGAACGAGATCAGGAAGGATCGGGCGTGGTCCCAGGCCGAATTGCTCTCGGAGCTCCGGAACCGACGCACGTTCCTGCAGTACCTCTGGGACAACGAGATCAGCAGCTATCGGCGGTTTACTGCGCTGGTCAACGACTACTACGCCGACCCCGAAGCGGTGATCGAGAGGATGGAACGCGACGAGCTAGACTCACCCGCGGCTACCGCTGACTGACCATGGAGGTCTATCTCCTGATCGTCCTGCTGGCGGTGCTGACAGCCCCCGCTATGCTCGCAGGGGTCAGCGATCACGGGAACCGGATCGTCACGCGGTTATCGGTCGTCCTGTTCGCCCACCGGCTAGAACTCGACGGTGCCAAACGACTTCGCCACGAGCGACGGCTTCGACAGGCGCAGTTCCCCACGACGTATCGGATCTACGCCGTCAAGACGGCGCTGTACGCCGTCCTTGGTGGCGTTGCGGGAGTCGCGGTCGGCCTCTACGCTGGCGTCGCCATCGGTGGCTTCCTCACGATGTCGCCGGCAGCCGTCGAAAGCGCCGTTCCGGCCGCGCTCCAGTTTCTTGGTGCGTTTGTGGGCCTTCCGCCGCTGACTACCGTCCAGTGGTTCGCGCTGTTGGTCGGTAGCTGTCTCGTCGGGGGAGCCACGGCCGCCGGACTCGTCTACTGGCTCCGCTGGTGGTATCCGGCCAGCGTTGCGACGACCCGGCGTGGACGGATCGAGGCGAACCTTCCGCAGGCCGTTGCGTTCATGTACGCGCTCTCGCGAAGCGGGATGGGGCTACCGGAGGTCATGCGGATCCTCTCCGAGACCGAACACGTCTACGGGGCCGCCGCCGAGGAGTTTTCCGTCGGCGTTCGTCACATGGATCTATTCGGGAAAGACGTCGTCACCGCCATCCAGACGATGGGCAAGCAGACGCCGAGCCCGCAGTTCAAGGAGTTCTGTGGGAACCTTGCAAGCGTTCTCCAGAGCGGCCAGAGCCTCTCGGAGTATCTCGAAACGGAACACGAGTCGTTCAAGGAAGAAGCGGAGGCCCAGCAGGAACGGTTACTCAACGAACTCGCCACACTCGCCGAAGTGTACGTGACGGTGCTGGTCGCCGGTCCGCTGTTCCTGATCACGATTCTCGTGGTCATCGGTATCGCCATCACCGATACGCTCGGGTTCCTTCGCCTGTTCGTCTATCTGCTGTTGCCGGCGGCAAATCTCGCCTTCATGCTGTATCTCTCGACGGTCATGAGCGAGGGATCGCAGGAGGACCCGGTTGAGAGTCTAGTCGAGTCGTTCGATCGGCTCTCCGGCGTCCGACGGAGCAGCGACGATACCGTTCGCTCGGACGGCGGCCGAGCGGCGGGACGGACGGGACAGCGAGACGAGAACCTCACGAACCTGGCACTGTACAACCGTCTCCAGTGGTTCCGTGAGCGACTCGGCCAACCCGTCCGGACGGCCATCGACCGCCCGGTAACCGTACTCTGGGTGACCGTACCGCTCGTCGTCGTCCTCACGATACTTCGCCTCTACTGGACGGTATCGCTTGGCGTCCCGATACAGGTCGTCCTCGACGACATCCTCATCCAGTCGGCGCTGTTCGTCGTCGGCACCTTCGCCCTCGTCTACGAGGTCCATCGCCGGCGGATCGAGGCAATAGAGGCGGTCGTCCCCGACCTCATGGATCGCCTCGCCAGCGTCAACGAGGCCGGAATGACCGTCATCGAGAGTATCGGGCGGGTCCGAGGAAGCGAACTCGGCGCGCTGGACGACGAACTCGACCGCGTCTGGGCGGACATCCAGTGGGGCGCGAACGTGACGACCGCCCTCCGGCGGTTCGAGAGCCGCGTCCGGACGAAGACCATCTCGCGGACGGTGACCCTGATCACGCACGCGATGAACGCAAGCGGCGACCTCGCACGGGTCCTCCGGATCGCCGCCGGGCAGGCCAAAGCCGACCGACGGCTCAAACGCGCCCGGGCCCAGGAGATGCTTACCTACGTCGTCGTCGTGTACGTTGCCTTCGGCGTCTTCCTCGTCATCATCGCGGCCCTCGATCTGGTGCTCCTCCCGAGCCTCCCGGACAGCGCCGTGCTCCCCGAATCGACCGGATCCGCCGGGCAGATCGGCCTCGGCGGCGTCCTCGGCGAACTCGGCTCAGTCAACGAGGCCGCCTACACCCTCGTCTTCTTCCACACGACCGCCATGCAGGCGGTCTTTTCCGGGCTGATCGCCGGGCAGATGAGCAGCGGGAGCATCAAGGACGGCGCGAAACACGCCGCAATCCTGCTCTCGATTGCCTACCTCGTGTTCCTGTTCCTCTGAAACGTCGCCGTTTTGTCGACACGCCGCGATTGGCGAGTATGCACCGATCGACGGCCGACGTTCGGGACACCTACGACGAGATTGCGGACCACTTCGCGAAGACCCGCGAGTATCCCTGGCCCGAGGTCGAAGAGTTCCTCGTCGAACGGCAGGGCGGCGTCGGCCTCGATCTCGGCTGTGGCAACGGCCGGCACGCCGAAGCCCTCACTGATCACACAGAGCGCGTGCTCGGCCTCGACGTGAGTCGCGGCCTGCTCGAAACCGCCCGCGAGCGCCGTGCTGAGCGCTCCTTTGACGTGGATCTGATCCAGGGCGACGCGTCGAGGCTCCCCGTGTCGACTGGCTCGGTCGACCTCGCCGTCTACGTCGCGACGCTCCATCACCTCCCTGACCGGGAGACCCGCGTCGCCAGCCTCGACGAACTCGCCCGGGTTCTCGCGGCCGACGGATCAGCGCTCGTCTCCGCGTGGAGCACGGTACACGACCGGTTCGACGCCGACGAAGGGTTCGACACGACTGTCGACTGGACCCTCCCCGGCGGCGAGCCAGTTTCGCGTTTTTATCATATCTACGACCCCGACGAGTTCCGCGCTGACCTCGACCGAAGCGCCCTCGACCCCGACGACGTCTTCGTCTCCAGTGGCAACTGCTATGCTGTGGTTACGACGAAAGGGAAACGCCCTTAACGTCCGACGGACTACGACGGAATGCACGCTGGTGTGGGCCTACGGCCCACCGGTACTTCGCATCGAGCGGTCGTCTCGACCGCACCGATGCGTTTCACCGTGTACGCGTCGGTGGTCTAGTGGTAGGACCTGAGCCTTCCAAGCTCATGGCCCGGGTTCAAATCCCGGCCGACGCACTCCCTTCGGTCGTGCGTCGCCCGACCCTCGCGATCACTGCGTGATCGCTCGGTCCCGGCCGACGCATTTCTACTGCGAACGACAATGAGCAGTGAAGTCGTCGAGAACGGATTGAGCGACGGCTCGGAGCAGCGATCTGGGGGTGAGAAAGAGAATCGTCGACGGATCGAATCACCAGACACAGATGTAGCAAGCACTTGCTTCGATCCGGTCACCGAACTCTCCGTGGTCGTCTATCAACCCTACGCAGTCCCTGATAAGTTCGGATTACTCCACAGGACAGACCTAAAAATCGCAGGAAAACGCTCTATCAAGCAGTTCTCGGGTTTTAAACGACCCTATTTATGGACCCAACAACACGAAAATCCCGTAGAGAAACGCAGACGTAACCGTTCGAAGGATCTTCAGGTCTCGAACCGTTCACGACTGTTCGTTCGTACTCAGTTAGTAACTAAGCGGGATACACCGTCAAATACCGAGTATGCCAACGTGCAACAACTGTGGGGCGTTTGTTACCCGAGACTTCACTCGAGTATTCGGAGACAATCAAGAGAACGTCAACGGCTGTGTAGAGTGTACGACTGGCAGAGATCTGAAGTCCGGTGGTGCGACGGAGTCAGCAACCCAGTGATCAGTTAGCCTCGACGGACTGGGCCGGGTCGTCGACGTACTCGGACTCCCACTCCCTGCGGGCCTCGATCTCTCGGCGCCCGCGCGAGGTGAGCGAGTAATAGTTGGTCCGCCGGTCCAGTTGTCCTTTTTCGGCGAGGCCTTTTTCCACCAGCGTGTCGAGGTTGGGGTACAGTCGACCGTGGTGAATCTCCTTTTCGTAGTACTTTTCGAGTTCGTCCTTGACGGCGAGGCCGTGCGGGTCGTCGAGGCCGGCGATGACGTACAGCAGGTCGCGCTGAAAGCCGGTGAGGTCGTACATGTGACTGCTCCATTATAGTTCCCGTGAAGTGTTAAGTCTGACGCTCTGGAAGTATCTTACACTGAGTAAATAAGACTAACTATGGAGTATACCCTCTCTATATAAATAATTCAGGGAAATATAGTAAAAATAAATACCGCAGCGACACACCGGTAGGTGTCCTGGGATCGGTATACCCCACATATCACGCGTATTCATAAACGATGGATTACTTTTCGCTCAGTACTAGGTTGGGTTATATTCGCGTCCAGTGACGACGAACATAGCGACCTGAAAACGCCCCTCAAAAGCTACTGTGGCGGTATGCCGAACTCACCGACCTGCTTCATCCGTGAGCGTTCGCAGTCGCTCGATCGGGAACTGGTCGAGTCCCTCCGGCGTACAGCGCCAGTCCCAGTTGCCGCTCTCGGTGCCGGGAGTGTTGAACCGTGCTTCAGCACCGAGGCCGTACAGGTCCTGTAGGGGTGTAATCGCCATCACGGATGCCGTGTGCCACGCGCGTTCGATCAGGTCCCAGTGGATCTCGGTGCCATCGGTCCCGAGGTAGTAGTGGAGACACTCGACCTGCCGGTCATCGAGCGATTCGTACCAGCCTCGGACAGTGTTCGTGTCGTGGGTCCCCGGATAGGCGACAGTATCTCTTTCGTAGGTATGAGGGAGGTAGATGTGTTCCTCGCTGCACCAGTCGGCGTACTGCATCACCTTCATGCCCGGCGCATCGATATCCCGCCGAAGTTGTTCGATCTCCTCCGTGACGAATCCGATATCCTCGGCGATGATCGGCAGTTCCCCGAGTCCGTCCTCGATGGTACGGAAGAACTCGAGGCCGGGACCGGACCGCCACTCGCCGTCGCTCCCGTCGCCCTCCGCGGGAATAGCGTAGTACTCCTCGAACCCGCGGAAGTGATCCAACCGGACGATATCTGCGAGTTCGAGCTGACGGTCAAGCCGGTCGATCCACCACTGATAACCCGTAGCTTCGTGCTCGGCCCAGTCGTAGACCGGCGGCCCCCACTTCTGTGCCGGGTTGTTCCCGTCCGACGGCACACCGGAGACGTCTTTCGGGGTACCGTCGTCCTTGAGCTCGAACAGTTCGGGGTGGGCCCAGACATCCGCGCTGTCCTGGGCAACATAGATCGGCATGTCGCCGACGATTTTCACACCGACCTGAGTGGCGTGGTTCCTGAGCTGGTCCCACTGCCGCGCCGCGACAAACTGTAGGAACTCGCGGTACCGGATTTCGTCGGCGAGTTTCTCCCGGTACTCGTCGAGTGCAGTCGACTCGTGCAGTGCGACTGGCTCCGGCCAATCGGTCCAGGCCTGTCCATCGAACTCTCGTTTCAGCGCGCGGAACAGCGCGTAGTTCTCCAGCCAGTCAGTCTCCTCCTGAAAGCTCTCGAAATCGGACCACAGTGCCGCTGGGCGCTCCTCGTCGAAGCGCTCAAACGCGGTTCGGAGGAGCGGATACTTGAACTCTCGCACGGCGTCGTAGTCGACGCGCTCGTCCGAGAACGGTTCCGCCGGCGTCGTCTCCTCCGCCGTCAGCAGTTCTTCCTCGACGAGCAGGTCGAGATCGATCAATAGCGGTTCGATGGCGAACGCCGAGTAGGCCTGATACGGCGAGTTGCCGTGGATGCTGGACAACGGTCCGAGTGGACACAGTTGCCAGAGCGACTGGTCGGCGTCGGCAAGCGTGTGGACGAACTCGCGAGACGGCTGTCCGATCGATCCGATTCCGTGAGAACTCGGTAGCGAAGTGGGATGTGCGAATACCCCGCTCTGCCGGGAGAATCGACTCATAGAATCAGTTTCAGAGGCAAGTGTAGTAAACGTGGTGCAACGACCTCTCGGTGAGGCCCACTCACATACGCGTCACAGTTCGACGGTCATGAGCGTCGTCCCGATCCGAGCGAGATCATCGCCATCGGTCGCGGCGATGACGGTCACGGATTCGGCACCGGGGCCGATGTCGACAGTTTCCTCGAAGTCGCCGTCAGTGACCGGATACTGTTCGGTGCCGTCGTCTGTCCAGAGCACGACGGTGGCGCCGCGGGTCGTCCCGGCGACGGTTGCGGTATCTCCCTCGACGGTAACCTCGTCGACGGCGAGCGGCGGACCGTCCGGATCGTGGACGGTGTAGCGCTCCTGGACGAACGCCGGCGTCTCGACTGGCGTGCCGGCGTCGATGCCGTCAGCAAGACGGATAAACTGAGCCATACTCCACGCCAGCGGCGTGGCGGCACCGGTTCCCTCGCCGAACTCCCAGCCGTACTCCGTCGGATACTCGCGGTCCCAGACCTGTTCGGGAATCATCCGACCGGAGTTTGCGAACCGTTGCATGGTTTCGAGCAGTCGCTGGGGGTCCTCCTCGCCGGTTTCCGTGCCCGCGAGCAGTTCGTACTCGGCCCGCTCACCGGTAAAGATGGGCCAGAGACGGCCTGCGCCCTGTCGGTCCAGCGCCCACGGCGCGCCCTCGTCGGGCTCTACTTCGCTCATCTCGCCGTAGCAGTCGTCGTTGTACCGGTACCAGCCGGGACCGTGCGGTGTCTCGACGCGGATCGTATCGTCGGCGACTTCGATAGAGTTCTCGATCAGGTCGTAGTCCGGCGCGCGGATGCCCAGACGGACCAGTTCGAGGAAGCCGCCGTCGATGATGTCTCGCTCGTCGAGCGTTGGACCGTTGTTCGCGAGTTCGCGCTTGACGACGCTGTCCGGGTCGCCGTTTCGCGAGACGCGGATATAGTACGGCACTTCCTCGTGTCGCTCCGTACCGTCGTAGGTCGCACACCAGCGGTCGACGCCCGTCCGCCAGTAGTCGGCGAAGCCGAGGTAGGCAAGCGCGTCCGCCCGCTCGCCTTCCTCCTCCGCCAGCGGCGCAGCACAGGCGACCCCGGCGATTTCGGCGGCGATCGTCGACGGCGAGTACCCGGCCTCTTCCTCCCAGCGCTCCTGGCCGCTTCGTGGACCGGACCGGAGGAGATACTCGACGGAGCGTCGGACGTGATCGTACTCGTAGACGACCTCCTCGAAGTCGATGTCGTACTTCTCGTATAGCTGGTAGGCCATCACCGACGGGAAGGCGACGTTGTCTAGCTGCTCGCCGCCCCAGCGGATCCGCCCGTCCAGATACGTGTTCTGCGAGATGAACCCGTTCGGACGTTGCTGGTAGTCGTAGATGTACTCCGTGGCCTCGATTGCACTGTCGAGGTCGCCGATGGCTTCCAGCGCGGTGAACACCTGATAGAGGTCCCGTGCCCAGGTGAAGTTGTAGCCGAAGTCCATCGGGTTCTCGGCATCGACGTTGTCGCCCCACGGGACGGAGGGACTGGCGATGCCTGCACCGACGAACGTCTTGTCCTCGACGGCCTTGAGCACCATCGACGCGGCCCAATACTGGTTCGCAAGCGCCGGGTTCGACTGGACTGACTCCGGTAGTTCGATTTCTTCCGTGTAGTCCTGCCAGCCGTCGACGTACTCGCTTCGGACCCCGACATAGCCCCGCGAGAGCGCTCGCTGTGCATCCGTTAGCGCCCGGTCGGTATCGGCGTCCTCGGCGAAGGAGAGCGCGATCGTGTCGGCGATCGAGCCGGTTTGCTCGCCGATCCGACCGACGAGCACGCCGTGGCCGGAGGCCGCGTAGCGCTGTTCGTCCGTCGGGTCTCCGTTGGCGAACAGTTTCGCCAGATGTTTTTCGCCCGCTCTGCCGACTGTCGCCCAGTCGAACGAGCGGTGTGAAACGATAGCAGTGGCGACCTGATACGGTTCGCCGTTCGGGTCGACAAAGGCCGGATCCTCCGCGGCTTCCGTGTCCCACGCCGTCAGCGCGTAGCCGTCGGCGTCCTCGACGAGTTCGCTCGCCGTGCCCTGCATATAGCCGGACAGCGCGGCGTCACCGACGATGTAGATGTCGTACTGATTGCTGTCGTTCGCGGTGAAGCCGACGTCCATCAGCACGGTTTCGGTCTGCGGATCGGTGATGTACTCGACCTCTATCTCCCAGTTGTGGCCGTTCGAGCCGGTTTCGGTGACCGTCTGCTTGTAGACCAGGGAGTCGGAGCCGACCATCTCGGTCTCGCGTTCGATCGTCTCCAGCGTATCGTCGGTCCGGTCTTCGTTGTGTGTCCGTGCCGTATACGTCGACTCGTCGTTGGCGTCGACGACGAGGAAGTCGACGGTCCGGAAGTTCATCAGGTCGGCACGCGGGAACCGCGGTTCGGTGAGCGCACCCTCGGTGAGCGTGAACCAGACCCGGGACGGCGAGTCGCTCCCGTGGTCCGCCGCCGTTCCGATACCGTACTTCTCGCCAGTCGTCCAGGTCGAAGCGACCGCGGGACCGACCGGCTGTGTCGTTTCGGAAGACGTCGAGAGACCGCCCGCGTCCTGTAGCGCAGCGATTGCTCCCGAGCGCTTGCCGTGCGACCACGCAGACGGCGTCGCGCTGTCTGGCGAGCCATCGTCGAACACCTGCTCGGAGAGCAAGCCGGTCGAGTTGGCGAGGAAGCCATCCTGTTCGATGAGTGCCAGAAGCTCCCGAGCCCGCTCGAACGTCTCTTCCTGTCGGTCGCTATCCCCTTCGAGTAGCGCGCCGAGTGCTGCCGTGGCCTCGGCCGCCCATCCCGTGGCAAGCGCCCAGACCTTCGGTTCGTCCTGTCCGCGCTTGCGGAACGTATCGTCTTCGACTCGACAGAGGCCGAGAAGTTCGCCTGTATCGTCCGTCCGCGAGAGTCGGTCTATCGTTCCATCGAGGTGTTCGACCAGTCGGTCGATCCGGCGCTGGTCGACGTCGCCGGTCAGTTTCGCGTACTCGTGATGGGCCTCGACGAGCACAAGTGTGCCCACGTCGGCCGTCGTGTCGCCGGGCTTTCGCTCGAAGACGCCCTCGCTGAACCGACCGTTGAGCCCCTCGTAGATGGCATCGGCGCGGGCTCTGGCGGCCTCGGTCAGTTCCTGCTCGATGGGGGCGCGTGCGATGGCCGAGAAGGCCAGCAGTTCCATCGCGGCCGTGTGCGTGAACCGCCCGATCTCGCTCTCCCAGATGTCGAGACACGGTTCGGGCAGTCCGTCTTTTTCGAGCAGAGCGGCAAGTCCCTCGAAGCCGTCGCGGATCGTCCCTTCGATCCGGGCGAACAGATCGGTGTCGGGCGATCCCTGTCGCAGATAGGTCGCGAGGAACGCCAGCACGCTTGCGGTGCCGTCGGCGGCATAGTCAGAACCGCCGAGACCGACACGGGAGTTGCCCCAGCCAGGAGCCAGCGCACCGTTGTGCGCCCAGACTCGCTGTGGCCAGGTCCCGTCGGGGAGTTGTGTGTCGGCATAGAATCGCGCACTCTCCGCGTGCTGTGTCGCAAGGTCGACGCCGAACTGATCGTCGACCTCGAGCAGATCACGAGCGATCTCGGCGTCGTCGCGGAACCACGTATAGCCGTAGCCGCCGGAGTAGACGTGATACGGGTCGAACTCCGGCCCTTTGATCCGCGCACCGGTCGGTGCGGTGAGCAGGGAGAGGGCGCGCAGGTCGTCGACGACCGACTCGCGGGACGGAATGTCGGGAACGTCGAACCGGGTTTGTAGGTTCGCCCGGTTCCGGATCGCGCGGTCTGTCTGGTAGTGATCCGCGAACGCACGCACGTGTGCGAGCGCGTCCTCGCGGGTCGTCTCCTCGTGGTCGGCGACCAGCGTGACGAGCGTTGCCTGTGCGTGCCCACCTTCGTCGTCGAGATGGGTCTCGATCACCATGGTGTCCGAGAGATCGTCGTCAGTGCGTTCGTTGGTGCCGAGCCCCGAGGGATCGTCCGTCAGTAACGCATCGAGTCCCTCCCGGCGCTGACTGCTCACGGACGAAAACCCCGTCGAGGCAGTGATGTAGTCGTGTTCTGCGTCGTGGAATACCTCGACGACGTCCTGATGGTTGAGGTGGCCGACGCTACTGGACTGCCCGTCGGGCGCAAAGGCCATTGCGGCGAACAGTCGGGGTCGGTCCGGCATGTCCCCACGGACTTCGACGTGAGTCAGATGCGCTCTCTCGAGCGTGTAGTCGTACTGGTGAATGGAGAAGTCACCGGCATCGTGCTCGGTGACGATCATCGTCGTCTCGCCCTCGTAGGACTGACGGGTCGTCTCCATCTCGTCGAACCAGTACACACCCTCGTCCGAGCCGATTCCCAGACGCGAGCGTTCGATACCGTGCTTGTTCAGTGTCGCGCCGGAGTAATCCCTGATGGATCCGCTCCGGTCGACGTAGACGAGTCGCCCCTCGTCCCCACTGAACAGCCCATCGACGGACGGTCGCTCCCCAGGATGGGAGTCGTCGGCGTGATGGTCTCGCTTGTACTCGTCTATTGCAATGCGCATCGTCATGTTATCGAAGATCAGAGCCCCCGCCTGGATCTTGGCGGAAATCGTTCATCACGACGGTAGTCGGCTTCGATATTTAAACTTGCGCATGATTTGGCGTCGTTCGGTCAGTTATCGGGAGCCATCGCGTCCACCGTCGCGGCGATATCGTCTCCGGAAGCACCGCGCGGCGGCGCCATCGCGACGGCGTCGAGCCCCTCGATATCGGCGAACTCGGCCAACTGTTCGCGTGCATGTGCTGGGTCTCCGGCAACGGCAAGTTCGTCGAGTAAGCCGTCGTCGAGCACGTCCACTGCGGCCTCCCGATCACCGCTTGCCCACGACGCCGCTATCTCGTTCGCTTCGTCCTCGTAGCCCTGTCTGGACAGCGATTCGCGGTAGTACGTCCCCATCCCGCCGACGTAGAACGCGAGATGCTGGGCCGCCAGTTCGCGAGCGCGCTCGCCGTCGTCCAGCACACAGCAGGGCAACGACAGCGTGACACGGACATCGTCGGGCGAGCGGTCCCCCAGTTCGGCCCCGCGATGGAGGTCCTCCAGTCGCTCGCGTAGTCCATCAGGTGTGAACGTGGTCGCGTGCCAGCCGTCGGCAAACCGTCCGGCGAGTTCGACAGATTTCGGGCCCATTCCGGCGACATCTATCGGCGGCGGCGTCTCGGGCGGGTCGAAACGAAGCCGAAAGCCCGACAGCGTGTAGATGTCGCCGTCGTACTCCAGGCCGTCTCCCTCGACCACGCGCCGGACGATATCGATGTACTCCCGGGTCCGTCGAAGCGGCCGTTCGAACGATTCGCCGTGCCAGCCTTCGATCACCGCGGGGCCGCTCGGGCCCATCCCCAGGCGGAAGCGCCCGTCCGACGCCTCCTGGAGGGTCGCCGCGGTCTGGCCGAGCAGGGCTGGCGACCGTGAGAAGACGTTCGCGATGCTGGTGCCGAGTTCGATCTCGTCGGTTCGCTCGGCGAGCATCGTGAGCGTCGTCACGGCGTCACGCCCCCACGTTTCGGGCATCCATGCACGGACGTAGCCGTTCTCCTCGGCGCGCTGGGTGATCGCGACGATGTCGTCGATACTGGGCTGTGCGGCCACGGGAAGGTGGATCTCTCTGTCTATCATTGGTCTGGTGTCTTCATTATATCCGGGACGCCAGCGGCGCGGATCGTCTCGCCGACGACGTAGGATGCTGCTGGACTGGCAAGGAACTGTGCGATGTCGGCGATCTCGTCACTCCGGCCGATCTTCCGGTCCACATCGTCGCGGTCGATATCGTCGGCGGTGACGCCCATCTGTGACTCGACGCCGGGTGTCGCTACGTAGCCCGGCGCGATGCAGTTGACGCGGACACCGTCGCCCGCCCACTCGTTGGCAAGCGTCGTCGTCAGGGTGATCACGCCCGCCTTCGCGGCGGCGTAGTGGCTCATGTAGGGTGCGCCGTCCTGGCCCGCCTCGCTAGAGAGGTTGATAACGCTCCCGCCCCCGTCTTTCAGATACTCGGCGGCGGCCTGCGTGCAGTGGTAGGTGCCCGTGAGATTGATGTCGACGATCTTGTTCCAGCCGTTCGGGCTGATCGTGTCGAAGTTCGCCATAAACGACGCGCCGGCGTTGTTGACGAGCACGTCCAGTCCCCCGAACTCCTCGACGGTCGTCTCGACCATCGCGTCGACCGCGTACCGATCAGTGACGTCGCATTCGACTCCCAGTGCCCGACCCTCTCGCTCGCTCTCGTTGATCGCCTCGGCGACCGGGTCGACGTTTTCCTGTTCGCGCGAGCAGATCACGACGTCGAGGCCGTCCGCCGCGAACTGTTCGGCGATCGCTTTCCCGATCCCGCTAGACGCGCCCGTGACGATCGCCGTCGAGCCGTCGATGCTGAACTGCCCGCCGGTCATACTACCCTCCAGACGGTTCGGCTACTGTGAAACATCCTCACGGCATTGTACATAGTCAACTATGATAAAGTTTCCTCGGGCCGGGTTCGCGTTCAGGAATCCTCAGTAGTTCCAGAGATACCTGCCGCGAATCCGACCGGGATATCTTCCTGAGTCCGCCTCCCGGCGACGATGATGCGCCCCTCTTCGACGCCGGTAGTGGCTCGGACGTCGCCCTCGACGTCGTGAAGCCGCCGCTCGTCGATCAGTTCGCCGTCGGCTCTAATGATACCCACCCACGCGACGCCCTCTTGCTCGCCACCGAGGAGGTAGTGCTCTTCGTCCAATCGCTCGACCGTCCTGATCGAGGTCGCTTCCAGTTGTCGCTGCCAGCCGAACGATTCCTCCTCGACGCTGGCGATCCATCCGTCTCCGGTGAACACGTTGGACCGGAACGAGCGAGCGTATTCGTAGTTGCCGACGGTGCCGACCGCGAGATAGCCGTCGTCCGCCGACACGATATCCGCTATCACGCGATCCTGGCGCTCTCCGCTCTCGGCCGTGTCACGCTCGTCGAACGTATCCCACAGTTTCTGTCCATCGGCATCCACGGCGACGATCCACGGTTCCGAGGGGACGGTGTCGGACGCCTCTCTGGGTGTCGTAGTCCCGGCCAGCAGATAGCCGTTCTCCGTGGACTCGATGGTGGTGAAACGGTCGTGACGCTCGTCTTTGGTCCAGTCCGTGATGGTAGTGTCGGCAGTGTTGTAGGTTCGATCCCACACCAGTTCGCCGTCGGGGGCGATCTTCGCTAGCCAGCCGTCGCCCCGCCGCGTATCGACGAACTCGGACCCGAGCGTGACGCCAGCGAGCACGGCCCCACCGTCGTCGGTCGCGACACCGTCGAAGAAGACGTCTCGAAACGAGTTGACGCCCGGACGGCCGTACTGTTTCTCCCACTGTAGTCCGCCGTTTTCGTTGATCCGTCGGAGCCACGCTGACTTGCTGTCAGGGGAGATGTCGTGAGTCCACCCGACCAGCAGCCAGCCGTCTTCGACCCGGAGGATGGTTTCGACGGCGTCGTGGATCGCATACCCCTCGTCTATCTGCCGTCTCGATCGGTTCAACGCAGAGGTGTGTCGCAGTTCGGTCGTTTCGGTGTCCGGACCGCCGGTCTCGACAAGCCATCCTACGCCGGCGTCGTCCTCGTCTAGCTGGACGCCCGCCAGCGCGAACCCCTCCTCGGCGCGACGTGCGCTAGCAAACGAGCTTGGTTGCTCGTCTCCGTAGATCGAGTTCCACTCGACTGATAGGGAGGGTGCGGGCTCTTCCGCCTCCCCGGTGCCCTCTCCATCGTCATCGTCTGCGGTCTCGGACTCGTTGTCCGGATTTCCGTTTGGTTCTATTGAGGTGCCCGTTGCGACCAGCGTCGCAGACAATGCAGTAAGACCGGTTACTCCGAGCAGACCGAGCAGTTGACGCCGGTTGGGGTCTGACTCGGACCCAGCAGATCCTCGTTCTGACATCGCAGTGTTACAAGGCTCTTTACCGGTTAGTTATAGAGGGGCAAATACCGGTAGGACAGTCGTATAGAACGCAGGGTTCGCCCAGAGCAATGTAATATTGCCTTACTTCGGCTTCCTGCTGGCGATCCGACGACGGAAATCCGTGAGACCCCATCTCACCGACGCGACTGTAACGGTACCTTAACTATGCTCGCTCTCATACGACAGTAATCGATGGAAGAGCGTACCCGTGCGTACCTCCGCGGCCGGTTTCGAGATTACTATCGCCGGACAGCGCTGTCGCCGCCCCCAGACGCGAATCTGCGGGAGTGGGGCTTCATTCCGTGGACTGCTGGCTCCGGCACCACCATGGTACGCCATCGCTCGCTGCTCGATATCGGGTCGCTCGACGACTTCCTCGCACGAAAGCGCCCTCGCCACGTCTACTTCTCGGCCGGGCGGTACGACGACCCGGGTGCCGGGACGATGCAACAGAAAGGCTGGCGGAGTTCCGACCTCGTGTTCGACCTCGACGCCGACCACCTTCCCGGCGTCTCGCCGGAGGAAGACAGCTACGAGGAGATGCTCGCGACCTGCAAGGACGCATTGATCAAACTGCTCGATTTTCTGGAGTCCGATTTCGGCTTCGAGGACACCACGATCGTATTTTCGGGCGGTCGAGGCTATCACGTCCACGTTCGGGACGAGGGGATCCTCGAACTCGACCGGGACGACCGGCGTGAGATCGTCGATTACGTCCGCGGCATCGATGTCGAATTCGACAATCTCATCGAACACGAGGCTGTCGGCGGGACCGCCGGCCGCTCTAGCCCGGCACACAAACGCTCGCTCGTCACGGACGGTGGCTGGAGCGGCCGCGTCCACTCGCGGCTCGTCTCGTTCGTCGACAACCTGCTACATCTCCCCGATGAGGATGCGATCGATCGGTTACAGGAGTTCGACCGGATCGGCGAGGGGAAATCGACTGCCGCGCTAACCGCCGCACGGAACAACTACGACGAGATTGCGGCGGGCAACATCGACGTCCACCCCGCTTTTTACCAGGTTGCACGCCTGCTCACCGAGGACGTCCTCGAAACCGAGAGCGCACCGATCGACGAACCAGTCACGACCGACACGAACCGGCTCATCCGTCTGCCCGGAAGCCTCCACGGCGGGACCGGCCTGGCCGTGACACGGGTCGATCGCGACGCGCTCGATTCGTTCAGACCGCTCGCCGACGCCGTGCCCGAGCAGTTCGTCGGACAGGAGATCCGGATCGACGTCCCGGACCTCGACGACCTCCCGGGCACTGGCGCGGAGCGCGGGGAGATCGAACTGGGCGGCGATAGCTTTACAATCACAGAGGGTGCACAAATCGTACCTGAATACGTGGGCGTCTACCTGATGGCCCGCGGTCACGCCGAAAAGGAAAAAGAATGAATCTCGACGACCTGCGTTCCGTACAGAGCAAGGAGCGCCAGAAAGACAGCCTGCAACATCTACGCGACTCGTTCTACGAGGACGTCGGTGACTACATTGGAAATCTCAAAAACGAACGTGACCGCGCCGCCGAGCGTGCGGACGATCCGTTCGCATCCTCGGAGGTAAGCCAGCTTACTGACGAGATCAAGGCTGCCGAAGAGGTCGTGGAGGCCGTCTACGAGCGCCGAATGGGCAAAATCGTCAAGCGAGCAAGCCTCGCGGCCGCCGGAATGCCCTCCGACGAGGAAGGACTGACCGCCGAGGAATCGGAACTGTTCACCGACCTCGTCGACCGCATCGAGCGGAACAAGAACCACGTCCTCGACGTGCTTTCGGGCGAAGCGAGTCCGGCATCGACACCCGCCGAGACCGATACTGCAAGCCCCGTATCCGACGCTACTGAGAGGGCGACCCCCGAATCCGATACCACTGAGACGGCGAGTCCCGAGACTGACCCGACACCGCCGCCCGCACCACCGGACCGACCGCCGGAGGCGGCCGAAGCAGACGCGGAGTCGACCAACAACCCGAGCGTCGATGCCGCGGACCTCATGGGCGGTGACGGAGCGGAGACCGCTCCCGGAAACGAGGGGACCGACGACCCGACCGAGTCGACGGTGGATGCCTCCGAAACCCCGACACCGAGGGCTGATCCGCCAGGAGACGACGCCGGGGCGACGCCCGAGATGCCGCCGGAGGAAGGGGCAAGCCCCCCGGACTCTGAGGGCACTGATCGGACGACCGTCCGCATCACCGAGGAGATCGGCGACATCTTTGGCGTCGACGACAGGGAGTACGAACTGAGCGCAGAGGACGTCGTGACGCTACCGACGGCCAATGCGGAACCGCTAGTCGAGCAGGACGCCGCACAGCGGATCGACTGACCCCCGAACCGAAACTCGTTTTACACTCACCCGTCAGGGTTCGGTATGCTCGACACAGGCGCAGACGCACCCGACTTCGAACTGCAGAACCAGCACGGAGAGTCGGTTGCGCTCTCGTCGTTCGACGGCCGCGTCGTCGTCTACTTCTATCCCCGCGCCGATACGCCTGGCTGTACCACCGAGGCGTGTGGCTTCCGGGATCGCTGGGACGAGTTCGATGAGGCTGGCGTCGACGTGATCGGGATCAGCGACGACCCTGTCACCGATCTCGAGGCGTTCGCCGAGGAGTACGACCTGCCGATAACGCTGCTGTCCGACGAGGACGGCGCGGTCGCGAGCGCGTACGATTCCTACGGCGAGAAGTCAATGTTCGGGAACACCTTCGACGGCGTGTTCAGAAACACCTACGTCGTCGAGGACGGCGAGATCGTCGCCACCTACGAGGGCGTCGATCCGGAGGGACACGCAGGCGAGATCCTGTCGGATCTACGGTGAGTGCCGTGAGCGCCATCGCCCGCACGAGCGCGTCGGAACGTAGCGTCTCCCACGTGAACCGTCGCGTGCCTCCAAACACTCCAGGGTTTCCCGAAAAACAGTAGTAGACACCGATGCAACTCCGCCGAAAGTTCCTGTTGAGTCTGATTCTCGTTGCGGTAGTTATCGGCGGGGTGATGTTCGTGACGTTCGACTCACAGCGGTCGGCCGCTATCGACGACGCACAGGCTGACATCGACGACCGGGCGAACCAGACTGCATCGACCCTCGACCAGCGACTGCTGTCGAACCAGCAGACGCTTCGGGTAGTCGCCGACGATCCACGGCTCTCCGACCACGGCAGCGACGACCAGCGGACAGCACTGGGGACCGTCCAGTCCCTCGACGGCGTCGGCGGGGTTTCAGTCGTCGACAGTGACGGGGAGATGGTCAATCTCGTGACGGTAACTGGCGACTCGCCGGATTCCGTAATCGGGCAGGACTACAGCGATCGGGAGTACGTGGCCAGCGCACTCGCGGGAGAGGAGTACATTAGCGAACCGCTTCGGGCAGCGACCGGAAACCGGATCGTCGTGCTGAGCATGCCGATCTACGAGGGTGAGGAGATCGTGGGAACCCTGAACGCGGCGCTGTATCTGGACGGCTCTTTTTTCCAGTCGACAGTCGGCCTCGAGGACACGTCGGATACGAGCGTCTCGGTAACGTCGGAGACGGAGACGCTGTTCCAGGACGGCGAGCAGTTCGATACGACGATCAGCGGAACTGATACCGTCCGGTCGACGGGATGGACCGTCACCGTCGATCGCCAGGAGGGTGCGGTGACCGAGCAGATCCAGCGGCTGGCACTCGTACAGATCGGGTCGAGTCTCGTACTGCTCGCCGCAGTCGGCGGGTTCGGACTCTGGATCTATCGCAACCACATTCGGCAGACGGAGCGGCTACAGACCAGGCTGGAGCGGCTCGAACAGCGGCGGTACGATCAGCAGATCTCACTCACGGGGAGCAACGAATGGACGGAGATCAGCGAGGCAGTCGATCGACTTGCGTCGTCACTTGCCCGCCGAGAGCAGATGTTGCTCGTCCTGAACCGGCTGTTGCGCCACAACCTCCGGAACACCCTGAACGTCGTGATCGGACGCATCGGTCGGCTCGATACCGCCGACGACAAAGCGGTCCGCGAGATAGTCGAGACGTGTGAGCAGCTGCTGACGATGAGTAATCGCGCGCGGATGACCGAGAGACTCGTCACGGGGGAGGCGGACCGCCACGACAGCGTCGTGGACCTCGTAGACGTTCTCGAGCGCCGGATCGAATCGTTCGAGGACGGATATCCGAACGTGACCACCGTCGTCGAGGCGCCGAAACAGGCACATGTTTCGGCTGATCCCGCAGTCGCGACTGCGATCGACGAACTGCTCACGAACGTCGGCCAACACGCCGGATCGGAACCGACTGTCGAGATCGAGATCCGACGAATAGACGATCAGATCGAACTGAGAATCAGCGACGACGGTCCGGGGATTCCGGCGGAGGAACAGTGCGTCTTCACTGGCGAGAAACAGATCTCACATCTGCACCACAGCGGGGGTCTGGGACTCTGGCTCGTTGACTGGATCGTTTCGCAGTCGGGTGGAACCGTCGAGATCAAGTCCGACTCGGGGACGACGGTCGTGATACGGCTACCCACGAGCGAGCAGGAAGACGACGCGACGGCGACGGAGATACTCGATTGAGTAATAGAGTGCTACTCGGAACATAATAAATAATTTATCGTTAGAGGACAGTGATTGGAGTATGAGCTCTGATGACCTGCGGGGACAGATAGAACGTGTGGGCGACCGATTCGATCTCGGGGAGTACGAGATCGACGCCTATCTGGCCGTTCTAGAACAGGGAACGCTCACCGCGAGCGAGATCGCCGAGAACACGGAGATTCCGCAGCCACGGGTGTACGACACCGTCCGGAGTCTCAGCGATCGAGGGCTGGTCGAACTCCGCGAATCGCGGCCCATGAAGATCACTGCGGTTGATCCGTCGATGGCCTTCGCGGACGTAACCGATTCGCTGGAGGACATGATCGCCGAGCTCGATGCACGGTACACCGCGCCGGCGCGTGACACCGAAGCCGTCTCGCTCGTGAAGTCCCGATCGACGATCCTCCGCTACGTCGAGGATGCGATCGAGTCCGCGGAGTACGAACTTGCGCTCTCGTTGACGCCGGAGCTACTGGAGCGGTTCGAGACGGAACTGGTTACCCAGCGCGCGAACGGTATCAGTATCGACCTGCTGGTGACGCCTGCGGCCGAAGCGCCGGATCCCGACGAGTACGACTATCTCGACGTTGCGACCACCGTGCGGGCCCGCGAGGGCATCACGACGCCCATCATCGCCGTTGCCGACTGGGAGTACTCGGTCTACGCCACGCAGGACGCCATCCGGACCAACGACCGTGACCGATACGGCGTCATCTTCAATCGGTCGGCGCTTGGCTTTCTGGTCTCTGGCTTCTTTGGCACGGTGCTCTGGACGACGGCGGTCGAGACGCTCGCTGAGAACGGTTCGGGCAGATCGTTCCCGCGGCGCTACGCCTCGATCCGCCGGTGTGTCAAGGATATTAATCGGGGCGGCGGGGAGTTCTACGCGACTATCGACGGACGAGACGTCGAGACAGGGCGCAAACGAAGCGTGAGCGGGCGGGTCGTCGACGTCGATTTCGACCAGAGCGAACAGGTCGCTTCGCTAACGGTCGATACGGGGGAGGAACGGCTCGAAATCGGAGGGCTGGTCGCCGCCTTCGAGGACATCGAAGCCCACGAGATTCACGTCGGTCGCGACGAACCTCCGGTATCGTCCCGGTGACCCGGCAGGAGGGGGAGGTAACTACCGCAGTCCCTACTATTTTATTACTGGTATTGTAGCTGTTAGTATCATGAGCGGAACGGCTAGCAGACCGGCACACATGAGTCTGGACAGGAGGAAGCCATCCGGGGACAGCACTAGCTACCGAACTCGAAACCGGAGGGAGTTCGGTGGAGTACGCACCCACGAGCAGTGGACGGAAGAACCGAAAGGCAATGGACGAGGGGACTCAAACGGCACACAACGATGGAACAAGACGAGTTGACGACCGTTCTCGAGGACGCAGGACTCTCTCCGTACCAGTCGGAAGCGTACGTGACGCTTCTCGACCTCGGTTCGGCCTCTGCAACTGACCTCGCGGACCTCAGTCAGGTTCCCGATCCGCGGATTTACGACGTCCTTCGTGATCTGGAGTCGAAGGGATTCATCGAAACGTACGAGCAGGATAGCCTTCGCGCCAGAGCACACGACCCCGACGAGGTGCTCGATGATCTCCGGTCGCGCGCATCCAAGTTCGAGACTGCTGCCTCGGAGATCGAGGAGCGGTGGAACCAACCCGAGATGGGCCAGAGCAAGGTGAGCATCGTTTCGCGATTCGAGACAGTCCTCGATAGCGCGAAGCAGTATATCCGCGAAGCCGACAACCAGGTCCAGTTGGTAGTGACACCGGAACAGTTCGAGGAGCTTCGACCGTCTCTCGTCGAGGCTATCGAGAACGACGTCCTGGTCAAGCTATCGCTCCACTCCGGAGAGCGGGAGGACATCGACGAGGAGTCCCTCCCCGGTGCGTGTACGGAGGCCCGCCATCGCCCGCTCCCCTCCCCGTTCATCGTGATCGCCGACAGGAAAAAGACCTGTTTCGCCCCGCATAGCGACTCGATCAATCAGTACGGCGTTCTGGTCGACGACCGAACCCACACCTACGTCTTCCACTGGTTCTTTCTCACGTCGCTGTGGGACGTCTGGGAGCCGCTGTACGTGGATCCGGCCCAAGAGGAGCTACGCAACTACGTCAATCTGCGATACTTCGTCCGCGACGTCAAGCCGCTGTTCGAGGACGATGCCGAAATCGAAGTCGACGTCGTCGGGGTGGATACGGGGACGTCCCGCACCCGAAGGATCCAGGGTCCTCTCGTCGATATCAGAACGACGAACGAGTTCGACGAAAACATGCGGGGAGCCGATGCGAACCCCTCGGTAGCCGAGTACGCGGGCGTCGCGGCCATCAGCGTCGACACCGGCGACGAGGTCGTAACGATCGGCGGGTGGGGCGCGACCCTCGAAGACGTCGAAGCGGAGCGGATCACGGTCACGAACTTCGAGTCGGAGTGAGTACTCCGGTCCCGAGCGGCCTGCTCCTGCGCTTTCCGACCCAAAGGCTATACGGGTAGCTGTCGAACGGTATCACCCACCATGACCGGCATCGAATACGACGACTTCCTCGACCCGACGTACGAACCGGTCGCGACGGATCTCGTCTGCGAGTTCCGACTCGACCCGGCACAGGGGATGAGCATGGAAGACGCGGCGAGTCGTGTCGCCTCCGAGAGTTCGAACGGAACCTGGGCACCACTGCAGGCCGGCGAGGACGTCACCGACCTCAGTGCCGTCGCGTTCGAGATCGTCGACGATCGGGCGCTGGTCGCCTACCCGACGGCGCTGTTCGAGGCCGGTAGCCTCCCGCAGATCCTCTCGTGTATCGCCGGGAACATCATGGGTATGAAAGCCGTCGACTCGATCCGCTTGCTGGACTGCGAGTGGCCGGAATCCCTCGTCGAGGGCTTTCGCGGCCCGCAGTTCGGTTCGGCCGTCCGGACGGCGCTACTCGATGCCGAGGATCGGCCGATCACTGCGACCGTTCCGAAGCCAAAGGTCGGACTGTCGACCGATCGTCACGTCGAAATCGGCCGAGAAGCGTGGCGCGGCGGCGTCGACCTGCTGAAAGACGACGAGAACCTGACCGACCAGTCGTTCAACCCCTTCGAGGAGCGCGTTCGGCAGAGTCTGGCCGCCAGAGACGAACTCGAAGCGGAGACTGGCGAGCGGAAGGGCTACCTGATCAACATCACTGCCGAGACCGACGAGATGGTTCGACGGGCCGAGTTCGTCGCCGACCACGGCGGCCGGTTCGTGATGGTCGACATCATCACCGCCGGTTGGTCGGGGCTCCAGACGGTCCGCGAGACCTGCGAGGATCTCGGGCTGGCGATACACGCCCACCGGGCGATGCATGCCGCCTTCGACCGACTCGATCATCACGGCGTCTCGATGCGCTGTCTCGCACAGTTCGCACGGCTCGCCGGCGTCGACCACATCCACACAGGCACGGCCGGACTCGGCAAACTCGCAAACGAGGATACGGTGGGCATCAACGAATGGCTCCGGAGCGACCTCTACGGCACGACCGACGTTTTGCCGGTCGCCTCGGGTGGACTGCACCCCGGCATCGTCGATCAGCTACTCGACGCCGTCGGGACAAACGTCTGCGTGCAGGCGGGTGGCGGGGTTCACGGTCATCCGGACGGCACCGAGGCGGGTGCGCGGGCGCTCAGGCAGGCGGTCGAGGCCTACGTCGACGGCGAGTCGCTGGAACACCGTGCCGAATCGGTGCCAGCCCTCGCCACGGCGCTGGAGGAGTGGGGAACGGAAACGCCGCGGTGAATGTCTGGGGCCTTGACCGCCTGTACAGGCCGCGTTACTTCGGTTTCGCTACGACCGCCAGGTGGTCGTCGTGGAATGGCTCCATCCGCTCGGTGTCGAGAATCTCGTAGCCGTTTTCGAGCGTCGATCGGACGCGCTCGAAGACGTCCGCCGGATCCGCCGTGACATCCTCGCTGCGGGCTTTGAACGCGGCGACGAGGCGACCGTCCTCGGCGAGGAATCGCTTGTTCTCGACGGCGACGCGGGCCTGGCCGCTCGTCGCGACGTCCTGTACGATCGCATCGAGACCGCTCTCGACGACGTGTGCGTACCCCTCGGGCTTTCTGGCGTCTTTCACCAGCGGGAACAGGCGGTCGCGGTCCTCGGCGACGTCGAGCAGGTCTCTCGCGGGGCGCGTGGCGAACTCCACTGCATAGGTCGGCCCGGCGAAGTCCGCGACGTGGCTCACCGTCGTCCCGCTCGCGGCACCGAGATAGAGGACGCGGTCGCCGTCGGCGAGACCAGTCTCCATCCCTAACTCGAACATCGCGCCGAGTTTCGAGCGCCGGGCGTCCCAGAGCCGCCAGTCGCCGTCGGTCGGTTCGCCGTACACTGGCTGGCCGCGGGTAGCGAGTCGCTCCTCGCCGTCGAACTCCCGCCGAGTGACGCTCTCGGGCAGACTCATTCGTCGTCACCTCGGGTGCGGATCCGCTCGATCCGTCTGTCGAGTTCGGCCTCCAGTTCGGGGTTGTATTCGCCGGAGTAGTGGTCGATCCGGGCGGCGATAGAGAGCTTTCCGGCGAGCGCCCGGGCCGCGGAGCCACGCTCGTCGGGGATGGTTCCCCGGACGTACTCGTGGGTGAAGATGACGCCGTGTTTCGGGGACGTGCCGTGCCCGCGGAGGTGAGCGAACAGGGCGTCCTCCGCACCGAGCACCTGGACGGTGCCGCTGGGTTTTTTCGCGAGCGACTCCAGATCGCCGGCCAGCGAGATCAGTCGCGCGGCGAGCACTGGCCCCGCGAGCGCCGCCAGATTGGGTGCGACGTCCGGCGCGCGTTGCTCGATGAAGGCCCGTAGCTCGTCGGCCTCGTCGTCCAGATCGACGATCCGCTCGGCGAGCGAGCGCAGGCGGGGTTCCACGTCGTCCGATCCGACGACGGTCCGGGCGTACTCGACGCCGGAGCCAGCATCGTCGTCCAGACTGCCGGCCCATTCGGTAAGCCGTTCGGCGAGTTCGTTGGCAACCCGCTCGCAATCGTCCATCGAGCGGACGGCATGGATCAACTGTCGGTCGTCGGCGCGCTCTCTCTCGGTGACGACGTCTCGAGCGGCGGTCAGTGTTGCCCCCCTGAGCGCGTCGTAGTAGGCGTCCTCATTCGGGACGACCCCGTCGTCGACCGCGAGAGTCGGCCACGCCTCCGGTGTCTCCGCCCGTCCCTCACGGATCCCCGTCGCGGCGGCGTCCGGATCCGTCGGATCGACCCCGGCAAACCAGCCCGCGTGAGCGTCTTCGTCGTTCATACTTACTTCTCTCGGCCCGCGCCCCATATCCCTCCCGATCCGGTACTGGGTCGGCATCGCAGTCGTGCCAATCGTTCGCAGGAGCGTCGATCGCCCGTCGACATCTTGAACAGGCCGTGTGGGCTACAATAATGAAATGGCGACCGAATCGGAGACACTGGAGTCGACTCGGGTACTCCTCGCCGGGACGGCAGCGTGGGTCGACGAGTTCGAGGCGGTACTGGAGACGCGGGCCGGCGACGTCCACAGGGTCTCGACGGCCACATCGGCGCTCGAAGCCGTCCGTGACGGGTCGGTAGAGTCCCTCGTAACGGCGTATGCGCTCGAGGACTCGACAGGCACGGAGCTACTCCAGGCGATTCGGCAGGAGTCGGAGACGCTTCCGACCGTGCTCTGTACGCCGTCCGGCGACGAGTCGGTTGCGAGTAAAGCGGTCTCGGCCGATGTCTCCGAGTACGTCTCGCTCGATGAAACAGACGAGGAGTTCGAGACTCTGCTCGCCCGCATCGAGGAGAGCGTCCGGGCGGCCCGACGGACAGCGACCCAACGCGACCGCGCGAGACAGTTCGACGCCATCTTTCAGGACCCGCGGACAGCGACGTGGGTACTGGACCCGGAGGGAGCGCTCCGGCGAGCGAACGAGACCGGTCAGGAAATGATCGAGGCCGATATCAGGAGCGTGCTTGGCGAGCGGTTCTGGGAACTCCCGTCGTGGTCAGGAGAGAGCGGTATCCGGTCGGATGTTCGCCGGATCGTCGAGACGGCAATCGACGTGGGGTTCGGCAACGCGGTCGTGACGCGGTCCGTCGAGCCGGACGCCCAGGTCATCGATCTCTCTGCCCGGCCGGTCCAGGACGAGCGCGGTCGGCTTCGATCTATCGTGGTCGAGGCGGTCGACATCTCCGATCGGGTGGCACTCGAACGTGATCTCCGCCGCTCGGAGGAGCTACATCGTGTGACGCTGAACAACATGACGGACACGGTCCTGATGACCGACGAGGGCGGGGAGTACACCTACGTCTGTCCGAACGTCAACTTCATCTTCGGCTACACGGCCGACGAGATCCGGGAACTCGGGACCATCGAAAACCTGCTCGGCGAGGATCTGTTCGACCGCGGGAAACTGGCAGAGAAGGGCGTTTTGAAAAACATCGAAGTTAGTGCGACCGACAAGGCAGGTCGCGAGCACACCCTTCTGGTCAACGTCCGTGAGGTATCGATTCAGGACGGCACACTGCTGTACAGCTGTCGGGACGTAACCAAGCGGAAACAGCGCGAGGAGGCGCTAGCGACACTGCAGGAGACCGCCCGGGAGTTCCTCTACGCGGAAACACGCCAAGAGATCGGTGCGCAAGTCGTCGACGACACGGCGGGTGTCCTCGACCTCGATGCGAGTGCTGTCTACCTGTTCGATGCGGAAAACAACGAGCTTCGACCGACTGCGAGTTCTCCCGCGATGGATCGGCTGCACGGGCCGCTTCCGGACGTCCCTGCCAATGCCGAGAGTCTGCCCAGTCACAGTTTCGTCGACAACGAGGCGCTGTTCGTCGACGATATCCATGACTCGCCGCGACTTGACGATCAGGCGACGGAACTTCGAAATACGGCGTACATCCCGCTCGGCAACCACGGGGTGTTCGTGGCTGGTTCGTCGGCCGTCGGAGAGTTCGACGAGGTGACCCGGGAGCTTGCCGATCTGCTGGCAGCGACCGCGGAAGCGGCACTGGATCGGGTGACAAGAGAGACACAACTTCGCAGACAGGACAGGGAGCTACAGCATCAGAACGAGCAACTCACGCGATTGAATCGCATCAACGAGACGATCCGAGAGATCGATCAGGCCGTCGTCCAGGCCGAAACTCGCGAGGAGATAGACCACACGGTCTGCGAACTACTGACAGCCGACGACAGGTTCACGTTCGCGTGGATCGGTGACGCCGATCCGGCGACCGAAACAGTCGTACCGCGGGCCTGGGCTGGCGCTGACGGCGGGTATCTGGACAGTATCGAGTTTTCCGTGGGGGAGGCTGAGGTCGAGCCAGCAGGACGAACGGCGGCAACACGCGAGGTGATAAAGGTCGCGAACGTGGCGGGTCGCCTTCGAGAGGAGGAGTGGCGAACAAACGCGCTCTCGCGGGATTTCCTGTCGGTCATCAGCATCCCGCTTGAGTACAACGACCTCTCGTACGGGGTGTTGAACGTCTACGCCGAGACCCAGGACGCGTTCGGCGAGACGGTTCAGGCGGTGTTGGGCGAACTCGGGGAGACTATCGCCTCGGCGACGAGCGCTATCGAACGCAAGAACGCCCTGTTGACGAGATCGGTAACCCGCATCGAGTTCGACATCGACGACCCAAGCTTCGTCCTCTCGAAGATCGCACGAGAGGCCGACTGTAAGCTCTCCTATCAGGGCGGGGTCCAGCAGACGGCAGATGGTAGCTACGTGTTCGTCACCGTCGACAGGGCTCCGGTCGAACGCGTCACACAGATCACCGCCGACCTCGTCGCAGTCGAGGAGGTCCGACAGATCAGCGGTGACGACGACGGTGGTGTGCTGGGAATCCGGCTGGGACAGTCGTTCCTCGCGAGCGAACTCGCCGATCACGGGGCCGTCTTCCGGAGCGCGTCGGCCGATCCCGAATCGACGACGCTCGTCGTCGAGGTGCCCGAAAGCGTCGCGTCCCGCCACATTAGCCAGCTCGTCCGCGAACTGTTTACTGGGGTTGAACTGCGGTCGAAACAGCAGCTAGATCGCTCCGTCGCGGAGACGGTCCAGTCGCAGGCGCTGGATCGGCTCACCGACAGGCAACTGGAGGTGAGTCAGACTGCGTACTACAGTGGCTTCTTCGAGTCGCCGCGGGATCACACCGGCACGGAGGTAGCGGAGATGCTCGACATCTCACCGCCCGCGTTCTCGAACCACATCCGGGCGGCCGAGCGGAAGTTGTTTGATTCGGTATTCGATGAAGCGTGAGCTTCATCGGGCCCGGGAATCGAAGATTTCCAGTATTCGACGAGGTATAGAACTCGTCGAGCCAGCAGGCACGAAGTGTTCGCGCTGTTCAATGAAGTTTAGGCCTCGTCCAGCCAGCAATCGCTGAGCGCGTGCACAGTTCAACTGCCTGGGCACTGAAACGCCTGCGAAGGATTGTGGTTAACATATGAACCAAGCGATCGATAGACGGGTTCATTGGTTAACAACCAGCCTTTCTTCCATACATCCGATAGCTCTCTACACGCCACACAGGCGATCGATGTGGCCAAAATACTCATGAAAGACGTAACCCAGGATTCGTCAGAAGACGTGACCTACGAGTGCTTCGAGTGTGGAACTATCGTCGTCGATCCGGATAGCCCGGGTCTCTGTCCGGAGTGTGGCGGCGAACTACGAAACAGAGGAACACCGATCGAGTAACGATGGCATCCGAGCCGACGCACAGCGACGGTGAGGAGAGTGCGACCATCGAGCCGTCGGACGAGGAGTCCGCCCTCCAGACGGCGCGACGGGAACTACACCACGCGGCCGAGCGGCTAGATATCGATCCTGCAATCATCGAACAACTGAACCATCCAGCATCTGTCCACGAAGTCACGGTACCGATAGAACGTGACGATGGCACCGTCGAGGTGTACACCGGGTATCGGGCCCACCACGACAGCGTCAAAGGGCCATTTAAAGGTGGACTCCGGTATCATCCCGAGGTGACGCGGGACGAGTGCGTCGGCCTCAGCATGTGGATGACCTGGAAGTGTGCAGTCATGGATCTCCCCTTCGGCGGTGCGAAAGGCGGTGTCGCGGTCGACCCGAAGTCGCTGAGCAGAACCGAGAAGGAGCGGCTGACGCGTCGGTTCACCCAGGAGATCCGCTCCGTAATCGGACCGACGAAGGACATTCCGGCCCCCGACATGGGAACCGATCCCCAGACCATGGCGTGGGTGATGGACGCCTACTCGATGCAGGAAGACGAGACGATTCCCGGCGTCGTGACCGGAAAGCCGCCGGTCGTCGGCGGCAGCGAGGGACGCGAGCAAGCGCCCGGACGAAGCGTTGCCATCATCTCGCGCGAGGCTATCGAGTACTACGGGCGCGACATCGAAGCGACGGACGTCGCCGTACAGGGCTACGGCAGTGTGGGTGCAAACGCGGCCCGCCTACTCGATCGCTGGGGCGCGAACGTCGTCGCGGTCAGCGACGTCACGGGCGGGATCTACGATCCCGACGGGATCGACACAGGCACGGTTCCGTCCCACGACGAGGAGCCGGAAGCGGTCCTGGAACAGGACGCACCGCAAACCGTCACGAACGGTGAACTGCTCGAACTGGACGTTGACGTCCTGATTCCCGCAGCTATCGGGAACGTCCTCACAGAGGTGAACGCGGGCGACATCCGGGCCGATCTGATCGTCGAAGGGGCGAACGGCCCGACGACGAGCACGGCACAGGAGATTCTCGACGAGCGTGGCGTGACCGTGATCCCCGACATCCTCGCGAACGCGGGCGGCGTCACGGTCAGTTACTTCGAGTGGTTGCAGGACATCAACCGACAGTCGTGGTCGCTAGAGCGCGTCCACGAGGAGCTAGAAACCGAGATGCTCTCGGCGTGGGATGCGGTCCGGTCCGAAAAGGAAAACGGCGCGTCGACGTGGCGCGATGCGGCCTACGCGGTAGCCCTCTACCGGATCGCTGAAGCCCACGACGCGCGTGGGCTCTGGCCCTGAACCGGATTCGATCAGTCTCCGACCTGCAGTTCCAGTGACGGGTTCAGGCTGCCGGTCTCCGCACGGATTCCGACCAGTAAGACGACCCCCGCGATCAGGGGGATCACCGCGCAGGCGATGTAGATGGGTGCGAACCCGACTCGTTCGACGAGCGGGAGCGTGACGAGTGGTCCGAGACCGCCGCCGATATCCCCGAGGACGTTGTTGGTCCCCATTGCGCGGCCCATCCGTTCGTCGGGAGTGAGGTCGGCCAACAGTGCCATCATCGGACCGCCGGTGCCGCCCTGTCCGCCGCCGATCAACAGACAGGCGACGATCAACTGGCCGATCGAACTGGCACTCGCGAGCAACAGGAACCCAGCCCCCGAGACGGCCAGTGAGACGAGAACGATGGGGACACGATAGCCGTACAGGTCGCTCAGTTTCCCGCCACCGAGCATGCATGCCGAGCCAGCGAGTACGGTCACAGCCATAAGGAGGCCGGAGGTCCCCTGTGCATCGAAGCCGAGGACGCCGATCTCTAGCTCAACGAGGAAGACGACGAGCGTCGCAAAGAGCGCGCCGATGTACGCGAAGAAGACGCCGAAGTTGACGAGGCCGACGGTCAGTGCGGGCAGCGAGGTGTCGATCTCCCAGGGCTTGACGCCGCCTTTTCGGCGCTCTATCGCCCCGGTGTGGGTCTCGGGAATGATGAAGTACGCAAGCACGCCAGCAAAGAGCGCGAACGATGCCGCGAGGACGAACGCGGCCTCGACGCCGTAGATATCACTGACCAGGCCACCGAGCACCAGACCAGCGGGGAAGCCAAAGGTGATCCCCGCACGGACGATGCCCATGCTCGTCCCCCGCGAACTGGATTCGCTGACGTCTGCCGTGATCGTATAGGCCGTGGCAAACACCAGGGCACTCCCGACGCCCCAGAGGATCCGGGCAAGCAGAAACCACACCTCCGGCGCGGGGGCGACGACGGCGACGACGTAGCCCAGCGTCGCAATACCCTCGACGAACAGTCCGACGACGAAGGGCGTCCGGGTGCCGATGCGGTCGACGAGCGCGCCGGCGGGCGCGTTCGCGATCAGGCGGGCGAACCGGTTCGCGCTCAGGATAAGTCCGACGAGGAACGAGGAGATACCTAGCACTGCACCGAGGTTCGGCAGTATCGGAAAGATGACGCCGCCTCCGAAGCCGACAAAGAACGTACACGCAATGACTGCGTAGACCACCCTCCGCTCGCTAGACACTATGTTGACTGACTGGTCAGTTAGGGAGTTAACGCATTCGGTTGGCGGTCGGCAAGGCGTGTTCACTGGATCCGCGAACGGGAGATACTGCGCCCGTAGAGGAGGCTCTGTCGGGTCCGGGAGTTTATTGTCGGCTCGTCAGAACCTACCAGTAGTTGACTATGAGCGCAATCGAACTAACCGACGTGGGCAAGCGCTACGGCGATTTTCAGGCGCTGGACGGCCTCTCTCTGTCCGTCGAGCGTGGAGAACTGTTTGGACTACTCGGCCCCAACGGCGCGGGAAAGACGACGGCGATCCAGCTACTGACCGGGCAGTTAGCACCCGACGATGGGACGCTCTCCGTTCTCGGCACGGATCCTGCGACCGAACCGATCGAAACTCGTCGTCTCGTCGGCATCGTGCCCGAAAAGGAGTCCCCGCCTAGCTTTCTGACGCCGCGGGAGTACTTCGAGTTCGTCGGGCAGGTACGCGAGATACCGGCAGATCTACTCGATGGCCGGATAGAGGAGTGGGCAGATCGGCTCTCTTTCACCGAAAAGCTCGACGCGATATCGACTGACCTCTCCCGGGGCCAACAGCAGAAGGTGATGATCACGCAGGCGTTCCTTCACGACCCCGACGTGGTCTTCATCGACGAACCGCTCGCCAACCTCGATCCGATCATGCAAGAGCGGGTCAAAAAGTACTTCGAGCAGTACCGGAGCGAGGACAACGCGCTGTTCCTCTCGACACACCAGATCGAGGTCGCAGAGGAGATCTGTAGCCGCGTTGGCGTCGTCGGTGACGGCCGACTCGTCGCCGAGCAGCGTCTCGCAGAGATGAGCGAGGAGGAATCGCTACTGGATGCGTTCAAGCAGGGCGCAGCGTCCGAACGCCCGGCGGCAATATCGAGGTGACGATGCTGGGAATCGACCGCATCGACCGCGTCGTCTTCACTCGAATGCTGGGGGAGGAGTGGCGACTCCACACCTCCCTGTTCGGCGGCCGGCGGTTCGCGCTGTTCCCGCTACTCGTCGCGGCGTTGACCGCCGCTGGCGTGTTCGCACTCGTCGAGACCGGGACCAGCCTCTCGTCCGTGATCGCCGGACTGCATGCACTCGTGTTCGCATTCGGCCTTCACACTGGCTCGATCGGTCTGATCGGCCGGGACGCTGTCGAGGACCTGCTCGGGGACGTGACGCTGCTGGTGTTTTCTGCACGCACGTTGCCGATCTCTCGCCGGCGACTGCTCGGTCACTTCCTCGTGAAAGACTCCCTCTACTACTCCGGACTCTTCCTGGTGCCGATCACGGCGGCGTTCGTCGTGGCCGTCGGACAGGGCGGGTTCGGTTTCCTCGACCTTGCTCGACTCTGGCTCTCGACGACTGCGACCTTCCTGCTCGGTCTCGTGGTGACGCTCGCGCTCGTCGGCATCGCTACACGAGGCGTCTCTGGCTGGCTTTCGATCGGTGGGCTCTCGCTCGTCAGCGGTAGCCTGTGGCACGCGGACGTCGACGTCCTCGCCGCGACGCCGTACGCGCTGTACGCCGAGCCGTCAGTGCTGGCGTTTTCCGGAACGCTCGCCCTGCTCGTCGGGACGGCTGGGCTTGGCATCTACGCCTACGAACCGGTCGACGCCGCCCCGACCCGCACCCGGGCTCCGGCGTTCACGAAATGGCGGCGACGCCTCGGCGACGACACTGGTCTGACGACAAAGACGCTCCTCGATGTCGCCAGAAGCAACGGTGGACTCTGGAAAGTCCTCTTCTCCGGCGGAATCCTCTTTGCCGTCTGTGTCGGACTGGTCGAACTCGCAGAGCGGATTACCGGTGTTGCACCGTCCGTCGGAATCACGTTCGGCGCGTTGCTGGGACTCTCGGCGTTCACGTCGTACAACTGGATCACGCAGTACGACGACCCGACGTCGTACCTGCGCTATCCGCTCGGCGTCCCCGACCTGTTCGCCGCCAAGCGGCGGGCCATGGTGCTGATCGGACTTCCCGTTGCAGGCGGCTACTTTACCCTCGCGACAGTCCTGTTCGGGGCAAGTGCCGTCGACGCTCTTGCCGGACTCCTCTTGCTCGTCGGCTACCACCAGTATCTGTTCGGTCTCACGGCCGCCCTCGCCGGGTTCGAGCCGAACGAGTTCCTCTTCGACACGCTCAAATTCCTGCTCTTTACCGTGGCTGTCGCGGTCGTCCTGGTTCCGGTACTGGTCGTCGGCCTCGCCCTCGCACCGCTCGGAGGGACGACGCTCGCGCTGCTTGGCGGCGTCGGCCTCGGTCTGCTCGTGCTCGGCGAACTCTGCTACCGATATGCAGTAGGCCGGTGGACGACACGTCTTGGCAACTGAACCCATACTTTTCGACAAACACCCAAGGGACGCGTCCGAAAGATACCGAAGTTCCAGAACGTCGCCACTATGATTTAAGTATTGTGAATTGCTACCAAGTATCATGACAGTTCGTCACGCAACACTCGAAGATCGGGGGAGGATCAGGGAGATAGCCCGGCGCTCGATGCACTCTTCGTACACGATGAGCCCGGATACGATCGATCAGGCGATCCAGGAGTGGTACGGCGACGAGGCCCTCGAAGACGCTTTCGGGAACGACAGTCGATACCTGCTTGTCGACGAGGAGGACGACATACGTACCGGATTTACTGACGCCGTCCTCCATGGGCAGGACCAGCCAGCCGATCTACTCTGGTTACACGTCCACCCCGACCACCGCGGACAGGGCATCTCGCGCGAACTCCTCGAAGAGACCAGAACGCGACTTATAGAAGCTAGATCATCACATCTCCGCGGCCTCGTGCTCGCGGACAACAGCGAGGGAAACTCCTTTTACGAACATTTCGGGTTCGAGAAGATCGGCGAACGCCACATCGATATCGACGGTAAGAGACACGTCGAGAACGTCTATCAGGACGTCGAACCGGCCGGAATGACTACACTCACCGTCAACGACGAGACCGTGTACGTCGCCGTCGACGACACCGAACCGGGAACGATCGCACCGTTCAACACGGTATACGCCGATCCGAACCGCGACGAGCGCTGGGCCTACTACTGTACGAACTGCGACAGCGTGGCCGCGGCGATGGACGCGATGGCGCGCATCGAGTGTTCGGACTGCGGTAACACGCGGAAGCCGACGCGGTGGGACGCCGCGTACCTGTGACCGGCTCCATCGCGAAAGACGAATATAAGACGGCCCTGTCCCAATCGGGGAGTATGCAAGCGCAGGTCAGAGAGCACGTCCCCGCGGTCACGGCCGTATTGACCGTCGTATCGCTGATACTCGTGTTCAGCGCGGCACTGCAGGCCATCCCACAGGACGCGATCCCGACCGCTCCCGAGTGGATACTCGACGCTATTCCGCACCTGAACGCCGCCCTGAGTGCGCTCGCTATCGTCACCATCGCCTCCGGTGTCCGAGCGATCCGCCGCGGCGAGATCACGCGCCATCGACGCCTGATGGTCACGTCGTTCGTCCTCTTTGCCGGCTTTCTCGTGATGTATCTCTACCGCGTCGCACTGCTCGGTCCGTCGTCGTTCCCCGGCCCGGAGACCGTCGAACTCTACGTCTACCTGCCGATCCTCGCTATCCACATCCTGCTCGCGATCAGTTCACTGCCGTTCGTCTACTACGCGCTCTTGCTCGCGCTGACGAGACCGATCCACGAACTTCCCCAGACGAACCACGCACGCGTCGGCCGGATCGCCGCAAGCCTCTGGACGATCTCCTTTGCCGGCGGGATCATCATCTACCTCATGCTCTACGTCCTGTTCTGAGCCTCCACAGGTTCATATACGAATCCGCGGCCAGAGCGGGGTATGTCGTTGTACCAACGGCGCGACGTACTGGAGACCCTGGCTGCACTGTTCGGAGCGACGCCCTTCGCCGGCATCCCGTTCGGCGAGGACACCAACACCCTGACCGGCGTCGTCGACCGGGTCGTCGAGGACCTCGCAGTCGTCCTGCTCGAAGACCACGGCGATCTCGTCGATCAGACGACGATTCCGGTCGAGGAACTACCAGCGCCAGCCAGCGAGGAGGGCGCGGTACTGGATCTGGTGATGGACGGCGATGACGTCGAGCGAGTTCGCTACGACAGGGAAGAGACGGAGCGGCGGCAAAAAGAGGCTGGAGATCGGATCGACGAACTGTCCGATTAATCGTCCGCGACTGTCGATTCCGTCGAAATCTCGGGGCGGGTGACGTCCCGATCAGTCGCCTCGCCCTCGATATCGAAGGGATACTCGCCGGTGACACAGCCGAGACAGAGATCGGCGCGGGAGGACTCCAGCGCGCTCGCGACGGCGTCGATAGAGAGATAGGAGAGACTATCGGCGTCGATCTCCTCTCGGATCTCGTCGGTCGACTTGCCGGCGGCGATCAGTTCGTCGCGTGAGGCCATGTCGATGCCCATGTAACAGGGGGCGAGGATCGGCGGTGCGCCGATCCGGACGTGGACTTCCTCCGCGCCGACATCCTTGAGCAACTGGACCAGCTGGTTCGAGGTCGTCCCGCGGACGATGCTGTCGTCGATGATCGTCACGGACTTGCCCTCGACCGTGCTCTTGATCGGATTGAGTTTCAGGCGGACCGCGCGCTCGCGCTCGTCCTGTGTGGGCATGATGAACGTCCGGCCGACGTACCGGTTTTTCATCAGCCCCTCGGCGAACTCGACGTCCGCGCCGTCGTCGTTGGCCGCTTCGGCGTAGCCGCTTGCAAAGGAGCGTCCCGAGTCGGGCACCGGCATCACGACGTCACTGTCGACGCCGTTTTCCTCCCATAGCTGTCGGCCGAGTTCACGGCGCACCTCGTAGACGAGGTTCTCGTCGATGATGCTGTCGGGCCGGGCGAAGTAGACGTGCTCGAAGAAACAGTGGGCCGAATTTTCCCGATCGAACAGTTGATACGAGTCATAGCCTTTCCCGTCGTTCTGGAGGACGACGAGTTCGCCGGGCTTGACGTCCCGGACGAGTTCGCCGTCGAGCGTGTCTATCGCCGCGCTCTCGCTGGCGAGAATGTAGCCGTCGTCGAGTTCGCCGATACAGAGCGGCCGGTTCCCCTCCGGATCCCGGACCCCGAGCACGGTGTCGTCGTGCATGATCGTCAGCGAGTACGAGCCATGGATCCGCTCCATAGTGGACTTGACCGCGCGAACGAGATCCTCTTCGAGCAGGTTCTTCGCGAGGTCGTGGGCGATGACTTCGGTGTCACCATCGGAGGTAAAGGCGTGGCCGAGTCCGGCCAGTTCGCCGCGAATCTCGTCGGCGTTGACGAGGTTGCCGTTGTGCGAAAGGCCCAGCGAACCGCTCTTGAATGAAACGGAAAACGGCTGAGCACAACAGGAGTTGACGCTTCCCGCCGTCGGGTATCGGACGTGACCGATTCCGACGGGCCCGTTCAGGCTCTCGACGTCGCCCTGACTGAACGCGTCGCCGACCAGTCCCATCTCGACGTGGCTGTACTGCTGGAAGCCGTCGTGGGTGACGATTCCGGCAGACTCCTGGCCGCGGTGCTGGAGCGCGTACAGGGAGTAGTAGAGTGGACGCGCGGCGGCGCGGTCTTCGAGAGACACGCCGACCACGCCGCACTTTTCAGTCATCCCGTTCCGGGAACGCCTTTCGACCCGCCCGTCTGACATGGGCGTATCTAACGAGTCATCGGGGATAAATCCTCCCAATCGTGTTCTACTCGGCGTGTTCAAGAACTCATCTATACACGATTATGTACATCATCGTGTGATAGATAGACACGGCAGTCGCTCGTCAGGAAAGGAGAGAAAGAACTGTCGTGAGCCTCATAGTGTTTATTCTCACTTGTTACCGGTGATCGACAGGACGGTACCGGCGATCACCGGTAATTGACGAGAATAAACACTATCAGTTGTCGCCAGTCTTCGACTGCCAGGCGTAGCTACGCTTGCTCTTGGATTTACCGAAGCCGCACGACGAGCACTTCTTTTTTCTGATGTGATAGGACTTCTCACCACAGCGTCGACATTTGACGTGCGTGGTTTTGTTCTTTTTGCCCTGGCTTGGGGTTCCTGCACCAGTCATGGGATAATCGAAACGAGGTTATCGCCGCGTATAATGGTTGTGTCTTCGACTGGCGGCTCCGTATCGCCGGCCGGCTCTTCGGCCGCGGGCATTTTCATCGCGTCTTCGAGCACGAGGTTCATATGCTGATCGTAGCCTGTCAGGGTTCCTTCGTAGATCTCGCCGCCTTTTAGCTGAACCTTCACGTCTTCGCCGAGTGACGCTTCGAGCACGTCTAGGGGTCGTCCACTCATACGCTCAATCGCTCGCGTTACGGCCATAAACGTACCGGGTTCCACTCAGAGTTTACGCAGCGGGCCTCGATCGGACAGGAGTCACTGTCAACCCGACGCCCGTCGACGCCGAGTTAGACGTCCACTGAGAACTCCTCGTACTCGCTCGCGCGGTCGGCGAAAGCGGCGAGCAGTTCGACGCTCGCGGTCAGGTCGTCCGTGTCGATGACCTCGACGGGCGTGTGCATGTAGCGGTTCGGCAGGCCGAGGTTCAGCGACGGGATCCCGCCCTGCTGGACGAAGAACGCGTCGGCGTCGGTCCCGGTCCGGATCCCAGCAGCCTCAAGCTGGACGTCCACCTCCGATTCGTCGGCCGCCTGACGCACGGCGTCGACGACCACCGGGTGGTTCGTGGTTCCCCGAGAGATGACCGGCCCGTCACCGAGTTCGATGTCGGCGGTCCGATCCGACGGTGCGCCAGGGTAGTCCGTGGCGTGTGTGACGTCGATCGCGACCGCCGCGTCGGGGTCGAGGTCGAAACCGACCATCTGTGCGCCTTTGAGGCCGACCTCTTCCTGGACCGTGCTGACAGCGTAGACGGTGGCGTCGACGTCCGCCTCGGCGGCCGCACGGAGCGTTTCCGCGGCGACCCACGTCCCGACACGGTTGTCCATTCCGCGGGCCGAAACCAGGGTTCCCTGCAAATCCTCGACTGTCGAGGAGAACGTGATCGGGTCGCCGACCTCGACGAGTTCCTGGGCCGATTCGTCGTCTTCGGCACCGATGTCGATGCGCTGTTCGCGGATCTCGTCGTACTCGTCGTCGCCTGTATCTCGCAGGTGAATCGCGTTCTGTCCGACGACACCGCTGACCGGTTCGTCGCCGTGAATAGTGACGTGCTGGCCGCGCGTGACCGTTCGGTCGGAGCCGCCGAGTCGACCCATGTGGATAAAACCGTCCTCGTCGATCCGGCGGACGATGAAGCCGATCTCGTCGGCGTGGCCCGTGATGGCGATTTCGGGATCACCGCCGTCCAGCACGGCCACGGCGTTGCCATACTCGTCGGTTCGGACCTCGTCGGCGAACTCGGCGACGTGGTCGATCCAGACGCGCTGGCCCGCCGTCTCGTAGCCGGTCGGACTCGGTGTCGTCAGCAGTTCATCGAGAAAACTCCGCTGAGTCTCGTCCATACAGGGGATTAGAGCGCCGGTGTTTCAAGGCTGGCGTCACGGCAAAGCCGTCGGTGGACAGGGATGCTACTGATGCTCACCCACATCCATAAGTCACCGCTGGTAGAACAATTACGTATGGCAAAGATCACACTGTTCGAGTTCAACCCGCGTGGACGGATCCAGGTCGGCCCGAGTGGCCCTGACGACAAGGGACTGTTTTCGGCGGAGATCGATCGGACGGATGAAGAAGGCGAAGAGGAGGCGGTCGAAGAAGCGGAAGACAGCGGACTCAGCATCACAACCGTCCTGCTCCCGCTGGTCATCCTCGCAGTCATCGCCGTCGCGGTGCGGATGATGACTGGGGAAGACGAGGAAGAAGTGGAAGAAGCCGAGATCGAAACGGAGGAAAGCGGCCCGATGAATCGGTTCAGCTCGACGACAGAATAACTACTCCTCCAGAAAGCGCTCGGGCGACATCCGCGAAAGCCGCATCGCGTTGCCGGTGACCCCGAGACTCATTCCCATATCGCCGACCACGACGGCGACGGCGACGCTGACGTAGCCGAAGGGGACGCCGAGGGCGAGTAGGGCCTTGACGCCGAGGCTGGCCCAGATGTTCTGGCGGATCACGGCGTTGCCCTTGTGCGAGAGCGCGTACAGGTAGGGGAGTTTCTCGACGTTATCACTCATTAGCGCGATATCTGCCGTCTCGATAGCGGTATCGGTGCCCGCAGCCCCCATCGCGATGCCGACATCGGCGGTCGCCAGCGCCGGCGCGTCGTTGATACCGTCGCCGACCATCGCGACCGTACCGTGCTCGGCCTGCAGGGACTCGACGGCATCGACTTTCTGCTCGGGCAGGAGTTCGGCCCGGTACTCGTCGATGCCTAGCTCCGCGGCGACCGCCCGAGCGGTGCCTTCGTTGTCGCCCGTGAGCATCACCAGCGGGGCGACACCGAGGCGTTGCAGGTTCCGAATCGCCGTTTTCGCTTCCGGTCGGATCTCGTCTGCGATGCCGATAACCCCGAGTAGTCGGTCCGCGGTACCGACGAGGATCACGGTCTTGCCGTCGGCCTGGAGGTCGGCGATCCGGTCGTCGAGCGGCGCGACGTCTTTCTCGATGGCCGCGACGCCGCCATCAGTTCGCCCAGAGCCAGGAGTGGGAGAGGTGAGATCGAAGCCCAGTTCCTCGAACAGGCCGGGCTTCCCGACGTAGTAGGCCGTCCCGTCGATATCCCCGCGGACACCTCGGCCGGTGAGGCTCTCGAAGCCGGTGACGTCTTCGGAATCGATCCCCTCGGATTCCGCCCGGTCGAGCACGGCGTCGGCAATCGGGTGCTCGCTCCGCCCTTCGAGCGCGCCGGCCCGGGCCAGGACGTCTCGCTCGTCGGAGCCGTCGAGCGGAATCACGTCAGTCACTGCGAGTTCGCCGGCCGTCAGCGTCCCCGTCTTGTCAAAGGCAATGGCATCGGCGTCGCCCATCGTTTCGAGGTGGTTGCCGCCCTTGATCAGGACGCCGTTCCGGGCGGCGCTCGTCACGCCGGAGGCGACGCTGACCGGCGTCGAGATGACGAACGCACAGGGACAGGCGATGACCAGCAGCGTTAGCCCGCGAACGAACCAGGTCATCGAGGCGTCGGTGAACGTGTGACTGATGCCGGCGACCCCGACCGTCGCAGTGCCGTCGATCAGCAGTGGCGGGAGAAACGCAGTCAGCAGCGCCAGCACGACGACTGCGGGCGTGTAGTAGCTTGCAAAGCGGTCAACGAACTGCTCTCTCTCGGTCTGCTTTGCCTGTGCGTCGCCAACGAGGTCGATGATCCGCGCGAGCGTCGTCTCGCCGGCCTCCTGTTCCGTTTCGATTTCGAGGTAGCCCTCCTCGTTGAGGGTGCCCGCGAAGACTTCGTCACCGTCCGTTTTGTCGACCGGGACGCTCTCGCCGGTGATCGGCGACTGGTCGACCGAACTGTTCCCCTCGAGGACGGTGCCGTCTACCGGAATCTTCTCGCCGGGGCGGACCACGACCCGCTCGCCGATCCGGACTTCATCCGCAGGCACGACGACTTCGCGCGTCTCGCCGTTCCCGTCGGTATCTCTGCGGACCGTCGCCTCCTCCGGCGATAGCTCCATCAGTTCTCGGAGGGAATCGCGCGTCTGGTCCATCGCGTACCGTTCGAGCAGTTCGGCGACGCTGAACAGGACCGCGAGCGTCGCCGCCTCGATGTAGAGTCCGATCCCCGTCGCTGCGATGATGGCAGTCCCCATCAGCAGGTCGATGTCAAGACTCACGTTCCGGGCCGAGTAGTAGCCCGAGCGGACGACTGGAAGCCCGCTGACGACCGTCGCGACGAGCAGGGCGGCGTCGGCGACTGTGAGCGGACCGAGTGGGGTCGAGACGAGACTGAGATTCGGGCCCGTCACGACGAAAGTAAGCGCCAGTCCGACCAGCAGAAAGACAGCCCCGATCCACGTCTTGATGGCGCGAGGACTCGTCCAGATGGCCGAGGACTCGGAGACCGTCGTTTCCTCGTCACCCTGACCGTCGCTCGACGACCGGGAGGCGACCTCGTAGCCAGCACCCTCGACCGCCGTGACGATATCGTCGTCGCTCGCGCGCTCCTCGTCGTAGGCCACGGTCGCCGTTCCGGCGGTCGGTCGCAGGTCGAGAGAGTCGACGCCGTCGACCCGGCCGAGCGCGTTCTCTACTTTACCTGCACAGGAGGGACAGTCCATCTCGGGGACGGAAAGCTGAACTGACGACTCTGCGTCCTCGATTTCCTCGTCGTCGATACGACTCTCTGTCATTACTTCTCCGTACGGAGTAGAGCGGGATACGAGTTTCTTGGAATATTCCAAAACGCCGGGACTGATCGAGCCTCAGATCCGCGGGGTGGTGCTGTCGGGCGTCCAGCGCTGGGAGACGTGCTGTTTGGCCAGATACGTCTCCGCTCGACGAAGCCGATACGTCAGGGTCGAGCGCGGGACGTCCAGACGCTCTGCGAGTTCCCCGACGTCGACCTCACGCGGCGTCTCGTAGTAGCCGTGCTCGACGGCGGCCTGCAGTGCGGCCTCCTGTTCGGGCGAGAGTCCGTCCTCTTCCGAATCCGTCGGCGAGGGGGCGTCAGTGAGTCGTCGGACGTCGAGCGTCGCACAGTCGCCGACGATGCGTTCGAGTTCGTCGACGAAGGTGTGTACGTCGGCGGGCCCCGAGTGGATGATGCGCCAGGTGTACTGGCGCTCACTGTGTCGCGTCTCGAACAGTGCGCCCTCGCCCAGATTATCCAGTGCAGTGTGTGGCACGGAGGCACAGGCCGGCGTACGCTCCCAGTAGGAGTAGAGCACGAGCGTGTCGTCGGTGTGTTCGAGCACGTGCGTCGTCTGAGTCGCGCCACAGTGGTCAGTCGCGAGACAGTCGGCGTAGTAATCCGACGTGAGGAACGCGTCCTCGATAGCAGCAAGCGCCTCGGGCGACCCGGTCGCGTGATCGACTCGCCAGAGACTTGACTCGGTGACGTGCAGGGAGAGCGACCGGATCTCGGCGTCGGGATAGTCGGCGAGGGTATCGGCCACCTCGTTACACCCGGGCCGATAGTCGAGGGTAAAGACGAGTTCTCGCATATGAGATAGTAGCGCCCGGAGAATAAAACAGGTTTGGCGTACGGGACGGGAGTCGGGCGAACTGTTTTGCTTGCGTAGCCAGTAACTGTTCGTGTGAATCTGTATCGCAGTGTTCGTGCGGTAACCGGCGCGTCCGGCAACGGTGCGATCGATTGGGACGCCGTCGCGGAAGCGGCCCGTGCCAGTACTGATCCCGGTTCGCTCGATGTCTCCGACGCCGAGCGAGAGGCCTACGCCAGCGACGTCCGCGACGCCCGCACCAGAATCCGCTCGGTCGGTGATCTGGCGTTCGACGTGCCGAATCGGATCGAGGTGCAGAACCGACACCACTGGATCGACGCGAACGTCGACACGTTCAGTCGCGTCATGCAACCCGTCGAGAAGCACACGAACGTCGCCATTCCGGGCGTCTCGCGTGTCGTCAACACCGGGACGATGAGCTTTATGCTTGCCTTCCTGGGTCGCAACGTTCTCGGCCAGTACGATCCGCTCCTGTTGGCGGACTCGAACGACCACGCGCTCTATTTCGTCCGCCCGAACATCATCGACGTGGCCGACAAACTCGACGTCGACTACGACCGGTTCCGGCGCTGGATCGCCTTCCACGAAGTGACACACGCCGCGGAGTTCGGTGCCGCGCCGTGGCTCTCCGACCACCTCGAAGCGAACATGGACAAGGGAATCGAAGCGCTCTCGGAAGGCAGTCTCGATCGCGAGGCGTTCGAGGAGCTAGACGCCACGATGACCGTCGTCGAGGGGTATGCGGAGCTACTGATGGATCACGCCTTCGACGGGGAGTACGAGGATCTTCGCAAGAAACTCGACGCCCGACGACAGGGCCGCGGTCCGCTCGCCGGATTCGTCCGGCGGGCGCTGGGACTCGGTATGAAGCGACGACAGTACGAGCGCGGGAAAGCCTTCTTCGAGCACGTGGCCGAGCGCCGGAGCGTCGACGCCGCGAACGTCGTCTGGGAGGGCCCAGAGAACCTGCCGAGCAGCGACGAAATCGACGACCCCGATGCGTGGCTCCAGCGTGTCAAGTGAGCATCCAGAAGACGTACTGTATCAGGACGGCCCCAAGGACCGCAGCGGCGACGAGCGCCATCGCGATCGCGCCGAGAGATCCACCCCCATAGACCGCGGTCAAACCGCCGGAAAAAGCGATCAGGGCGATAAAGCCCAGTTTGAGACGGGTGTAGTCCGTTGGCTCGTCGATCTCCTGGCGCGTCGGTCCGACCATTATAGCTCCCGGGGCGCGCTGACGTGCATACTCACGAACTGCCAGTCGCCGCCGTGTTCTTCGAGCGTTCCCGACCATCGGGAGTCGAAGGTGAACCGCTCACCAGTTCCGGTGTCAGTCCACGCCATTCCGACGACGTCGGCGAACCAGGCGTAGCCGTCTCGCTCGGTCACCGAGAGGTCGGTCGAGTCGACGCGCCACTCGTCGGTCGTCTCCGTCTGGCGTTCGAGCGCAGCGGCGATGTCGTCGTAGCCCTGAAGCCGTTCCTCGATACCGAACTTGACGGCAGAGCCCTCCCTGGCGAAGAACGGGGCAAGGGGATCGCCACGCCGCAGGGCCTCGTAATACTCGCGCACTATCGTCTCAGCAGTCATGTCACACTGAACGGTCGCTGTCGACTTGAACCCGCCGGAGATAGACGGAGTCAGTAGAAGCCGCGATCAACGTCGCCCTCGTCGACGAGTTCGTCGAGTTCGGCGTCGAGTATCTCCTCGGCTTCCTCGAACGTCGTCGCGAGTTCGTCCAGTTCGTCAGGACGGTCGTACTGATCGTACTCCATTGGGCCGAACGCGGGGCTCTCCAGTACCTCCATTACATCGTCGAACAGATCGCCCGGCGTGGTTGGTGCGTCGGCGTGGGCTTTCAGGACCTCTTCGAGATTCTTCGCTTTCGCTTCGGCGTCGCTCTCGTCTTCGGGCGGTCGCTGGACGGCGAACCGACCGGCCTCGTTCTGTGCTGGGAGATAGCCGCCGATCTCGTCGTCGATCTTCCGGGCGATGCGAGTGCCGACGCCCCGAACCTCGAAGGGGTTCTTCGCGAACGTTTTGAGCTGGTAGACGCCACCAGTCGGGTGACCGATGTACATGTCCTCGCCGACGCCGCCGCTGCGGTCGCCCGCGACGGCGCGCCATCCCTCCGGATCGACGTCCTCGTCGACGACGTCCTCGACGATGTCCTGCCAGTCGCGTACGCGCATAGTCAGTCTGGGGTAGGGACGCGACGAGAATCAACGTATCGGTTTTTCGGATCGTCGTGGAGCGTCCAGGGCTCCCGCCGGCCTGTTCCGGCATCTGAGCAGTCGGAACCGAGCGAACTCGGCCGGTCGAGCATTTAAGTTAGTATGTTCCCTAGCGGTCGCAGGAGAATGTCTATCGGATCCGTGCCGGAACCTACTGCGGTCGGCGGTCGAGGAAATGAGCGCTGAATCGACCACCCAGCAACGTCTGGTAGTGGGCGTAACCGCCGGTGCGGCGTGGATCGCAGGGCTGTTCGTCGCCGCGCCGCTGGTGGGCGGGGTCGGAGTCAACGCGCTTGCCGAGGCGGTTATCGTCAGATCACCCGGCTGGCTATCGACACTCGCGATCAGCACGCTGGGTTTCTACGCCAAACCGGCGCTTGTCGCAGGGGTTATCCTCGGTATCATCTGTGCGACCAGCGTAGCGGCGCTCGTCTGGCCCACAGGGTTCGAGTACAGTCGGCCAGTCGGAGTCGGCGTCGGGGTCCTCGCGACAGCGGCCGTGTTTTTCGCCTCCGGAACGGGGATCTCGCTCGGCTTCCTCGTCGGAACAGTGGTCGCGGTCGTCCCGCCGTATCTCGTTGCCAGGGGCGCCGACCAACTGCGACCGGTGACTGACCGGCGGAAGTTCCTCCGCCAGACCGGCAGTGCGGCAGTCGGCGCGGTTGCCTCACTGGCCGTTCTCCGGCTACTGTTCGCCCGGTTCGGAAACAGAGTCGAAAGCGAGCGGGTGGAGGAGCCACTGGGACGCTCGACATCACCGCCGGAGGGCGACCCGTCCTTCGACTTCGAGGGCATGCCCTCGGCTGTCACGAGCACAAGTGATCACTACGTCATCGATATCAACGTCACTGCGCCCCGGATCGATCCGGAGTCGTGGGCTCTCACCATCGACGGCGAGGTGGAGCAGCCCTACGAACTGGGCTACGACGAGTTACTCGAACACGATGCCGCCGTGGACCAGACCACGACGATGCTCTGTATCTCGAATCAGGTCGGCGGGGATCTGATCGGTACCGGCCACTGGACGGGCGTCCAGCTATCGGATCTCGTCGGTGATGCCGTCCCGAACGACGGTGCGGTCGACGTCGTCACCTACGCCGAAGACGGCTACAACGAGGCAATTCCGATCGATCTGATCGAGCGAGAAGACATCCTGATCGCTTTCGGCATGAACGGGCAGACCCTTGCCAGCGAACACGGCTTTCCGGCGCGCCTGCTCATCCCTGGCCGGTACGGAATGAAGATGACGAAGTGGATCAACCGGATCGAAGTCGTCGCGGAGGACCACGAGGCCTACTGGGAAGCCCGAAACTGGACCGAAGAGGCCGTGATCAACACCATGTCGTACATTCGCGGCGCGACGCGGGACGGCGAGATGGTACAGATCGGTGGCGTGGCCTTTGCCGGCCTCGAAACCGGCGTCGAAGAGGTTGCTGGCGTCGAAGTGAGCGTCGACGGCGGGGAGACCTGGACCGATGCGGAACTGGAACCCCAGATCGCCCCCCACGCCTGGCGGCGCTGGCGCCACGAGTTCGAGGAACCGGACCGCGTAGAACTGGACGTCGTCGTGCGAGCGATCCATCAGGACGGAACCGTCCAGACCGAAGAAGAGAGCAGTCCCCGCCCGAACGGCTCGACGGGCTGGCACCGGCGAACGATCGAGATCTGATCGTAGCGCTCCTCGGCGGGACAGGCGTGACCTGGACACCCCTGCGGCGTCCGATCAGAGCGACAGTCCGCGGATTTCGACGCTCTCACCCTCCTCGACCGTCCCGATGACCTGCCCGTCCGTGGCTTCGGCGAGCGCCCCGGCCTGCTCCTCGGGAACGGCGGCGACGAAGCCGGTTCCCATGTTGAACGTCCGGTGCATCTCCTCGTCGGAAACGTTGCCCAGGTCCTGGACGAACTCGAAGACGTCGTGGGCCGGACACGGATCGGTGATCTCGTAGCGGTGCTCGCCCATCCGGCTCAGGTTCGTCCATCCGCCGCCGGTGACGTGGGCGGCCGCGCGGGCGTCGTGCTCGCGAAGCGGTTCGAGCAGATAGGTGTAGAGCCGTGTCGGTTCGAGCAGTTCCTCGCCGACAGAGCGGTCCGGGTTCGGCGGGAACGGATCGGTGTACTCGTACTCGCGCGTGACCGCGGTGCGGGCGAGCGTCAGCCCGTTCGAGTGGATACCACTGGAGGGGAAGCCGACGAGCGCGTCACCCGGACTGGCTTCGCCGTCGAACGTTTTCTCCTTGTCGACGAGTCCGGCACAGGTGCCGGCGAGGTCAAGCCCGCGGATCACATCGGGCATCACGGCAGTCTCACCGCCGAGCAGGGAGAGGCCGGCGGCCTCGGCTCCCGCGGCCAGCCCCTCGCCGACCTGCTCCGAGAACGTCTCGCTCGGTTCCTCGACGGCGAGGTAGTCGACAAAGGCGACCGGATCGACGCCCGCCGCGACCAGGTCGTTGGCGTTCATCGCGATGCAGTCGATACCGACCGTGGAGTAGTCTTCGAGCGCCTCGGCGACCAGTAGCTTCGTCCCGACACCGTCAGTGGCGAGACCGAGGTACTGATCGCCGATATCGAGCAGGCCGGCGTACTCGCTGTCGACGACGTTGCCGACGGCGTCGAGCAGTGCCGCTGTCGCCGCCTCGCTCTTCTCGATATCTACCCCCGCGTCCGAATAGGTGAGTCGCTCCTCGTCAGTCATACGAGTGAACCCGCTCGCGGCGAGCAAAAGACCACCGGTCTGGTTTGAGGGCTCTACCACGCACCGTCGAATCGGTGCTCGATGGGGGACGGGACGGATGGAACCCGCGGATTATATTATCCTCACCTGTGAGAAGCCACACATGGATCGCGTTGCAGTCATTGGCGCGTCGATGACACAGTTCGGGCAACGCGACGCCTGGATCCGCGAACTGCTCTCCGAGGCCGGAGAGGGCTGTCTCGCGGACGCCGGTGTCGCGCCCGACGACGTCGAGCATCTGTATGTATCGAACATGGCAAGTGGCGAGTTCGAGGGCCAGACGGGCGTCCCGAACGCCCTCGCTCATGACCTCGGCGCTGTCCCCGCCTACACCCAGCGGATCGATCAGACCAGTTCAAGCGGCGGGGCCGGGATCTACGCCGCCTGGCAATCCGTCGCCAGCGGTGCAAGCGACATGACACTGCTCGTTGGTGGGGAGAAGATGACCCATCGGACGACGGCGGAGGCAACCGACGTTATCGCCTCGTTGACCCACCCCGCGGAGTACAAACACGGCGTCACGCTGCCGAGTTTCGCCGGTCTGACCGCCCGGCGCTATCTCCACGAGTACGACGCCCCGCGGGAGAGCCTGGCGAAGGTAGCGGTGAAAAACCACAAGAACGGCGTCGATAACCCCCACGCTCAGTTCCAGAAAGAGGTCGATCTGGAGACTGTGATGGAGTCGCCGATCATCGCCGATCCGCTGCGACTCTACGACTTCTGTCCGATCACCGACGGCAGTGCCGCACTCATGCTCTGTCCGGAGTCCGTCGCCGAAGAGTACGCGGACGACTACGCCGTCATCACAGGCATCGGCGGTGCGACCGACACGCACGTCGTCCACGAGCGCGAGGACCCGACGGTGATGGGCGGCGTCGTCGAGAGCAGTGAGGAAGCCTACGAGATGGCCGGGATCGGGCCGGACGATTTGGATGTCGCCGAACTTCACGACATGTTCACGATTCTGGAGTTCCTCCAGATGGAGGGACTGGGCATCGCCGACCAGGGCGACGCCTGGAAAGCGATCGAAGACGGACGAACGAAAAGGGACGGCGAACTGCCCGTCAACACCTCGGGCGGTCTCAAGTCGAAAGGCCATCCCCTCGGCGCGAGCGGCGTCGCACAGGGCTACGAGATCTACAAACAGGTCATCGGCGACGCGGGGCCACGGCAGGTCGACGCGGACGTCGGCCTCGCCTGCAACGTCGGCGGCTTCGGCAACTGCGTCATCACCACGATCATGGAGGAAGCACAATGAGCGACGAGCCACGACTCGAAGCACAGCGCTACGCGGACGGCACCGTCTCCTGTCCCTCGCATCCACGAGGACTGAGCGGGGCCGAGCAGACCGGGACGGTCGATCTCACCGACCGCACCGCCGAAGTCATCACGTGGACGACCAGCACGGCGACGCCGCCCGGGGTCCGCGAACCGAACACGCTCGCTATCGTCGAGTTCGATGTCGACGGCGAGTCGGTACGGGTGCTCGGACAGATCGCAACGGATGCCGACGTCGAGATCGGCGATACCGTCGAACCAGTCTACGCTGACGAACTCCGCGAACCCGGTGCGGGGATCCGCGAACCGGAGAGTCAGGACTGGGACGGGTTCCGATTCGACCCGGTATAGGAGCGCGGTGAGACCCCGTCAAACCGCACCACGAGTCGCGGCAGACACCCACACGGCGCGGTGAAAACGGAACTATTAAACACATCTCCCCACTACCGGATAGTACACGCTCCGATGGTGTAGTCCGGCCAATCATATTGCCCTCTCACGGCAATGACTTGGGTTCGAATCCCAATCGGAGCATTTTGCTGCGAACATCTCCTGAAAAGTGAACGTTTTCCGTGATTGAAGTAGAGAACCGCGAGCGGAGCGAGCGTTTCCCGTGGGTCGAATCCCGTTCGGAGTATTCTACCGCAACCCGCTCGTAAACGACGAACGAATTCTGAGACCGGAGTCGAGAAACACAAACAGAAATACTTTGATTAAAATAGCTAACTGCTGATGATTCTACTAATAGTGCGACCTGGGCTATACAGACGATTACAGCACTAATGAAGGACGTAATATACCGTCAATACGACGCTATCAGGGTGTGGTATTGACGTTAAGTACGAAATATGTTTTTATTGCTGGTATTGGCCAGCATTGATTGAATAACCATGACTCTCGCACCGTAGTACGTAAGATATTACTATGGTAGTAGTAAAAATTGAACAAATTTTTATTCTCCAGGTGAAATACGCAATTGCGATGAGAAAAGAGCTGACGGTTAGCGAGCGTCCAAGGATCGAGACCATTGTACTCGGCGTCGGTAACCGTGATGAGACCCGTGTGGATGTCCTCGCAGAACACATCAAGGAGGTTGCAATCCCGAGCGATGCCACGGTCGTCGTTGCTCACGTATTCGATTCGGACTCGTACCGAGAGGCGGTCGAGGAGATGCTTGATGCCTCGACTGACGATATCGAGTCGGACCAACTGGCCGCGCGAATGACTATCACTGCGGAGATCGCTGACAGACTCGATGCGGACGGAATCGAGTACGAGACTCGGGCAACGACTGATACCAGCGGGGAGGGCGTCGTGGAAATCGCAAACAAAGTCGACGCCGACCGCGTCATTATCGGTGGCCGTCGCCGTTCGCCGACCAGGAAAGCAATTTTCGGCAGCACAGCTCAAGAAGTGATGCTCAACGCACCCTGTCCGGTGACGTTCGTTCGTAGCTGATCGGACAACTCCCCATAATACTACAATGCTATCGCTATGGTGGTCTGTGGAACAGGGCGGACAGTTCTTTGAGGTCTGATTAGTCAGACATCATTTCACACACTACTCAAATCAATGTCAACGGAAAACTTACGTGACGTGATGCGTGGGGGCGGCGATCGGTTCATCTACGTCGTCTCCGCAATGGCCGCACTGAACGGACTCCTGTTCGGGTTCGATACTGGGATTATCTCCGGCGCGTTCCTGTTCATACAGGACTCGTTTGTCATGTCGCCCTTCATCGAGGGCGTTATTGTGAGCGGCGCGATGGCTGGTGCCGCGGCTGGCGCAGCCATCGGTGGACAACTCGCTGATCGGCTTGGGCGGCGGCGGCTCATTTTCCTCGCTGCCATCGTCTTCTTCGTCGGTTCGTTTACGATGGCAGTCGCACCGAACGTCCCCATCCTCGTGGCTGGCCGGCTAATAGATGGTGTTGCGATCGGCTTTGCGTCGATCGTCGGTCCGCTGTACATCTCCGAGATCGCTCCCCCAGAGATCCGCGGCGGACTCACCTCGCTGAACCAGTTGATGGTGACGCTCGGGATCCTGATCTCGTATTTCGTAAACTTCGCGTTCGCCGACGCAGGCGCCTGGCGCTGGATGCTCGGCGCTGGGATGGTTCCGGCGGTGATTCTCGCTGTCGGTATTCTCAAGATGCCCGAAAGCCCGCGCTGGCTCCTCGAAAAGGGTCGAACGGAGGAGGCGCGAGCCGTTCTCAATCGGACGCGTAGCGAAGGCGTCGAAGAGGAGATCGCCGAGATCGAGGAGACGGTCGACAAGCAGTCCGGCAGCGGACTCCGAGACCTGCTCCAGCCGTGGCTCCGCCCGGCGCTAGTCGTTGGACTGGGACTGGCCGTCTTCCAGCAGATCACCGGGATCAACGCGGTGATCTACTACGCCCCAACGATACTCGAATCGACTGGTTTCGGCGGTGTGACCTCGATCCTCGCGACGGTCGGGATCGGAGCGATCAACGTGATAATGACGGTCGTTGCCATCGCCCTGGTCGACCGGGTGGGTCGCCGGAAACTACTCCTCGTCGGCGTCAGCGGGATGGTCGCGACGCTCGCGGTGCTCGGGACCGTGTTTTACGTCCCTGGATTCGGTGGTTTCCTCGGGATCATCGCGACGGCCAGCCTGATGTTGTTCGTCTCGTTTTTTGCGATCGGTCTCGGGCCGGTCTTCTGGCTGCTCATCTCGGAGATCTACCCGCTATCGGTTCGGGGCTCCGCGATGGGCGTCGTGACCGTTGCCAACTGGGGGGCGAACCTCCTGGTATCGTTGCTGTTCCCGGTGTTGACTGCCGGAATCGGGACCCCCTCGACGTTCTGGCTGTTCGGTCTCTGTAGCCTCGTCGGACTCGTGTTCGTCTATCGGTTCGTCCCCGAAACGAAAGGGCGGACGCTGGAGGCTATCGAGGACGACCTCCGTCAGAACATCTCGATGATGGACTAACAGATGTAGTGTCGTAAGCGACTGTGTTCGGCTCGACCGCTACGGAAGCTGCGACATTCTTTCCGGTCATTTTTCAGCACGCTAGCGTTCACCAACCGCTTCAACCGGGCAGAGTGGCAAAGCAGCCCTTCCGTAGACTCCATCGATATCGGTCGTGAAAACGAGTCAGGCCGCACCTACGACTACCGTGAATCCTGGTTAGCCCCGCCAGGTCAGAACGCTCGCAGACCAGGTGTAGCCGGTTCCCGCTGCGAGAAAGAGGACCAGATCCCCCGGGTCGAGCAAGCCTTCCCGATAGCCTTCGTCGAGAGCGAGTATCTGGTCGGCGCTCTGGATATGGCCGTACTCGGAGAGGTAGTAGCCGCCGGTCTCCGGGTCCACACCGAGTTCCTCGAAGACCAGATCGTGAAACGACCGTTTCATGTGGGTGATAGCGACGAAATCGACGTCCGATCTGTCGAAGCCCGAGTCTTCCAGGGCCGTGTCAGCCACGTCGAGGTAGTTCGGCAGCGAGACGCCGCCGATGCGCTCTTTCATCTCCTCCTTGTTCGGGACGTCGAGCGTGTGGCGTCCCGCCTCGACGCTCTCGACGCTCGGCGGTTCGACCGATCCCCCGGCGTGCATGATCACGTCTCGCGAGAAGGAGCCGTCAGTAAGAGTCGCACTCTCGTGGACGGTCGCCCGTGTCCGGTCCTCAGGCTCCGCTTCAAGCACCATCGCGCTCGCTCCGCTACCGAAATTGAACATGAACGACGATCGGTCGTTCTCGTAGTCGACCAGATCCTCCTCGCGACTCGCGGTGACCAGCAGTGCCCGATCGATGTCACCGACGCGCAGTTGCGAGGCTGTCTGTCGGATCGCCACCGGTGCGCCGGCACAGAGTGTGTAGCTCTCGGTCGCGTACGCGTTGTCCGCGCCCATCCGCTCACAAACGTCGGCGGCCGCCGACCAGACGATGTAGTCTTTGTACTCGCTTCCGTGGTAGAGTACCAGATCGAGGTCGTCGGGTTCGACGCCGGCGTCTGCCAGCGCCTCCTCGCCCGCCGCGACGCACATATCCGTGACGTGATCGTCGTCGGGCGGACAGACGCGTTTCTCTTCGAGACCCATCTTCTCGACGACAACTTCCTCCGGGATCCCGCTGATCTCGGCGATCTCCGCTCCAGTGAGCACCTCGTCGGGAACGTAGCGGCCGAAGCCTGTCAACCCGACTGTATTCACTCGGCGTCACCTCCTGACCCGTCGGCCGCGTGTTCGACGATGCCGATACGATCCGCTCCTCCTGGCATTGATACTGTCATTGTGTAGGTCGTTGTGAAAGATGGTGATCTGTTCAGTTGCGTAGCGATCGGATGTAGCGGTGCAGCCTGTCCGGGAGCCGGTCGGCGACGGGGCCGCCGAGACGCTCCCGTATCGTCCCCAAGATACCGCGCGGCACGTAGAGGACGAACAGGATGAACACGATTCCGAGGTAGAGTTCGGCGCGCCCGTCGAGGAGCAGGTTGATGCCCCGAACGATGGTGAAATCGCCGACACCGAGCTCCAAGATACCATCCGAAAGCGTACTGCGGAGATATCGTGCGATACCGTGTTCCTCCGTCGAGAGAATGCCAGCGAGCAACTCCTGGAAGAGGTAGCCGTACAGTGGCCCGGCGAGCGTTCCAAAGCCGCCGATGATCGCTGCCAACAGGGCGTCGGCGGTGACGAACAGATCGTACGTCGTCTCCGGGGCGACGGCCCGTCGGTAGCCGGCGAACAGCGCACCGGCGACGCTGGCGAAGAACCCGCTGATCGCGAAGGCTCCCATCTTGTACCAGAACGTGTTGTAGCCGATTGCCTTGGCACGTTCCTCGTTCTCGCGGATAGCGATCATCACCCGTCCGAACGGTGAGTGGATGACCCGCTGCATCGCGAAGTACGAGATGACGACGATCAGTCCGATCATGTAGTAGGACATGTCGGTCGCCGAGAGGTCGATGCCGAGTCCGAACAGGTTCTCGACGGTGGATCCCTGGAGTCGGCCGATCTGCCACTGTAAGGAGTCGACGAACGGGAGGCCGATCGAGTAGCCCTCTTCGAGAGCGCCGCCGATGGCCGCCCCATCACGGGGGTTAGAACTCACGTATCCCCAGTTCTGAATGAAGACGTGGGCGACCTCGGCAAATCCGAGCGTGATCATCGCGAAGTAGACTCCCGTGAGCCGGAAGGAGACGGCGCCGATGAGGAGCGCGATCACCACGGAAAGCAGTCCGGCAACTACGAGCAACACCATGAGTGGCGTGTCGTTGGGCAAGAACGGAATCCGCCCAGTGGCAGTCATGATGACGAAGTACGCGCCTGTTCCGTAGAACAACGCGTGTCCGAAGGAGAGGTACCCCGTGTACCCGCTCATGAAGTCGAAGCTCATCGCGAACAGGCCGATGTAGAGGACGACGACCATCGTCCGGACGCGGGGAAGGATGATATCGAACTCCGTTCCCAGGGGTGTCGAGAGTAACGCGGAGTAGAGCACCGGGTAGGCGGCAAGCAGAGCAATCACGACGACGTGAACGACGTGATCTGAGAGGTAGTCGCGGAGATGCGAACTGAACCCTTCGCTCATTCGAACCTCGTTCTCGGCGGGATCCGTCTCGACGGTCGACTCCACCTCAGTCACGTCTTCGGTACGTGGCGCCTCGCCCCCGTCCGCCTTGCGGTCGGGGGTGTCGGTCGGATCGCTAATGGCCGCCCACCTCCTCGACGCCGAGCAACCCTTGCGGCCTGACGATCAGTACGAGCACCATCACCAGGAACAGCGACATCTCGGGAAGCCCGGGGTAGGCGACGTGATTAGCGAACACCCACTGCATGAGAGCGAACAGAACGCCGGTGAGTACCGAGGCGACGACGGTGCCGCGGAACGTCCCGAGACCGCCGATGATGACGACGACGAAGGCGATCAGCAGCGCCTCGGTGGAGAGCGGCACCTGAATGGCGAATCGGGGGTCCCACATCAGCATCACGCCGGCGACACCTGCCAGTCCCGAACCGACGCCGAAGACGACAGTAAACGCCTGGCGGATGTTGATGCCGAGGGCCTCGACCATCTCGCTTTCCTCGCTACCGGCACGAATGTACAGGCCGTATCTGGTCTCGTTCAGGAACCACCACGTCCCGATAACGACTGCGGCACCGACCAGGACCTCGAACACCTGTAGTCGGTCGACGTAGGTGATGAGCGAGCCCGACAGCAGGTCGGGCATCGTCCCCCCTGGCTCGCGCCAGTCCGCACCCGGTGATCGACCGTACAACTCGACCACGATCCGTGCGAGTTCGTCGAGTACCAGTACGATGCCAAAGGTCAACAGGATCTGGAACAGCGGTTGCCGATCGTATATCGGACGTATCATACTGACCTCGATAGCACTTCCCAGTGCGGTCAGTAGGGCGAATACGAACGCTATCGCCAAGAAAAACAGTATGAGCGAGACTACTTCGCCGGAAACGACTGTCAGTGCAGCGAGCATGAACGCTCCCCCGATGTAGGCCCCGAGCATCACGAACGTTCCGTGAGCGAAGTTCAAAACCCCCATCAGGCCGAAAATCAAGGACAAGCCGACACCGATCATGACGAACAGGGCTGCGAACGAGAAGCCCCGAGAGAGCACGCGTGTCAGTTCCGAGACCTGAAACAGGTCCCGAACGATATCGAGTAGCAGGTTTGCGATGATCGGATCGACGACGATCCCACTCATGCGGAGAGATACCTCCGGATGAGTTCGTCATCCGCCGAGACCTCGTCGGAGTTACCCGATCCGACGACCTGGCCGTGATCGACCAGATAGAACCGGTCGGTCAGATCCATCGCCATCGGGAAGTTCTGCTCGACGAGCACTAGCGTCGTTTCGGCAGCGATGTTCTCCAGGGCATCGACGACTTTCTGCACGATCTGTGGAGCGAGCCCTTCGCTCGGTTCGTCGACGAGCAACAGGTCGTTGTCCCCGACGAGTCCGCGCGCAATGGCGACCATCTGCTGTTGGCCGCCGCTCAGATCGCCAGCCTCCTTCTCGCGGAAACGTTCGAGGTCGGGAAACGTATCGTACGCGAGTTCTAGCGCGTCGGGTACGTCCTCCGGGTCCGGCGTCGCGATCCGGATGTTCTCCTCGACGGTCAGATGCGAGAAGATCCGGCGATCCTCGGGGACCCAACCGATTCCTCGCTGTGCTACCTCGTGGGTCGTCAGTCCTGTGACGTCCTCTCCCTGGAACCGAACCGTTCCTTGTTTGGGCGGGGTCAACTGCAAAATCGTCCGCAGCGTCGTCGTTTTGCCGACGCCGTTTCTGCCGATGATGGCGACGCTTTCGCCCTCCTCGACTTCGATGTTCAGCCCTTCCAGGATGTGGCTCTCTCCGTAGTACGTATGGACGTCATCGACGGAAAGCATCGTCATGATAGAGTTCCTCCGTAGAGACTGTCTGAGAGACCTTCGCTAGAGCCCTGACACCCCGAACGACGGTGATCGATTTGGGGACGGCGTCGAGCCGTCAGTCCGACGTTCATCACGCCAGGCCACCTCCGCTGCTGTCTTCCGACCCGTGTGCCTCCTCCTCGCCGTCGACCGGAGCACCTGCCGTCGCTTCGGGGTCGTAGCCGCCAAGATAGGCCTCCTGAACTGCAGGGTCCTCGCGAACTGCCGCGGGTTCGTCGTTCGCGATGAGTTCGCCCTGATGAAGCACGAGGATCCGATCGCTCACTTCCATCACGACATCCATGTTGTGTTCGACAAGCAGGATAGCGTGATCGTCGGCCACGTTTCGGATCAACTCGATGATGTCGTCGATACCGTCGCTCGACACACCAGCGGTCGGTTCGTCCAGCAGCAACAGATCCGGATCGCCTGCCAGCGCGATCCCAACTTCGAGGTTGCGTTTTTGGCCGTGGCTGAGGTTCGCGGCGACGGTCTCTGACTCCTCGGCGAGACCGACGCGGTCGAGAATCTGCTGGGCCTCCCGTTCGTACTCCGAGAGCGAGCCGACGTTTCGCCACAGCCGCCAGGAATCCGATCCGCCGTGGGCCTGAGCGGCCACCCGGACGTTCTCGAACACTGTCGATGTCGGGAAAATATTCGTTATCTGGTACGATCGGTGAATGCCTCGTTGCGCGGTTTCGTGAGGTGCGTCTTCGGTGATATCCTGCCACCCGCCATCGTTGAATTCGACTGATCCGGTCGTCGACTGCAACACGCCAGTCAACAGGTTGAAAAACGTCGTCTTTCCGGCCCCGTTCGGACCGATCAGCGAGCAGAGTTCACCTTCGGCTATCTCGAAGTCGACAGCATCGACGGCGGTCAGCCCGCCAAACTGCTTGGTCAGCGCGTTCGTTCGGAGCAGCCCCGACATACCTATCGGAAGTCACACTCCATCTCGTCGGCGTCTACCGGAATCGTAGTTTCGTCCATCGAGACGGTATCGACCGGTTCGGATGGCTGAACCGACGACGGCCAGAAGTCAGCCCACTCGTCCTGCGTCGGCGAGGGGTACGCAATGGTCATGTCCGAGCGTGCCTGGTTGTTGTACTCCTGGTAGGCGTATCCGCCCTCACCCTTTGGCGTATCCTGAACGGTCATACCAGTCATTGCGTCGGCGATATCCGCGCCGTCGGTAGAGCCGCTCTCCTCGACTGCCTGTACGATAGAGGAGGCGGCTGTGAACGTCCCCGAGGTGAACAGGTCCGGGACGGTGCCGTAGGTGTTGGAGTAGTTCTCGACGAACCAGTCGTTGATCTCGTTATCGTACTGGTTCCAGTGGTAACGCGTCGTGAACGGCCCCAGTTGTGCGTCGCGGAGGTCCTGCTCGGTGAAGTCCTCGCCGATGGTGCTCTCAACTACCGCGCCGATAGCCTGATTGGTGATCAGCGTCGCGAACCCACCGAACATACGCAGGTCGTAGTCGCCGGAGAGCCCTTCGGTGAGGAAGGCCGGGAGCGTCACGACCGTAAACCCGCCGATGATGGCGTCGGCGTCCGCCTCGACGGCGTTGCGGTAGAAGTCCTCGAATTCGCTGGTTCCCCGTGGGACGTAATCCTCGCCGACGACTTCGACACCTTCCGATTCGAGTACACTACGATAGTTGCTCGCAACAGCACGCCCGAAGCTGTAGTCCGCAGCGATGATGTACACTTTCTCGGTGTCGGTCTCGGTAGCGACGTATCGGCCGCCGCTCCGGGCATCCATCGCCGTGTTCTCGCTCGCCCGAAACACGAGGTCGCTACAGAGTTCGCCATCGGACGTGACGTCGGCCGCGGCGGCAGGCCCTGCGATGAACGGGGTGTCGGTCTGTTCGACGACTGAATTGATTACGCGTCGGGCCGAGCCAGAGTTAGTCGTCCCGAAGAGGAGGTCGACCTCCTGATCCAGCACCAGGTCTTCCGCCAGCGACTGCGCCTCTCCCGGATCGAAGACCGTGTTCTCGATATGTAGCTCGTAGGTCACGTCGCCCGCCTCGATAGTCTGTTGCCCGGCCGTGTCCACGTCGAGCGGATCCTTGTCCAGTTTATAACCGAGTCCCGACAGGAAGCCCCAGAGGCTCTGTTGCCCGTAGTATTCGAGGTCACCTGTCAGCGGCTGCAACACGCCGATATCTACCGTTCCTTCGGCTTCACCGCCGTTCTCGCCCCCGTTTTCATCGCCGTTCTCGCCGCCGTTCTCCCCACCATTCTCCCCGCCGTTCTCATCGCCGTTTTCGTCCTCATTGCCCAAACAGCCTGCGAGGGCAAATGCGCCGATCCCACTCGCGGCTCCGGTTCGTCGTAGTACGTCACGTCGCGTGGTACGCTGTGACATGTATCTATAAACAATGGGCATCTGTTAAACATGGGAGGTTGATATGCAAACCCGTGTCTCAGTCACCCGGTGCGAGCGGGTCTCGAACTCGGCGACGTATGGCGACGATTGGCTAGAGACGACGTCTGCAAGACAACCACGGATCGATTCCTCGCCCGCTACACATCCAACTCGTCCATCGCGTTGACGACCCGACGAAGCACTTTCCGCTCGGCACGGCGGATGTTCTTGGAGACGGCGGTGTCCGAGATGTCGAACTCGTTCGCGAGCATCTGGAGCGTCGCGCCCCGCGGCTGATCGAAATAGCCCTTTTCGTCCGCAATGGTCAGGGTCTCCCGTTCGGTCTCGGACAGAACGCGACAGCCCTCGAGTAACTCGCCCGCCGCGTCGGCGTTTTCGAGCAGGTCGAACAGGTCGTCGATGTCAAACGTCGATTTGGACTCCACCGTAAACTCGTTGTTGCGCTCGAGTTCGGCGAGCGCATCGTCGGCGACGGCGGCCTCGTCGAACCCGATCTCCCACTCCTCGCTACCGGACTCGATGTGAAACGGACCGGTGATGTAGCCGTCGTTGTCGGTGATGACCCGCATCGCGTCCGTTTCGTCGATCACTGTCCGGATCATCGCCGTCCCGCTGTGTTTCTTGAACAGATCGTACTCCTGCATATTCGGATGTGATCTGACCGCCGAGAGTCCGGATTCCAGCACGTCCCGATTCTTCGCACTCACACCCATCCGCGTCTCGAAACTCCGGGTAGCGGAGTCGAACTGCCACTGGACTGCTCTAAATGTGACATCGTGATCGTCCGTGGTGTCGATGAACGGGCAATCGTACTGCTCCATGTCCAGAGTGTAATCGATCATTATTATTCACCATTTTCGTGCGGACGGATAACGGTTCGGGGTGAAAACTAACCTTCATCTGGAGGGTTCCCGTACTCCTCTTTGATCGCGGCGCGGTCCAGTTTGGACGGCCCACTCATCGGCATCTCGTCGACAAAAGCGAGATGTTTCGGAATCTTGAATCTGGCCATCCGCTCGCTCAGGAACGCTGTGAGTTCTCCGGTTGTGAGCGGTAGTTCCTCTTCGTCCGCCGATTTGACCGCGTTCTCCGTGGGTTCGACGACCGCCTTGCCGACCGTCCCCCACTGCTCGTCCGGCACGCCGACGACGACTACCTCCGCAACTGCGGGATGGTCTGCGATTACGTCCTCGACCTCCGGTGGGTAGACGTTCTCACCACCGCTGACGAACATATTCTTTTTCCGACCTTCGATACGATAGTAGCCGTCTTCGTCACGGGTGGCGAGGTCGCCGGTCGATACCCATCGGCCAGCAGATCGACCGTCAGTTTCCGGATCGGCGCTCTCGGGGGCCTGGTTCTCGCCGAACGTTTCCGCGGTCGCTTCCGGGTTCCGCCAGTATCCTGCCGCGGCGTGGGGCCCCGACAGTTCCAGTTCGCCGATCTCGCCACTTTGGAGCACCGTTCCCTCCTCGTCGACGACCCTGACGTCCGTATGCATGACCGGCTTGCCCACCGTCTCTACTTTCTCGGGCGCCGGATCGTCGGGCATCGCGAAGTTGTTCGGACCGCACTCGGTGAGTCCGTAGCCCTGTGAGATATCCACGTCACGGTTGCGCCACAGCTGGACGATAGCATCACGGCAGGGACCGCCACCGCTCTTGACGAAGCGAAGCGAAGAGAGATCGGTCTCGTCCCATTCGTCGTGACGGGCCATCGCCCGGAGTACGGCGGGAACCGCGACGAGCACCGTCGCATTGCGGCGATCGACCTGTCGGAGAACGCGCCCGGGTTCGACCTCGCGGTCGATAGTGATCGTCGCCCCAATATTGAAGAAGGGTAGCGAAAGGACGTTCCAGCCCCCGGTATGGAAGACGGGGAACACCATCGGGGCGACGTCGTCGGGACGTAACCCCCAGGCGGTGATCGTGTTGAACGAGTTCCAGTAGAGCGACCCGTGCGTAATCGTGGTCTCTTTCGGGACTCCGGTCGAACCGCCAGTGTGTAACAACAGGTGCGGGTCGTCGAGCGCTCGCTCGGCGATCGGAACCGGCGAAGCGTCGTCCGATAGCCCCTGGCTGTAGACGTCCCAGCCGCCGGCAGGGTCGTCGGTCTCGAGCTCCCGTACTTCGGGCTCGGCATCCGACCGAGCCAGTGCGTGCTCGACGCGCTCGACGAACGGCGACTCGATAACTAGTAGCTCCGGTCGGACGAGGTCGAACAGTTCTGCGAGTTCCGGCGGTGCCAGTCGGTACGACATCGGGGCGAGCAGGGCCCCTATCTTGCCCGTCGCGAAGAAGAGGTCGAACGCCTCGACGCGGTTTCGCGAAACGAGAGCGACTCGGTCGTCGGCGTCGACCCCGAGATCCGACAGGAACCTGGCGGTACGGTTCGCCCGCTCGTCGAGGTCGCCGTACGTGTAGGCGGCGTCGTCCGTCTCGTCGATGATCGCCGTCCGATCCGGGGAAAGCGACGCCCGACGCCCGCTCCAGTCACCGGTCCACTCGTACGGATCCTGTCCCCAGTTCATGATCCCTCTGCCGGGTTCTCGGCGCTCTTTATAGAGTTCGAACGGAGAAACTCGTGCAGTCGCTCAGTGACCCACTCGGCGTCCTCGAAAAAGAAGAGATGGTGGCCGTCGTCGAGGATTTCGAGCCGGCTCTCGGGCAGTTTCTCGTGCAGCAGGTGTGCGTTCTCTACGGGGACGACGCGGTCTCTTTCACCGTGACAGATCAACGTCGGAACGGTTAGCTCGTCGAGTTCGTCGCTCGTATCGAAGTTCAGTACGCCCGCGGCCTGGGCCTCGCGTGCAGCCTCGTCGGCGTTCTGTTCGAGACGCCAGTCGACGATCTGCTCGACGAGTTCGGGGTTCTCGTCGTACAACGAATCCGATACGGCCGGGCGCATACGGTGTTTGATACGTTCTCGCTCGTCCGCACCCTCCGGCGCGGCGAACATTTGAGCCTGCGTCTCTTCCGGAATCGGAATCGCGTCCGGACCGCCGTGGGTCGTACACAACAGACCGAGTGTGGCCGTGCGGTCGTAGTCGAGAGCATAGCGCTGGGCGATCATCCCGCCCATACTCGCGCCGACGACGTGGGCGCGATCGATATCCGCATCGGCGAGAACCGCTTCTAGATCCGCGGTCATCTCCTGGATCGTGTACGGGCCCTCCGGGGCGTCGGAACGGCCCGTACCGCGGTTGTCCGGGACGATAACCCGATACTCGTCGTCGAGAGCATCGCGCTGTCGCCGCCACATCCAGCGGCCCGTGGCGAGCCCCTCGACGAGGACGACAGGCTCGCCGTCCGATGGCCCGCTTTCCTCGTAATAGAGGGATATTCCATCGTTGATCGTTGTTGGCATACCACTAGAAACGCCTACTACGAACAAAGTATCTCACGTTCGAGTATCAACCCGTACCCGCAATGCTTGCGGTCGGAACACGGTAGCGAATCACCGAGATGACCCACGGAGGGAACGCCCTCTCGTCCGGGCGACTACCTGTGTCGAGTGGTTCGCACCCCAGACGTGGCGAAGGTTTTCTGCGGTTTGGACGCGTTATACTAAACATGACACACGATACCCCCCACGACACCAGCGAGCAACTACGGTGGTGTGAGAACTGTCGGCTCAACGTCGTACCGTCGAAGAGCGAGTCCGGCCCCGAGTGCCCGTCCTGTGGCAACGACCTGTGACCGCGACATCGAGCACTACCTAGACGAACTCGGGGTCCGGAATCTCTTCGTCCTCCGCCGTTTTCCAGGAGTGCTGTGGTTCCCAGTCTAGCATCGACTCGGCTTTCGCCGTCGAAAACGCCGACTCCTCACCGGTGAGTTCGTACTGATCCGGTAGTTCACCGTATCCGGCCTCGATCGCATCTTCCGTGTCGATGCCGAGGAAGTTGTCCGGACCGAACGCGTTGAGAATTTCGTGACCGTCGATATCGGCCGCCAGCGCCGCCTCGACCATGGAGACGACGTCCCGAACGTCGATGTACGACCAGAAGTTCCCGTTCCGATCCGCGTTGTCGACGTCGAACGCCTCCCGGATCTCGGTGATCTGATAGCGGCCGGGATACTGGATCCAGGTCGGACGGATCGAGACGACGGAGACGTCGAACGCGTTCGTGACCCGGTCGGCCGCGGCCTCTCCGGCGATCTTCGACGTTTCGTAGCCGTTCCACGGGGCGACGGGATGGGCTTCGTCGATCGGGAAGTACTCCGGTAACTCCGGTTCGGGCCAGTGAGTTCCGTACACCGTTTCGCTGGACGCCCAGACGACATCCGCGCCAGCACGACCGGCCGCCTCCAGCACGTGGAAGGTACTGACGATGTTGTTCTCGAAGACGTTTCCGCCCGCGTGGTTTTCCTCGTGAGGGATGTTACCGAAGTGGACGACAGCAGTGGGATCCGCATCCAGTATCGTCTCCCAGACCGCCCCCTGATCGGTGAGGTCGACGTTCTGGAAGTTGACCCCCTCCACGGCTGTCGACTCGGGGAGCGTCTGATCGAGTGCAACGATATCGTACTCCTCGCGGAGCGATTCGACGATCCAACTACCCGACTTGCCGAGCGCCCCGGTGACGACGACTGTCTCAGTCATAGTGGTCAATGGCTGGTAGCACACTTAATGGCTGGCCTCCCCGAAAAGGGTGTTCAGGATGCGGTCTCGAAGTGATAGCTCAGGAAGCAGTCCGATCTACGGCTTCCGTTACGGCGTAGAAGGGAACGGTATCGACGAGCGCGACGATCAGTTTGACGGCGTACTGTCCGATCACGATGGAGGCCAGTGCCCAGCCCCACGTCGGAGTGCCGCCGAGGCCGAGCGCAGGGAAGACGGCGAAGCCGAGCGTGATGAACACGACCGTATCGACGCCCTGACTGACCGCCGTCGAACCGCAGTTGCGGACCCAGCGGTAGCGACCGCTGGTCCGCGCTTTGAGATCCGAGAACAGTCGGACGTCCAGATGCTGGGCGATGGCGAGGGCGACAACCGATGCGAGGATAATCGACGCCGAACCGCCGAGGGTCTGGGCGAACGACTCCTGTCCCTCGAAGAAGGGAGCCGTCGGCATCCAGATAGCCATGAACACCAGCGCGTACGAGAGCACCAGGGTGAGGACGGTACCATTGACTACCGTCGCGGCGTACTTTCGGCCGTGATACTCGACGAGCAGGTCGGAAGCCAGATAGGCGAGGCCGAACGCGACGAACCCCGCCGGGATGGCGACACCGCCGATAATGGGGAGTTCGAGCCACGTCAATTTCGCCGCGAGCACGTTTGCAAGCACGACTGAGCCTGCAAAGACCGCAGTGAAAATCGCTTTCGTATCGTCGACGTTCACCGGTCACCACCTTGGGGGAGTACAGTGGTACTGCTCCGGGTCGGCGCTTTCCTGCTACAGTCGGACGGAGACCCCTCCGAAGCGAGCAGCGTGGACTCAGTTCGAATCGCGAATACTACCATAGCAAGTGGTAAGCCAGTGCTATTCAAAGAGTGCTTCGATAATCCTCGAACCATATCTCGCGAAGGCCGCGTCACCGATCCACCGACCAGCGCAGTATGACCATACCTGGAGGGGTTCTGGTACGCTGTGTGGCTCCGCTATCCGTCGCAACAGACAGTATACTGCACGTCTGCGTCGAGCACTACCGCTACCTGTTCGACGACATCGTCGACTGCAGCGAACGGGCCAAACTTGCTCACTGTCGCGCCGTCCGCCTGTAACGATATTACCCACCTGACGGACTCTTCTGGACCGGCACGTGGGGTGATCCGCAGTGTCCTGTCCGGGACGCCGAGTCGGTAGCCGTCGTCCACATCGTCGAGTGTCCAGTCGACAGCATCATCGAGGACTCGCTCTACGGTGCTCGCGAGTCGATGATCGAGTTCCGGCAGTACGTCCTCGGTGCACATGCAGGAAATAACGGGAGCCACGGACATATGGGTTCTGTAACCGACGAACTATACCTGGTGCAACGATACGCAGTCGAGCGCTTCACACGCCGTCCGCATGTCGCCTTGTCGATGAGCGTCGGGACCGATCGATCCGACGTCGAGTGTCGGTGCGGTCCGTCGCGAGGCAAAATATAGGAATAATAGACTATTATACTTTTCTATAAAAATTTCAGTCCTGAATCGGTCGTGATCGGTTTCGAAATCGGAAAATATGGATTTATTTCCACCAGTAGCAGTGTTTCCGCCGCTCCATTGATCCGAATCGGCGGAATATGACCTCTGGATAGTTATTTTATATATAACTCGTATAATATGAAATAGACCCCAATATACAGTAATTAAAATAGGTTTACCACCAACTTCTGGGGTATTCACGCGGATTTCTATACGATCTAAATACAGGAATCGGGGGCGACTCGGCATAGATTGTATGACAGAAAATATTGAGGACTTGTAGAATACCATTCAAATATAATTACCTCGATGCAGAACAGATAGCTCGGTAGTGGCGGACAGATATCGACCCCCTTGGATCGACTGATGGGCCCCCGATACGCATAGCCGGGGCAACGATAAACCCCCAGCGTAAAATATTCCAGCAATGATAGATTCGCTGGCGTTCGTCGGACTACTCGTCGTCGTGATGACGATTGCCGGGGCGGTCAACGGCGTCGCGGGATTTGGTTTTGCGGTGGTGGCGACGATGGCGTTGGCGACGGTGGTCGACCCGGCCACAGCAGTCGTGTTCATGATCAGTCCGATACTGGGGGTGAATATCTCGTTAGTCGGCGAACTCTCCGGCGAACAGGTTCGGACCTGCGGGCGTCGGTTCGCGCCGTTGTTGATCGCCGCATTCGTCGGGATGCTGGCCGGACTAGTCGTTCTCGACGTGCTTCCTGACGCGCCGTTGCGGGTCGGCCTCGGCCTGATTTCCCTGGCGTTCGTCGCCAGCGTACAGGAAACGGTCCGGCTTCCGACGCTCGAACGCACCAGGGAGGCGTGTTTCGTCGAATCCTCTGCCGGAATGGTTGCGGTCGGTGCCGTTTCTGGCATCGTCTTCGGCGCGACGAACGTCGGCGTCCAGCTCGTCGCGTATCTCAAGAGCTGTAACCTCTCACACGGACTGTTTATCGGGGTCACGGCGATGGTGTTTCTCGGCCTCAACGGGGTCCGGGTCATCGCGGCCGGATTGCTTGGGCTCTACCCAGACAGCATCGTCTTCATCGCTTCGATTGGTGCGACCGTGCCGGCTGTAGCCGGCGTCGGAATCGGAAAACGACTCCGTGATCGGATCAGCCAGCGACTCCGCCGCACACTCGTTCTCTTCCTCCTGACCGTGATCGGTGTCCGATTGCTTCTAGGTGGACTGGGTATCGCCTGAACACGCCGTTTTCGCAGGAGAGTAGTAGCGTGGCGCTGGCGACGGTCGGCTCGGGAAGACGGAATTATCGGTCATCTAATATACGCCGCGGTGCCACATCTGAGAGCATCGTTGATTCGTGGTATCTGTACCGTACAGCAATATAGTTGTAGTTTTGTACTGTGCTGGCGATAATATGTAAAATTCAAAATGTTCTAATATATGGAAATGTAGGATTTCTAACTATGGTTCTGAGCATCAGACCGTTCCCTTGCGTAACGGCAGTATCACCGGCCTGAAACCGCGTGTCGTCACCTCGAAGTATTTATAACGGGGACACCCGATGTCAGAATATGGAACCAGAGTACGACGTCGTGGTCGCTGGTGCAGGTCCAGCAGGTGGGCAATGTGCCCGGGACCTTGCCGCACGGGGCTACGACGTTCTCGTGCTTGAGACGGAACCGGAAGCGGAGTTCCCCCGCCAGAGTAACAAGTCAACCGCCGGGACGTTCCCGTCGATGATGTCGGCGTTCGGCGTCCCCGACGATGTGGTCCAGCAGTACACCGACACTGTCGTTCTGGAGTCCCCCAACGAACACTTCACGCGGAATATCTCCGGTGCGGTGATGGACTTTGCCGCGTTCAAGCGCTGGTTAGTCGAGAAGGCACGCGAGAACGGGGCGGAGTTCCGTTTCGATTCGCGCGTCGCCGGACCTATCATGCAGAACGGAGAGATCGCCGGCGTCAAGTACGATGGTGGTGCAGAGGTGTACGGGAAGATCATCGTCGACGCCACGGGTCCGAGCGCGCCGCTGGCCTCGGAACTCGGCGTGAGCAATCTAGAACGCGAAAACCAGGCGATCGGGATCGACTACCACATGGAGGGTATCGACTTCGAACTGGACGGGTACGCAGACCTGCAGGACTCCATGATGCTCCGTCTAGATCACGACATCGCACCCGGCGGCTACTCGTGGATATTCCATACTGGCGAGGACACCGCAAAGGTCGGCGTCTGCTACCTTCAGAACGAGCGTCACCGTGAGCAGTCGAAAAGCGGGATGACGATCGACGACTACATGCAGCACTGGTTCGATACCGATCCACGGTTCGAGAACGCGAGCATGATCGAGGGCGGCGACATCCTCCGCGGTTCGGCACATATCCAGATGCCGGGCGAAATGACTACGGACAGTTTCATAGCTATCGGTGATACCGTACCGACGATCGATCCGTTGTGGGGCGAGGGGATCAACAAGTGTATGCAGTCGGGGCGGACCGCGGCAATCGCCGCCGATCACTGTCTCACGCCCAGAGAGCCAGACACCTCCGCGAAGCAACTCTCGGTATACGACAAACTGTGGCACGAGAAGGTCTCACCGAAGATGAAATCGCGACTGCTGTTGACCGAAGTCCTGTATCTCGCACCGAACGACAGATACGACACGTTGATGCGGGATCTGAGCCGTCTCGACGACGAGACACTGGCCAGAGCGAACGACGGAGACACGAGAGCGATCGTGAAGCTACTACATCTCGGGGATATCCCGGAACTGGGCAAGTGGGCACAGCGTCGGCTTCGAGACCCGTCAAATAGGTGGAGTCCGGCCTGATCAGACGGACTTTCTTCTCTTCAGATCGAACGGAGCCGAACTCTCAGCCGACAGTATAAACCACGTAACAGCCCGGTATACGCCGAGTAACTATACCACATTGGTGAAATACACCAGATGACCCATGCCACGATGTGACAACTGTGGAGGCTTCGTAACGCGTAATTTCGCTCGAGTATTCGGCGACAACCAGGATAACGTCCAGGGCTGTATGGAGTGCTGTGACCGCACGGCAGTCAGAGAGGGCGGCGTTGTGGCGAATCCGTCGACCTGAGCGCCGCTTCCTTTTGATCGCTCACGGATAGTGAGCTCTCGAAGCCGTGGTACGCTCACCACGCTCTCTGCGCTCCAGCCCCACCAGACCACCAGAACGGTATCACGGACGGGCGAGTCTCGGCCGACGGTCGGATCGTCTCGCGACCGCTTGTTACTACTTTAGTAGGACCTATTTACTTCCGGACAACTGGTTTTGTCGGGACCAGAAACGGCGCTCCCAATCCGCCCTGACCGGCGGGTGTGACCGCCTGGATAGCTTGCGGGATGGCGTGTGAGCAGAGCGGCCAGGGGACTATGCGCCATAGCCGAGCATCGCGTTGACCGTCACGACGATGCTGACGACGGCCAGCAGTCCGGCGAGTAGCCCGAACGTCGCGCCCCACCCGAAGAGGTCCGCGCCAGCGCCGACGCCGACGCTTCCGGCCGATGCAAGCACCATGTAGATGGTCCGGACGAGTCCAAAGCCGGCACCGCGCTCGGAGTCCGAAAGGTTGTCCATGAATCGGGGGAGCGTGGCTGCGGGCCAACTCATCGCCGTTCCAACAAGCACAGTTGCAACGACCAGGGCGACAGATCCGGAACCGAGGACGAGGAGCGTATAGCCGACCACGCCGACGAGCACGCAGAACACGAGAACGCGGTCTCGGCTGAGTCGGTCGGCCAGCCGCCCGAGAATCGGCTGTGTAAAGCCGTTGACGACGAAGAACGCCGAGAACAGGCCAGCAGCCATGGTCTGCGAGATGCCGTGGTGGGCCACGAGAAACGAAGGGAGAAACGAGGCCGTCCCCTGCCAGACGAACGCACATAGCACGGAAACGCCAACGGTGAACGCGATCTGACGGCGGCTCAGGAGCTCGACGAGTGGACCCAGCTCGAATCGCTCACCCATCGGCTGATCGGGGCGTTCCGGATCAGTCGGCCGGACGCGCCAGGCGAACGTCACGAAGACGGGAAGAGCAACGACGACGCCGAGCGCAATCGCGTAGCGCCAGCCCAGACGGACGCCAACGCCTGCTGCAGCGATCGGGGCGAGCAACCCAGCTAACGGCGCGCCGACGTTGTGCACGCCCAGCGCGGTACCGGTGTTCTCGAAGTTCTTTGTCAACAGGGTCGCGGCAACGCTAAAGTGTAGTCCGGCCCCGGCTCCCAGAAAGACCGCGAACAGGACGAACGCCGGCAGCGACGGCGAGAGCGCGAGCGATGCGCTCCCGAGGCCTGTCAGCCCGATCGCCGCGAGGATGATTCGGCGCTCCCCGAACCGATCGCCGAGAACGCCGCTCGGGAACTGGGAGAACGCGTACGCCAGCCACATCCCCGAGAGCGCGAGGCCGACCGTCGCGTTCGACGTGTCAAATGCCTCGACGATGTTCAGGACGACCGGACTGATAGCGAGACGAGCGGCCATCGTGACAAAGAAGGCAAGCGTACACAGCGCCAGTAGTGTGTGGCGATACGACCAGCGCATCGGCTCAGCGCTCCACGTGGAGCGTCCAGGCGTTCAGTCGCGTACTCATCCTCGATTGTCGTCCTGCCATCATCTACACCAGTAGCGGGAAACGGAAATGAATCACTATCCGACTGCTACGGTGCCGGGTTCGAGCGGGCACTGACGGAGTAGACGGGGACGCAGGGAGGGGCATCTCCTAGATCTCGGTGACGCGCTCGTGTTCGACGTCGAGCGCGGCCGCGTCCTCGTACAGCAGCGCAACGACGAGGTACGGTGCATGCTCCCGGAAGTACGCGATCAGATCGGCGATGCGGTCGGAGTCGATAGCTTCAAGCGAGTCCAGTAACATTAGCGGGACCGTCTCGTACACCTCGTGGACGAGATAGCCCGCCAGTGCGAACACGAGCCCGGTCACCTCCCGCTCGCTTTCGCTGAGATGATCGATGTCGTCCTCGTAGGCGGTCCCGCTGTCTGTCGTGCGGACGATCTTGAGATCGAACGTGCTCTTCGAGACTTTCCGACGGCCCTCGCGGACCTCACGCTCGCTGCGCTGGATCCAGATCCGATCGAGGTTATCGTACTCCAGGACGTCGAGGATACTCTCCATGTGGCCGTTGAACGCCTCAACGGCTTCCTCTTCGATCCGGTCGATACGGGTTCGGAGTTCGGTGAGTTCCTCGGCGATTTCGTCACGTCTCGTTTCCAGGCGCTCACGCTCGTCGAGACGGGATTCGATCGACTCGATCTCCTCTTCGATCTCTCGGCGTTCGCGCTCCGTTTGCTCGATCTCGAACTCGATCGAATTGGCTTCTTTGTGGTAGTCCAGCACCTCCTCGTAGGTCTCGGACTCCAGCTCTTCGACCTCGGCTTCGAGCTGTTCGACGGCGTCGGTCAGTTCCTCACGCTGATCCTCGTAATCCTCCAGTCGCTCGGACCGATCCGCTATCTCGTCGCCGGCTTCCTCGATACGACGTTCTAGCTTGGCTGATTCCGAGCGCGTCGATTCCAGTTCGTCGACCTCCTTGCGGCGCTCTCTGAGCTGATTCGACAGCTTAGACCGTTTCTGAAGTTTCTCCTGACGGCTCGACTGCAACTGCTCGATAGTTCGTTCGATCTCCTTGCGCTCGACCTCCGAGCCGCAGGTCCAGCAGACGACCGAATCCGAATCCGAAAGTAGCTGATCGGTCACGTCGCCGCCGGAAGCGGAAGCGTCACCAACATCCAGGTCGGTGGCCTCTTCCAGCCGTTCCTCGTTGAACTGGATCGTGCTCTGTAGCTGGCTGATCTCGGCCGTCAACGACTCCTTTTGGCCCTCCAGTGTCTCGATTTCGGCGCGTAGCCGCTCTACCTCGGCAGCGCGGTCGCCCGGAAGCGATTCGAGCTCCGCTTCGAGTTCTTCGCGTTCCGATTTCAGCGCCTCGATGCTTTCGCGCTCGGTATCGATCCGGCGTCGCGTCCGTTCGAGCTCCGAGCGAACCGATTGAAGCTCGTCGAGTTTCGTTTCGAGCTCCTCTTTCTCCGTGCGCGAGGTTTCGACATCCGCATCGACCTCGTCGATCTTCGCCTCGATGTCGGAGAGTTCCGTCTCTAGCTCCTCGATCTCGCTGGACAGTCGAGTGCGTTGCTCTTCGAGGCCCGGGAGCTTCACCGCGAGGTCGTCGAGTTCGTCCAACTGCTCGTCGAGTCTGCGTTTCTCAGCCGTTCGATCTTCTATCTCCGAGCGGATCGCCGTCGTGTCGACGGGTCGCATGATGAGTTCGCGGAGGTCGTCACCGCGCGCCACAGCCCGGCGCGCTTCGTTCGACTCCAGCAGGAAGGCGAACAGATCGGCAATCTCGCTGTCCTCCAGATACGGATTGCCATCTGTGACGATAGTGCCTCCGCTCCGTTCGAGCGACCGCTCGTAGACCTCATTGCCGAACTCCAGGCTGGCCCGCCCGGCGTCGGCGTCGGCCTTCAGGGAGATATCGTCGCTTCCCAGTGCCGCCATGATGGCCTGCAAGAGCGATGTTCGGTTCGTCGCGTTCCGGCCGGTAAGTGCCGTGACTCCCTGATGAAGCGTCACAGAGGTCTCGTCGATGCCGCCGATATTCTCGGCTCGGACGGTAACCTGATCGGGGTGAGCCTCGGTGTTCATACTAGTACCTGAGTCCATCATCTGAGTTTTTATAGCTCTCCATATTTATTTGTTCGTTATTGAACTGGCTGGATCGCGGAACAGCGGCTGATATTACACATGTACAGATGTAAATGTCCGGGCTGGACGGTCGTCCGGGCCGAACACGGTCTTTCGCAGTTTAGCTCTCCGCGGCTGACTCGGAGTCGTTCTCACACTCACAGCCTCCGCGCTCGAGCAGGTCACCGGCAGTATACTGGTTGCCACAGTCACTGCAGATGATGGAGACGTCGACGAGCACGTCGTACTCGCCGAGATTGATCGCATCTGACCGATCGAGGCGCTCGATAGTGTCGTCGGTCACCGCAACAGTCCGGTTCTGTAACGCACGGATCTTGTCGCGAGCGTTCTCGATTCGCTCTTCGTCGTCCGGCGTGACCATCGACGTATCGAGACAGTCGGTCAGATGATTGTGGACGGTCTGGTGGGACACGAAGTCCTGTTCGACCTGATCGATCGGGACGGAGCCGTGTTCGAGTTCGCGTCGTGTTTCCGTGCGCATCCCGCTGCTCACGTCGTCGTCAGTCAGGAGCCGATAGGTGTTTTCGACCTCGCCGTCCTTGTACGCGACACCGGCCTCGTCCATTGCTGCGCGGAGGATCGATCGGTTGACGTACTCTGCAAGCTCTCGCAAGCTATACCGCTCCTCACCGCGTCCCGTCCAGTACGCTACCAGTTCGTCGTTCAGCGCTGTGAGGTCGTACTCGTCCAGCACGCGACCGACTTTACAGCCGCAGTCGATGTCGTGGAGTCGCTCGTCGGATGTTGTCACGATATTTTGTATAGGTCAGCGACAATGTAAATACTTTCTTCTCAGCGCTCTGCAACGGTTTCTTTGAGTAGTAGATAGCTATTACCCGCTGGAAGATTCTACTTACTCTGGGATCCTCAAACCGGCTAGCGGGTCGAACGCTCCCCTAAGACCGGTAGGATCTGAGTACTACGGTGTGGCATCCCGTCGGAGCTGAGGGAGGAAGAAATTTGACCGGTTTCGCCGGGGGTCGCACCCGAATCGAACCCCTCTAATTTCCGTCAAAGTCGAGAAACCGACAGACAGTGTCACTGTTCCGACACCGTCGACGCCGGGTATGTCCGCCGGAAGTATAGTTTGTATGATAGTTGTCGTCAGATCTATATACGTCTAGCCTGAACTTATTTCTCATGCCGAAGTGGCTATCCGACAGTGAACGAGAGCGCATCGCAGAGTTCGCGGAAACGCCGAAATACGAACGGAACCCCGAAATGCTGGCTCCGGACGACGACGACAAGGACGACGATTAGACGCCCTCCGAGTGTGTGCTCGCTGCCCACCAGCAGTTGCTATGACTCTCCAGCGTAGCACATACGGGCACCGATCCGCTACAGCTAGCCCGAAAATCGTCGAGCGGCAGGTGTGGAACATCGGCTCGACGCCACGCGAGTGTCACCAACGTGCCCAGAGTACCGTGCTGGTGGAACCGATCCTCACTGAAGCGCTACAGCAGGCCATCATCAGCTATCTCGGCCGATTGGATCGGTATCTATTCCGACCGCGCCGGAGAGCGAGACGACGACTGACGTGCACAGGATAGCCGATCTGTGAACGTCCATCAAGAGGATGGGACTGTACTGTCCGTCGCCAGCGTTGAACGTCTCGACGGACTCCTCTATTCGTTCCTGGCCGGTCGATACGTATATTCGATGTACCCCTCCCCAATCACGCACGATCGTCTACCGTGGTTTGCTGGCCGATGACAGAGCGCAGAAGACGAACGGAACGAGAGCAGACGCAAAAAATCACTGCTGACCGCTCCGGAGACCGTAATGACGGTCACACGGAGTGTTTGCTGGAATGGCGAACGATAGGCGATATGGCGCTGGGGGTCGCCGCTGCTGAGACAGTCGCGGACACGTTCCAGAGCCGGTCAGTTACTCGACCATGTTTTCCGCCTGAATCTGTTCCCAGATCTCCTCCCCCGCATCCGTGATGCCGTAGACACGCCCTTTCTTTCGGTCCTCCGACACGAGTAGGTCCACGAGTTCCCGCTCGCGCAGACTGCTTAATGCACGTGAAATGTGTGCGATCCCAGCCCCGGAGTCGCTAGCTATCTGCGTCGGCGTCGCTGGGCCTTCTGACAGTCTCCGGAGTACTTCGACACGATACCGCGAGCTGATAACGAATCCGATCTCGTCCCATTCATCGTTCATAATTGAATCTATCTAACTATCTCTTGCTATGCGGCAAGCGGCTTAATACATGTCCATCGTCAAAACTGAATTCCCCAATAGATCATACTTTAAGCTACGTAAAACTACACCGACTACCTGTATCGTAAATAGTATGCTGATTATACTCAGTTTTGGCTATTTTTATATGCTATATTATAAGTTATAATCACCATTTATTCAGTAGTACTAAACGGGTACTATCAGTATCTATTTGGTGATTTTAGTACGTTTTGGGGTTTGACATTGTATACTATTTGACCGAACGGTGCGAACGATGGGGCCCCAGCTAGTGGAATCACAAGCCTGCACAGAGCTTAGATCGGGTATCAGTTGGGGACGGTAACGCATCATGATGAAACATCTCGGAATGCAGTCCGATCAGAGGGCATAGAATCCGGGTATCGGCATCCATTTACTCGTATCGTGATCCACGCCAGATCTCTGAAATCGCAAAGCTCGTGCCGATCGACGCACGGACGATGCGGACAGAAGGGCGTCTCAGAGCCTCATAGGAGCAGTATAACAAAACACCGGCATCGCCACCACCGTAGACGAACGAAGAATGTGGCTAGCACAGGCCGGTTCGGCACAGGAGCAATATCGGGGTGCATACCAACACAGCCGTCGACCCTCTGATCAGCGATGAGCGAGGACTTTGAGGGAGAGTCCGTCCAACAGTTCCAGCGGCTAATGGGGCCAGAAGCCGTGGATGCGGCGGCAGCCATTGGTTATGTGGTAATTGTCGGGGCGCTGTTTTATTTCGTTGGGCTTTCCGGCTTCCTCCGGACCCTGCTCGTACTGCCGGTTCTACTCCTGTTGCCAGGGTACGCTCTCGTCTCGGTCGCGTTTCCAGCGCGGCCCGACCGATCGGAGACAGCCATACTCGACGAGAGGTCGGGAATCGGATTGCTGGATACCGGCTCGCCGGGATGGTACGAGCGCCTCGCACTGTCTGTGGCGATGAGCATCATGCTCCTCCCACTGTTTGCACTGGTGCTTGCCACGACTCGATGGAACTTTTCGACCCCCGCAGTGCTCGTCTCGGTCGGGGGTTTCACCATCATCATGATGATCGGTGCGATTGCGAGACGAGCCACCATTCCGGCCGACAAGCGGTTCCGATACCCCGGCATTGCAGGGGTAGAGAGCCTTTCGGAGCTGATTCCTGAAGACAGTCCGATCGACGGCGTTCTCAACATCGTACTCCTGATGACCATCGTACTCGCACTCGGGACGGTTGCGTACGGACTCGCCGCACCACAGCCCGATCAATCGACGACCGAGGTCCAGTTGCTCACCGAAAACGACGACGGAGAACTGGTCACAGCAGGCTACCCGGAGACGATTCCGGCCGATGAGAGCGCCGAAATGACCGTGGCCGTCACCAACGACGATGACGAACCGTCGACCTACACGGTGGTCATCGAGGCTCAGCAAGTCGAAGAAACCGGCGACGAGCTCGAGATCCTCGACGAGACAGAGATCGCACAACTACAGTTGTCGGCCGATCCCGGAGAACGGGCCGTCCAGGAGCATACGATCTCCCCGCCGATGACCGGCGAGAACATCCGCCTGAACTACTATCTTTACGAGGGTGATCCGCCCGAAGACCCTGGCCCTGAGACGGCCGATGACCACCTCTGGATTACCGTCGAAAGCGTCTGACATCCTGCGTTCCGTTTTATTCGTCAGTCAAAAATATAAGCAATTCATGCTATTGTTTTCCGTGCGTGCGACTCTCTCGTAGACGGAGTAACACGAAGAACAGCTACAGGCTGTCGGGGAGAGACGAGCGCAGCGAGTGCGGGTCCAGACCGTCGATCAGTCTTATCAGGGTTCTCGTTTGTCGATCAGTTCGGAGGAGAATTCGTCGCTACGCCGCTGTGTCGTGATCAGATGACCGATGGCGGTAACAGCGAACGCGACGATGATAATGAGACCGGCGATGAACTGTGAGACCGCTCCGATAAGTCCGAGCGCAACAGCACCGTAGAAAAGACCGCCGACGATAGCGATAGCAAGATAGTACTGTTGCCACGGCCGTCGCTCCTCCTCCCGTGACAGATAGGCACTGATATCGACTGCCTGATCTGATAACGAAACGACACCGGAATCGGAGTCGTATTCGACGATTCCCGCGTCGTCCATCTTCGGGACGTGGGTCTGATACAACGACACGTAGACCCGTTTTCGCTGCTGGCTCGACAGATCCTCGACGTCGACTTCGTTCTCCCAGGCGGCGACCTCGTCGGCGAGCTCCCCGATCGTTACCTCTTCGTCGATCTGGTTGAGATAGTACAGCACGAACCGACGTCGTGGACTGCTCAGCAGATCAAACACTACATCTTGTGACAGTTGATCTTGGTCGGATCTGGACATTAGTTTCGTCTCATACTGGTCACTTCCCCCGCATGCGCTCTTTCCCCTCTACAATAGCAGGTCACCTAATCGGTACTTTGTTACAGACTGACTAAATGAACGGAGTGAAAATATGGACTCTTTGATCCCTCTAGCGATAGATTCTGACCGATACCGTTCTGACGGGTACTGCATCCGATACCCCTCTGGCGAGAACCGGTAGAGAATAGAGGTGCTACTCGGCCTACAACCCGTCTATAACAAAGATAGCAGATCAGCAAGGAGGTTGTAGTTCCCGACATCGGACTAATCATGTTGCAGAGCATCACAACATTCTCCGGACGGTCTGTATCGAATCCGCCCAGTCGTCCCGATACGGCGGGCCGAAAACCGCCGATCCGAACCCTCCAATCGACCGAATACGGCGGGGTAGCGTAATGTCTTCAATTCCGATAGCGAACCCGGACCTCGGCGACGAGGAGATCAGACGGGTCGCCGAGATCATCGACAGCGGAATGGTTGCCGACGGACCGACCGTCCGGCAGTTCGAGTCGGAGTTCGCCGACTACTGCGACGCCAGCCATGCCGTCGCTACCTCAAACGGTACGACGGCGTTGCATGCGGCGTTCGAGGCGCTGGGGATCGGACCGGGCGACCGGGTCGTCACAACGCCGTTTTCGTTCGTCGCGAGCGCGAACGCGATCCGCCTCGCCGGGGCCGAGCCGGTGTTTGCGGACATCGATCCCGAGACGTACAACCTCGATCCACACGCGGTCGCAAGACTGCTCGCGGAGGAAGGCGACACCATCGACGCGATCCTCGCCGTCCACCTGTACGGCCTGCCCGCGAACGTCGAACCCCTCGCCAAACTTGCTGACACGTACGACCTTCAGCTAGTCGAGGACGCCGCACAGGCCCACGGAGCCACCTACGAAGGGGGGCGCGTCGGCGCGTTCGGCGACGCGGCCTGCTTCTCGTTTTACCCGACAAAGAACATGACGACGGGCGAGGGAGGGATGATTACGACGGACCGATCGGAAGTGGCCAAACGGGCCGCACAGTTCGTCAACCACGGGCGAAGCGATACCTACGAACACGTGGAACTTGGCCACAACTTCCGGATGACGAGCATCGGGGCCGCAATCGGGCTCGTCCAACTCGAAAAGCTTCCGGAGTACGTCGCCGACCGGCGACAGAACGCCCGGATGTTGACGAAACGGCTCCGTAACCAGCCTGCCGTTACGACTCCGACCGAGCCCACGTACTCCCGACACGCGTACCACCAGTACACGATCCGTTGCAGGGACCGGGACGGGCTAAAAGCCTATCTCGACGACGCCGGGATCGGTGCTAGCGTCTATTACCCGACGCCGATTCACGAACAACCGGCGTACGACCACGTCAGCGTCGACGCGCCGGTAGCGGAACGGGCGGCAGAGGAGGTGCTCTCTCTGCCGGTCCACCCCAAACTCTCGACAGACGACGTACGATCGATCACTACCGTCGTCCAATCGTACTACGACTAATGGATTTCACAACAACTACCACACAGCTATGAACAGGAACACTATCGATGTCGGCGTAATCGGTGTCGGCAGCATGGGACACCATCATGCTCGCGTCTACCAGGAACTCCCGGGGACCAGGCTGGTTGGCGTTGCGGACGCCGACCTGGACGCCGCGACGACAGTCGCATCGGACTACGAAACGACGGCACTCTCGACGGAGAAGTTACTCGACCGCGCCGATGCCGTCTCCATTGCCGTTCCGACCGAGTATCACTACCAGATTGCGCTCGAGGCGCTCCGAAAGGACGTCCACGTTCTCATCGAGAAGCCGCTGGTAGACTCAGCAAGCGAGGGTGAGGCGCTGATCGACTTCGCCGACGAGCGCGACCTCGTCTTGCAGGTGGGTCACGTCGAGCGGTTCAACCCGGCGATCAGCGCCCTCACCGATATCGTCCCTGAACTGGAGGTACTCTCGGTCGACGCCAAACGTCTCGGCCCGCCGCTCGACCGGGAGATAGGGACCAGTCCAGTGCTCGATCTGATGATCCACGACATCGACATCCTCCTCTCTTTGCTGGGAAGTGAGGCGACAATACTCGATGCGAACGCCACTGCCGACGACCAGTACGTCACCGCGACGGTCGAGTTCGGCGACGTGCTGGGGACGCTTACAGCCAGTCGGATCACCCAGCGAAAGGTGCGCGAACTAACTATCACGGCCCGCGAGTGTCAGGTCCACGTCGATTACATCTCTCGATCGGTCCAGATTCACCGCCACTCTGTCCCCGAGTATATCGAGGAGAACGGGGACCTCCGGTACCGACACGAGAACATCGTCGAACACCCGACCATCGAAAACGGTGAACCGCTGAAAAAGGAACTCGAGGCGTTCGCCGAAAGTGTCCGCGAAGGAACTACCCCCGTTGTCAGCGGCGAGGAGGGGCTGGAAGCGCTCGCAGTGGCCAGGGAGATAGAAAACGCTGCGCTGGAAAAAACACGGGTCGTTCAGTAGCAATGTCCGAAACGCTCCGAGAGCCACAGCGGTCGCGGTTGTATCGCAGTGACGCGACGCCGGAGGAGCAACGCGCCGCACTGCAAAGCGGCGACATTCCGGTGGCTGTGTACGGCCTGGGTCGCCTTGGCCTCCCGCTCTCGCTGGTCTACGCGGGCACGACCGGCAGCGTCCTCGGCGTCGGCGAGGACGCAGAGCGCGTCGCGCGGATCAACGACGGCGACTGTCCGATCGAGGACGAACCCAGACTCCCGTCGCTCGTTCGGACGGCTACTCAGGCGGGGGCGCTCTCCGCGACGACCGCGACGACTACGGCCGGGAACGAAGCGACCGTCCACGTCGTCGCGACGGAGACCGGCGTTCGTGCCGACGGCGCACCGGACTTTTCCGTGCTCAGGACGCTGCTCCGTGATATCGCACGTGGGTTGGATCGAAACGATCTGGTACTCGTCGAATCGGTGGTTCCGCCGGGCACCTGCAAAGACATCGTCAAGCCGATACTGATGGCGGGGAGCGACCTCGATGCGGGCGAATTCGGCGTCGCGGCCTGTCCGACTCGTGCGAGTCCAGGCCGATCGCTCCGGGACATGCGCGGCGGCTACCCCAAAATCGTCGGCGGAGTCGATCCGGAAAGCACCCGCGCGGCCGAACTGGTGTACGACGAACTCCGCATCTCCGGCGTGGAGACGGTCGAGACCAGCACTGTCGCCGAGTGTGCCCGGATCGTCGGGAGCGTCTATCGGGACGTCACGGTCAGTCTGGCGAACGAACTCGCACGGCTCGCCGACGAACTCGGGACGGACGTCAGGCAGGCCATCGAGGCGGCGAATACGCGGTCCGACTGTCACGTCCCCGAGCCGAGGCCCGGCACCGGCGGACACGTGCTACCGGACTACCCCTACTACCTCATCAACGAATACGCGTCATCAACGCCGCTGCTCGAATCCGCACGGAGTGTCAACGAGTCGATGCCGGAACATCTCGCACGAACGCTAGTCCGGGAGTTCGCGTCGGCGGAGACCCATATCGAGGATGCAGTAGTGTTACTGCTCGGACTCACCCATCACCGGAACGTGGCCGAAACCCGCAAATCGCCCGCGATCGAACTGGCAAAGACGCTATCTGGCTTCGGTGCAACTGTGGTCGGCGTCGACCCGCACGTCGAGGAGGCCCCGGAGTTCGACGATATTTACCTTGCGGGGCTGGATCACGTCCAGGAGATGGATCTGGACGGCGTCGTCCTGGTGACTGACCACGACGCGTTCGACGAGTTCGACTGGGCGGCGTTCGAGTCACCGCTTGTCGTCCTCGACAGCAGGGATTCGCTGGACCCGTCGACCGCCCCTGCCATCGGGACACATCACGTCGCGACGCTCGGCAGGCCTTCGTCGGACTGACCGGCTCTCGGGATTACCGTCGTCTGGCAAGAATCGTGAGAAAGAGCACTGCGCCGCCGTATCGAGGATCACTCGGGCCGCCGCCCCCACCCGATGGCTAGCGTCGCCACGAGAGCAAGGAGCGCAGCGAGGACGCCGAACCCGGAGAGACCGTCGTCGCTAAATGGCCCCTGCCTGTCCGTTTTGCCGCCGTTTCCACCAGTCCCGTTTTCGCCGACCCCGTTTTCGCCAGTTCCGTTCGAGGGGTCCTCGATTATCTCTACCGACGTGGTGGTACCGTTGACACCGACCTCGTAGCTTCCAGGCTCGTCGAAAGTCAGTTCAGTTGTCAACTGTTCGCTCTCTCCGCCGTCCAATGTGACCGACTGCGTATCGATTTCCTCCCCCTCCGAGGTGAACCCGATATCGAACGTGCCCGACGCGTCTCCGACGTTCGCGACATCCGCTCTCAACTCGATCGTTTCCCCGGGTTCAGCTGAGGATTTGGTCGTAGAGAAACTCGATATCGACATCTCCGGAGTCCCCCCAGGCGTGATCGTTATCGGCTCGTCTATACTCTGTAGCGACGTGCTCGTGTGGGAGTCCCCGTCTCCGGAGACGACTTTCCAGTCGTCAACCTGTCCATCGTAGCCCACCGGATCCTCGTACCGATAGTCCGCATTCTCGTTGAAGTACGGCTCGATCGTTATCTCCCAGTCGTCGCCGTCGAGACCGCCGTTGAACGCGCCGCCGTCGTTTCGTCCTTCGGACCAGATCCAGGTGATCCGACTTGAGGTTCCGTCGTGATCGAAGGTATCGAGCGGGCCGTTGTAGTCGGTGTAGGTATCGTCCTCGATAACCCACTCGCCCTCTTCCGGCAGACCGTCGATCTGCATCGTGAGCGATCCGCCACGGGTGTCTCCCTCTAGCTTGCCGTGAAGGAGTACGAGGCTTAGCCCATCGCTCCCCTCGTAGAGCATAAGAACGCTGGTGTCGTCCTCCTGATACTCGGTCGTTCCGTACGAACTGTAGAGGTAGTCCGGCGGGTCGTGTGTCTCGGGCGTCCGATAGTCGTAGAACTCCTCGACTGTCTGACTCCCGTTACCGACAGGTACGATCACGATCTCCTGATCGCCCTGTGTGATGACGTAGGTCTGCTCACCGTCGTTTGGCGCTGCCGCTGCCGACGGTGGCGCGAGTGCAGTGACACAGGCGATGCAGACGAGCAGGACCAGAGCAGCTCTTGGAAGGTCTGACGTAGTTTCGTCCATTTGTCGGGCGTTACCACCTGTTCCCCGTTTGCCGACTTTGTTATACCATTGCTTGTATTTCGTAAGATCGTTCTTCTCTGCAGTGTGAGTGGTCGAACCGGTTGATAGCGCTACTTCGACCGGTTATTACCCGGAAGCTGAGAGGTGAACAATCTCCGGCGTGAGTCGACCGACAGCGGGCAAAACAAGCTCTTTATAACAATGAGTCGGTGCCCTGTCTACGATTATACAGTGCAACGAATCGCTCGCGCACGGACTCTTGATAGCCACTATGTACCGCAGCCATAGCATCGGCGTCGTCGTCCCTGCCTACAACGAGGAGGGCTTCGTCGGCGATGTCCTCGACACGATACCGGAGTACGTAGACCGCGTGTACGCCGTCGACGATTGCTCGACGGACGGCACCTGGCAGGAGATACAGGCCCATGCAAACAAGCAAAAAGTCGGCTCGGAGCAGATCGCAGACGGCGGGGCCCAGTTCGATAGGCGTATCCTCCCGATCCACCACGACCGGAACCGCGGCGTCGGCGGTGCGATCAAGACGGGCTATCAGCACGCCCTGTCGGATGGGATCGAGATCACGACAGTCGTCGGCGGCGATGGCCAGATGGATCCCAACGTCCTCGACCGGCTGCTCGACCCGATCGTCGAGAGGCGAGCGGACTACGCCAAAGGGAATCGATTAATCAAGGCCGAGCACCGCGAAGATATGCCGACGTTCCGGCTATTCGGTAATTCGGTCCTCTCGCTTCTATCGAAGATCGCAAGCGGCTACTGGAAACTCGGCGACCCGCAGAACGGCTACACTGCGATCTCCCTGCACGCCCTGGAGACCGTCGACATCGAGAACATGTACGAATACTACGGCTACTGCAACGACCTGCTCGTCAAGCTAAACGCCGCAGAGCTACGGGTGGCGGAGGTTGCGATTCCTAGCCGGTACGCCGACGAGGAGAGCCACATCTCATATCCGCAGTACATCCCGAGAGTCTCACTCATGTTGCTCTCGAATTTCCTGTGGCGACTCCGCGTAAAGTATCTGGTTCGGGACTTCCACCCGCTGGTGTTTCTCTACGGTATCGGCGCAGTAGCGTCTGTCGTCGGGGTTCTCAGCGCTGTCCGGAACGGGGTTGGCGCAGTGGTGGGAAAGAGCGACGACCGGAAGAGTTCGCTTTCGGTCCTCCTCCTTGGCACGCTGATGCTGATTCTGGCGATGATCTTCGACATGGAGGAAAACAAAGAGCTCGAAGTTCGCGAGTTCGAGTAACCTACCTCTGCCAGTAGAAGAATCTTACCCACCGTAAAGGAGGGATAACAATACGGATCCTGACCGTCCTTCTGGATGGGGGTTAGTTGGTTCCCCGGTCCACTCCGAGCCGGCACTATTTTTTGAATAGTCATCCGATAGAACGTTCGATCGAGAGCCCCGATCAGGTACGGGAGTCCGCGATGAGAGCAGCAATTCCCTCGTCGAGCGGAACCGTTGGCTCGTAGTGGAGGTCCTCGCGAGCGCGTCCGATCGCCGCCTCGCTACGTCGGACATCCCCTGGTCGGGCATCCGTGTGGACGATCTCCGACTCCGAGCCGACAGTGCGACGGATCAGTTCGGCGAGTTCACGGATCGACGTGCTCGTCCCCGTGCCGATGTTGTACGCACGGCCGGTGTGATCGGTCGTCGCCGCCGCGAGGTTGGCGTCGACGACGTCCGAGACATGAACGAAATCTCGGGTCTGTTCGCCGTCGCCGTGGACCGTAATCGGTTCGCCAGCCCGGGCCTGTTCGATGAAGGCGCTGATGACTCCACTGTACTCGCCGGCGGTCTGTCCCGGTCCGTATACGTTGAAGTACCGGAGCGGGACGGCATCGAGATCGTACAGATCAGCGAACGCTCGGGTGTACTGGTCGAGTGCTAGCTTGTCGATGGCGTACGGTGATTTCGGCGTCTTCGCCGCGTCTTCCGGCACCGGGGTCAGCTCCGGGTCCCCGTAGATCGCACAGCTAGAGGCGACAACGATCCTGGCGTTCTCCCTGCGTGCCCGTTCAAGTAACTCGACCGTCGCAGTAGCGTTCGTCCGGTGGCTTCGCACCGGCTCGTCGACTGAACGGTCGACGCTCACGAGCCCCGCCTGATGAAAGATCACGTCTACGTCCGCGGTCGCCCAATCCAGTGCTGACTCGTCGCGCAGATCGCCCTGGACGAGTTCGGCATCGTCCGGAACCTGTTCCCGCCGTCCTGATGAAAGATTATCTAGCACGCGAAGATCGTTGTCCGCCACCAGCGCCTCGGCGATGTGGCTGCCGATGAACCCCGCCCCGCCGGTAACGAGGACCGTTTTGTCGCTTATCGATGGGTCATCCGTGTTGCTCCCGGTCATCAGGCGGGCACCTCTCCCGGTGTCGTGCGCTCCAGTCATACGACACAGCACGCAGTAGTTGCGGTTTGTTATGGTGCCGCTACGCGCTCTGTCAGATACGAGCGATCGATCGACGCGCCGCTCGCGGCGCTATCACCTGCAGGGAAAACGGCAGCATCGATGGGACTCGGCGACGCTCGATCCTCACTCGTCGGGATCGATCAGGTACAACCGAAACTCACCATTGGAGTGGACGCGATCGATCTCGGTGCTCTGTTCTAGCTGCTGGAACCCACGCTCTGTGTACCGCAGTTCATCGAAGAGCCTGACCTCGCGGTCGTAGTCCGCAGTCGTAGCAGGCACGTAGACGCGTCTGTCGTAAGCCGCAGCCAGATCGCCGTTGAAGTCCTCCTCTTCGATCTCCGCACGAGTGCCGAGGAACTCGTTCGAGGCGTCCGACTCGGTTCCGTAGTAGGCATCGACGTACCGCCGCGGGCCGGAGCGGATCCCGGCAAACACTATCTCCTCGTCGCGGTCCTCGAACGCCGTCTCGTATCCGCTCATCTGTTGGTCGGTGATCTGGTTGCTCGGCTGATACATGTACGGAGACGGGTGAAAGGCGAGCAACTGCATGACGAGGAAGACGACAAACAACAGGCCGATAACCGATGATACCACTGGTTTCGCGCCGAGATTGTCGATGCGGTCGATTCCGACTGTGACCGCGGCAGCCCCAAGGATCGTGATGATCACCATCGCAAATCCGAAATACCGGAAGTACTGGTCCGATGCGTCGGCGAGTAAGAAGATCACGAAGAAGACGGCTGCCGGAATCGCCGCGGCGATAGCGTATCCGGCGAAACTCCGACCGTCCGGACCGATCCGCTCCGTCTCCCCGACGAGCAGAGCGAGAACGAGAATACCCGCGAGGATCATGTAGACGAAACTGATGCCGAAGAGTTTCACGAACACTTCCTCAAGGGTGCCGCCGAGGACTGCCAGGGAGACGGTCCGCCCAGCGACCGCCGATCCCGGTGTCCCCCCAGAGAGCAGACCGGCTACGATGTCAACGACGGAGACACGGATCCGCTCGAGTCGTGGCACCCACAGCAGGTATACCAGCGTGAAAAGCGCCGTCTGGTCGTACAGTCTGCGATGCCCGTTGATCGGGTGCTCGGTGTCACGAAACGTGGTGTAGCCGTACTGGAGTAGAGTGATGAGCAGGAACGCCCCGAGCAAAGTCAGTGCCTGTTGTGGGTGCAGCAGTATCGTCATTATTATCGACAGGCCAAGAAGGAGGCCGATCGCGGATACCGAGCCGATCGGATATCGGTCACCGCGGTCACGGAGATATCCGAACAGCAAGTAGAGGACGACCGGGACGAACAAGACCGCCTGTGTGGTCGGGTGCGCAGTGGGGTGGGTCGCGAGGTTGTTGATCGGTAACACCAGCAGTCCCGAAAGCAGGCCGACGAGCATGGCTGGCCCGGAGTTGGTGATAGAACCCACACAGAGGGGAACGAACAGCAAGAACAGGCCGAAGAACAGGACGACTGTCAGCATCACTGCGTGGGTATCCGCTAGCGCACCGCCCTCCGCGAGTATCGTCGCGACCGAGTGGACCCCGGGATACCGCATACTCGCGGGATGGAGATTGCCGGCCTCGAACATCCGCACCCAACCCAGATGACTCAACGAGTCGCCCGGTCCGTAGAAGTGAAAGCTCCGGAGTACGGGTAGCGCGATCACCGAGAGCACCGCCGTTGCGGTCAGCAGCATCGATCCCTGGCGTATCCGTCGCTCTCCCTCCGAGGCAAAGCCGACCCCGATTCCGAGCACGCCCGCGAGACCGAGTCCGACCCAGATCAGTAGCGGTGTCCCCTGATAGAAGGAGATTTCGTACCCATCGGCAGGGTTGGTCCGTGCCACCAGCACGCCGGCTATCAGGGCGAGAAAGCCGATTACGAGCAGTAGCTTCCGAACGTGTCTTCCCGTCTGTTCAGTCTGTGTCGATGTGGTAGACATTGGTGTTTACTCGTCGAGGACCTCTCGATATACGCTCAGCAGTCGTTCAGCCGTCCGCTCGATCCCGAGCTCGGCGATTACCTCCCGGCCGTTCGATTCTGCGTCCACGTCGAGGACTGAAACGAGATAGTCGACGAGGTCCGGGTCGTCGTGAGCGACGAACGAGTGGTCGACACCACGGAGACGCTTGCGAACGTCGCCGACCTCCCTCGTGACGACCGGCAGGTTACAGGCCATCGCTTCCTTGACGGTATTGGGCGATCCCTCACGATCCGATGTCAACAGGAGTGCATCGGCGGCGTTCATATACACCGACATACGTTCGTGAGGGACGCCCGAAACGAACTGGAGTTCGACGGGGTCCTCCAGCCGTTCGCGCGCCGCCGCGACGACGCGCTCGGCAAGCGGCGCGTTCTTGACCGGCTTCTCTCGTGTGTACGGGAACAGGACGTGTTTGCGGTCGGGATCCCAGCCGAGTTCGTTCTGGGCCGCTCGTTGATCGGCCGGCTGGAACCGCTCGAGATCGATCCCGTGTGGAATCACGTACGGATCGCCACCCAGCTCGGCAGCCATCCCGTCGGACATGACGACAGTGGCGTCGGCGAATCGGGCACAGAGCTTGCTGATCGGACCGAACCGGCCGTAGAGATCCGAGCCCCAAAGCGAAATGACGACCGGAAGGTTCGGCTGGAGGACGGCAACGGGGGCGGTAAGCCCGTAGTTTGCATGGACCAGATCGTAGTCGCCGAAGGATGCGGCAAAGCCCTTCGGCAAGAATCGGAGGTAATCAAGCGGCGTGCGACCGGCGAGAGAGCCGTCGTCGTTGACGCGCTTTTCGGGGACCGCGACCGTCGTCGTGGAGACCCCCAGTTCTTCCAGGATCGAGACCTGCTGTTTGAAGAACCTGGCCTCCTCGGAGGTTACCAGGTTCAGCACGGAGATGTCGACTTCCGAGGGGGTGACACTGTCAGCACTGCCGTCGTCACCGCTCGTCCCATCGTCGACCGCAGCCGCCCGACTCATCGTGCCACCATCTGATAGGCCCGTTTCGCGACTTCCATCCCCGGACCCGAGGACTCGGTGACGTAGTACGGTACCAACTCCGCCCCGAACTTGCTTTTGTACTGACAGAGTCGCTCGGTGTTCGCCCCCATCAGGTCGTAGCCCGTCACCGAGTCGATTGGCGGATCCTCGATAATGTCTCGGATCACGTGCCAGTGCAGGAGGCTATTGATACTGACGTTCTCGTAGGTCGCACGAGTCCCGCCCTGCCAGAAGTAGCCCGCGTCGTTCGAGTAGAGGACGGTAATTCCGCTGAGGAACCGCCCCTCGGGCGTTCGGGCGACGTACACCCGCGAACGTTCGTCGAGCCTCGTCACGAGGTCACGGACGTACGACCAGGTGAGGGGGAACGCCCGGTCCTGCTCCTCGTACCGGCGTTTCGTCGCGTCGTAGACGGTACGGGCTCCCTGAACGCCCTCGCGTTCGAGCCGGATATCTAGCGCTTCGCCGTCGCTGATCTCCCGCCGGAGACTCTTGCTGAACGACTTCAGTACGTCGTCGGGCGACCGCTCGTCGAGGTCAAGCAGGTAGGTGAACTTCGTCTCGACGTCCATATCGGCCCATCGGTAGGGGCGCGGGTCGGTATAGGCGGCGGTACAGATCGATCGGAACAGCGTCAGGGAGTCGTCGACCCCGATTTCGTCGAGCACGGCTTCGGTAAACTTCCGGTTGACGCGCTCGCGCTTGCGCTGTTTCGGACTCGTCGGCATAACGATCGGTCCGAGACGGGGGATCCCCATCCCTGGCGGTGGCGAGAAGACGGCGGTGCCGACCGACCGGTCCTGGACGACGACCGGAAACAGTCCGACCGGCTGTTCGCCCTTGAAACCGGCGTAGAGTCGTAGTTCGCCGGGTGCGTGATCGTCGAGCACCGACAGCGCACTCGGCGTGTGAAATACTTCGATCCCTCGATCAGGCAGGGCACGACTCCAGTCGTCGAGAGCAATATCCTCGATTCTCATGCTGGTCGTTCTGTGTATGATGGTCTTCTACCGCCCTTTGTTATCGCGTTCCTACCGAGCCATGTGGCCGCTCACATACGGATCGATAGGCATACCTACGTCGCGTCCCGGACGCCACGAGCGGTGCCGAGCTCCGACTCGGTTTCTGATCCACTCGTATCCGGATGTTCCAGATGTTCGTACAGTTCGCCTGGGGGGCCAACCCACGCCCCCCGGTCGAGAGCCTCCTCGATAATCCGTCGATAGAGCGCTGCGAACCCGGGAAAATCGCGTCGACTGAAGTAGCGCGGATGCCACAGTATCGTCATCACGGCACCGCGTTCTTCCGCTTCCTCGAGCACTGCCTTGCACTCCTCCCAGGCGTACTCGAACTGCTCTGCCGGATCCGGAAGCGCGACCTCCATGATCGTCAGCGGAAAGACGACGAACTCGTCATCGAACGGGCGCTGTACCGAATCGCCGTACTGGAACCCGTAGGTGCTGTTGGAACCGAGGCTGGTGTCGTACTGGAGGCCGATCGCTCGCTGGTGTCGCCAGGTGTCGGGGACGTCGAGGTTCAGGTAGTGCTGTCGCCCGCCGACTATCTCCTGTCCGAGCACTGATTCGAGGTGGGCTTTCTCCCCTCTGAGTCGCTCCCGGTCGTCGTAGGACTCGTAGGAGCCGTGAAGTCCGACCTCCCACCCCCCTGCGTCGAGGTCCTGTATCACGTCTGCGATTTCGGGGTCGTCGAGCGAGTACCGACCCATATACCGGTTCCAGTTTTCGGGATCGAACCAGTCACGGATAGGGCGATCACGTAGCAGGTGCTGCTCGTCGAGGAAGTAAAAGGCCGACCGGACGCCCAGAGAGTCCTCGATGGCCATGATGCGCTCGAACTGCCAGTAGGGGTTCTTCCCCGGGAGCACGCTTTTCAGGTGGCTGATATCCCGCCCGGTAATCGCGTAGTACGCCGACTGATAGGTCTTGTACGGCCGGTCGACGTCGTGAGTGAGACAGAGCGCAAAGGGGGAGTCATCGATCATTGTGGCCGACCCGTGCCGATGGCGTACCGCCGATGCTCAGTCTCTGCGAGGTCAATCGATGCATGGCCGTCGATGACGACCAGCGGGCGGTCGAAACCAGTCCAGTCGATCGCATCGAACTCCTCGTGGGGAGTCGCGAGGACGATCGCGTCGAGGTCGTGGTCGTACAGTGTCTCCAGCGGGACCTGCTCGCCGCCGAACTCGCTCGTGTCGTCGAGCATCGGATCGATGGTCAGGACATCCGCGCCGAGGTCCTCGAGTCGGTGGGTGATCGGAATCGCCGGACTCGCACGGATCTCCTCGACACCGGGTCGGTAAGTCAATCCGAGGACCGCGACGCGGGCGTCCGCGACGTTCTTTCCGACGCTCGCCAACTCCTCGGCAAGCTTTCTGATCGTAAAGGCAGGCATCTCGTCGTTGATCTCCCGTGCCGTCTTCAGCAGTCGATTGTCGGTCTCTAGCCCCTCGATGAGGAAGTACGGGTAGTACGGTATGCAGTGACCGCCGACGCCGGGCCCCGGATCGTGGATGTCACAATAGGGCTGGGTGTTGGCGACGCTGATTGCCTCGCGGACGTCGATTCCGAGTTCGTCGGTCATCTGTGCGAGCTCGTTCGCCAGCGCAATGTTGACGTCCCGGTAGACGCCCTCGAACACTTTGACCGCCTCCGCCGTCGTCGTGTCCGAGACGGGAATCGTCCCCTTCTCGTTTATTTCGTCGTAGATAAGTTGGGCAACGCGGGTACTCTCGGCGTCGATACCGCCGACGACCTTGGGGTATGCTCCCCGGATATCTTCGAGTGCCCGCCCGCTTGCGGTGCGTTCCGGACAAAAGGCGAGACCGAACTCGCCGGCCTCTACTCCGCTTTCTCGCGCGAGACGCGGGTGAACGACCTCGGAGCAGGTCCGTGGCGGGACAGTCGATTCGACGAGGACAAGGTCGCCGGCTGAGAGGCCGCTCGCAACGTCGTCGACGGCACTCCGTAGGATCGACAGGTCGGGGACGTGTTCGTCGGTCAACAGCGTCGGGACGATAATGACGTGGACGGTCGCCGCCCGGGCCGCTTCGGCCGGGTTGTCGACTGCACGGAGGGCATCTTCCGCGACGAGTTCGGACACGAGATCGGCGAGACCGGGTTCGCGCTTGATGTGACTCTCGCCGCCGTTGATACTCTCGACGACGTCCTCGTCGATGTCCGCCCCGATCACGTTTCCACAGACTTCACCGTACACGCTCGCGAGCGGGAGACCCATCTTCCCGAGACCGTAGACCGCGACCGGAATCTCGCCGGCGCGAAACGCCCGGCGCTGTTCCTCGGTAGAACTGTCGCCCACGGTGGGATCGTACAGGGTCGGGGTCGTCGTTCGGCTCATTCAATGAGGTTCCCCCCGTTGAGCGGTTCGGGAAGCGGTTCGTGTGTAGCCGGTGCGCCAACCGCGAGCGTCTCCGGCGGAACGTCTTCGGTGACGACAGCACCAGCGGCGACGAACGAGCCCTCACCGATCGTGACGCCGGGAAGGATGACCGCGTTCGCGCCGACGGAGACGTGATCCGACAGCGTCGGGCCGACCAGACCGTCGTCGCGCCGGACAGGATACGGATCGTTCGTACAGACTGCGTGCGGGCCGAGAAACACCTGATCGCCGATGTCGGTGTACGGCGGGACGTAGACTCCCGTCTGCAGGCTGACCGAGGATCCGATCGTGGTCGTCCCGTCGATGACGGTGTTCGTCCCCACGACCACGTCGTCGCCGATAGCCGTCTGTTCCCTGACGATGGCGTTGTGACCGGTCTGGAACCGGTCTCCGATCTCTACGTCGGAGTAAATGATCGTCCCCGAGCGGATGGTCGCGTCGGATCCGATCGACGGAGGGTCGCCGTCTTCGCCCGGTGTGCCGATGGTGACGTTTGGCTGGACATCGGCATCGGGGCCGTACTGGGTCCCGGTCATCGAAGCCCTCCGCCGGGTCCGTCCTCCGATCTTCGCACTATACACTGCCGATCGGTGCTCGTCGCGAGAGTACTGAGTGAATCCATTCGCGGTCACACGCCCGCCGAGGCGTTATCGGTGGATAACGTGGGATTCTCTTTGTTATACTCGTATTTCGAGAAGTAGGACAGGTGTACCTGACTGCAGTCCGGGATACGGAACCGTTAGCGGTTCTGGATGACGTCGGCGACATCCGACTCGTCGGCGACGATGAATGCGTCCGACCGGAGGGCGTCCTCGTCAGCGGGGAGGAACAGGAGTTGCTCGCGGCCTGCGGTGTCGGTAGACACGACGTCCCATTCGAGCGGATCGTAGCCCAGGTCGTCCTCGGGATCCGGATCCATCGGGACGGTCTCCCACTCGTTCGATACCAAGGCTAGCTCGCCCCCGGAAAGACCGATCGACGCTCTCTCGGAAACTGCATCGGCACTTCCCGAGACGGAGTGGTTCTGTATCGCATGAATCTCACCGCCGGTCGATATGAAGCGCCGCGTCGCCCCGGACCTCGACACTCAGAACGTTACCGGAGTAGCGATACCCATCTTCACCTTGCCCGATGACGCCGATAGCTTTGTCCTCCGAGACGTTCGATGGAAGCGCATCCCACGCCATCCCCCTGTTGACGATGGAGGTGTGATCCTCGCTCCGTTCGAGTTCGCCCGAGACGGTGAGCACGTACTGGCTCACGGTGTCGTTTTCGGAGCCATCGATGACGATGACGTTCGACATCTCCTCGTCGTCGATGTCAGGGTCGTCCCCCGCAGAGTCGTCCTGATCGTTGTCCGTGTTGCTGTCGGTCGTATCTTCATCCGAGGTGCTATTGTCCTCGTCCTCTTTTTCGGCCTGCGTCCGCTCGACGAGTTCGTCGGCGTCGACACGGTCTCCATCCAGTTCGATCACCATGTCTTCCGAGAAGACCGCGGCTTCGGTTATCTGCCCAAACACCTCGAAGGCGTCGCCGTAGCCGTTACCGGAGCTACCCTCTGCGACGTACTGCTCTCCATCGCGATTGATCTCGAAGTTACTCGTCGCACGGACGCCATTGCCGCTCGGACTCTTGTATGGGGATTCCCCCAGCGGTTCGATCGGGCCATCAGCGACCATTCGATATTCCGAAGACGGCGCGTCCTCGGTCGTAATGAACGTTACCAGATGCGACTCTGTATCCGGGCTTTCCTCTGTCTGCTCGTCCCCGGATTCGGCCGCGTCACGGTCGCCGATCGGTGCTCGGGGGGTTTTCGATGCCATGTCACAGCTCGACCCCTCGCAGTTGTTCGAACCGGGTTCGATGCGTTGATTCCCAGGGCCGGTCGCGTGGTTGCCGCTACCCGACCAAGAGCCGCCAATATGTCCGATCGCAGGGCTGCCGCCTTCGTTGTAGACACGAGTGTTCTCGACCACGCCGCTCCCGCCGTTGTCCCGGGGGTTGATCTCGACCGGCGCATAGGAGAGTTCGTTGTAGACGTCACAGTCACGGATCGTAATGTTCTGCCCGTTTCCGGACGTCCCTTCCCGGACCCAGATGCCGCGCATGTTGATGGCTCTGGACCCCCAGAGATCGTTTCGCTGGTCGTCCAGAACGACGGTGGCGCCCTCGATCGTCGAGTTCGTACCCCCGACCCGGACGTTCGCGATGTTGTTGTTCTTGTAGAGGCCGCCGAACACGTTGACCTCGCCGTCGTTCCCGAAGGACCCACCGGGTGCGCTCCCATAGAGACCGTTGTCGGCGAACCCTTCCAGCCAGCAGTGTTCGAAGTTCACCACGCCCGTGTGTTCAGGGCGGACGAACACGCCTTCGCCCTCCTCGTTGCTACCGTCGGGTCGAGCAACGCGGCGGAGCGTCACCTCGTCACCGCTGTGGGCCCGTGCTGTGATATTACCGTTACCCCCAGCGACGCCTCGCCATATGATGTTGTCGACCAGCACATCGCCGCCGTTGGCGGCGATTACTTCCGAGAACGTGTAACCGTCGCCGTGGTCGAACACCACGTCGCCGAACTCGCCTTCGCCACGAACGACGAGGTCGGCGTAGCCCGAACCGTGCCCACGGCTGAAGGCTCTCGTCGAGTAGTCGTAGGTGCCCGCGGGGATGATTATCTCCATCCCGTCGTCGATGTATCTTGACAGCCATGCGCCCGCGTCGTCACCCTCTTCCATTCCCTCTTCCCCGAGGTGGACTGTGCTCGCAGCGGCAGAGCCACTAAATAGACTTCCCACGCCCACCGCTACACTTGCGCCACCAATAGTTTTCAGATACGACCGTCTTGGTAGCGATGATCCGCTTCTACCATCGTCCACACCTCGGTTATGATCTTCCATATCCCGGTAGGAACATCCTACTCTAATAACCGTTCTGACGGATTTGAGAATAATAGTCCACGGTTGAGCGAAAATACATACATATACGTACTAGTTTAAAATATATACTTGCAGGTTACAGTTGTAATTGGGTAATAAGGGCTTACTCAGCCCCACCTTGATCCGGGCCGCGAATGAAGAGAATTACTACTGGTGTGATCCAACTTACTCGTAATATGGTGTTCTTACTACCGGTGAAGGGGCTCTAACCGCTGGGTCAGACCGTCCCGTAGATTCACACTGCCGTCGGAGTGGGTTCACTCGCAGAGAACTGGCGTCGTGGAGCTATAAAGGCCATATTAACAGGGGAAATAGCGGAGAAGCGGGTCGCGATCGGTCTCGTAGTGAACGAACGTCAGTTCCGTTCCGCGAGGAACGCTATTGCTTCGTGAACGTCGATCAGTCCGATTGCAATCGAGAGCGCTGCCCAGACCAGGAACCCAGCAGCGACGACACCGGCGAGGGTGAGCAGGCCCGAGATGTGAGGGAGTGTGAGAAACACGACCAGCCCCATGGCGAGGGAGATACCGGAGACGACGGCAGCGTCCCGCGCCATCTTCACGAGTTGGAGATCGAGTTCCCGATGTATCACCAATACGTTCGTAGCAGTGTACGCAGTAAACGTGATAACCGTCGCGGCTGCTGCTCCGGCGACACCCAGCAACGGGAGCAACAGGAGATTCAAAAAGAAGTTCGCGATAGCTGTGAGCCCCTTCGCAATCGCACGAATTCTCGCCCGGCCGAGATAATCGAGGCTGTCGGTCGTGATTAGGTTGACCGCGTTCACGAGAATGAATATGCTGAGTATCTGTAAGACGGGGACTGCCCCGAGGTACTCCACACCGACGACGTGACGAATCAGCGGTTCGGCGATCAGTACGAGCCCGACCGCCCCGGGAATATACAGGAGCGAGACGTGTTTGAACGATTCCTCGTAGAGTCGGGCCGCCCTCTTCGTTTGGTTGGCGGACTGTTGCTCGCCCAGTGCCGGAGAGATTGTAAAGCCCAGCGAGCGCACCGGTACGGAGGCGAAATCGGCGACCTGCCTCGCTATCGTATAAAAACTCACTGCCGTAGAGCCCAGGATTACGCCGACGAGAACAGTGTCGACGCGCTTGTCGAGGACGTTCGCTCCACGGGTCGCCGTCAGCGGAACGCTGTATTCCAGAATCCGACGTGAAAGCCCGTCTTCGAGCTCCGGGGCCGGATCGAAATTTCGGTAGAAGTAGACGTAGAGTCCGACGAGTCCGACCGTCACCGCGATAACGTATCCCAGAACGTAGCCGCCGAACGCACCAAGTGCCTCGTATCCCAGCAGGACTAGCCCGACGGCGAACACGAGGCGAGTGACGTTCTCGATAATCCCCATTATCGCACTCCAGTCGACGCGGTTTAATCCCTGAAAAACGAGTATACAGTACTGGTAGATCGCTCGAAAGAAGAGGTATACGACGCCGACGAGCAGGAACGGAGCCAATCTCGGTTCGTCGAGGAAGTTGGCAAGCCACTCTCTCGAAACGATTAGCCCGATCCCAACCAGGACCGCGAGCGTGACGATATACGCGAGCGAGCGACGGAGGATCAGCGGGATCTGCGAGGGGTCCTCCTCGAGATACTCGTTGACGTAACGGGCCGTGGACTTCGGGAGTCCAAGCGTGGCGAATATCGTGATGACGCCGATGACCGAGAGCGCGAAGTACAACAGACCATACTCGTCCCGACCGAGCAGGTATCGGGCGAGCACGATAATCATTGCCGCGTTTGTACCCGCCTTGATAATACGCGAGAGCAGTGTAGCTTTCAGGCCGCGGGAAATACGTTGTGATAGTGACATGAAGAGGGTGGAAGGCTACAGTCGGACCGAACCGGGAGCAGCGGGCTGTCTCGTGATTGCACTCTATCGAACGGGTGCGGCATAGCGGCTTTGTTATACTTCCGTTACTACAATTGATCAAACGGATGGGGAACTGCAGTTTCGCCCGCGCGTCGAGTCGAGTGAACCGATGTCCTGATGCGCAGTTATGACGTTCAGAGTTGTAACTCTCCGAAATATAATAATCACAGAGATGGTAAGGCAGCTTGCTGATAACTCCTGAATGATGGGTCTCTCAACTGGTGTGCAGCAGGACCGTTTCATCGAGTAAGACTGTCCTACTATCGTGTGTAGAACGGAACTGCGGCTGATCCACACGGCAACCGGACCGACGAGATCGCAGGAATCAGAGAATACTGCGGGCCCCAGAGCGGCGGGAAAGATCTACCTACCGAGTCTATGCCCTGTAGCACTGGGTATGGATCGCCGAACCAAACACGACACCGACAGGAACCGGTTCGTCGACGACCGAACCGATCGGCGATGTGGTCCATTCGGAGTCTCTGTATAACAATACTCGTACATCCGCATCGTTTCGGGAAAGAGATCCATAACAAAGAGTTACACTATCCACTCATTGATGTACATGCAGACACTGCTTGTTGGTATCGATGCAGCCTGTGCGCGGGTACTCGACCCGCTGTTCGAGGCAGGAGCGACTCCCACGCTCGAGGCCCTCTTCGAGGACGGTGTCTCGGGCGAGCTCGAGTCGCAGATCCCCCCGTGGACGCCGAGCGCGTGGCCCTCAGTTTACACTGGCGTCAACCCCGGGAAACACGGCGTCTTTAGCTTCCTGACGTTCGACGGCTACGACTGGGACGTTCTCAACCGGACCGACGTAGACGAGTTCGCTATCTGGGAAGTCCTCGACCGCAACGGGTTTTCGAGCGTCGTCGTCAACGTCCCCGTAACATCCCCGCCGGACGATATCGACGGGGCAATCGTTCCGGGCTACACCGCGCCGGAAGGGCCGCCCTGCCACCCGGAGGGAGTGCTCGACGACATTCGGGACGAACTCGGTGAGTACCGGATCTACGGAAGCCATCCCGCGGGTGACGCCCCTGACGAGGTGAAGGTCGAGGAGTACTGTGCGCTAACGCGAAGCCGCGGCGAGGCGTTTCGTTACCTCGCGGACCGGTTCGAGCCGGATTTCGGCTTCCTGCAGTTCCAGCAGACGGACACCGTGTTCCACGAGTATCCGGATCGCTGGGACGTGATCGAGCGGATCTACGAGACCGTCGACGAGCAAGTCGCCGCGATACTCGAAGAGTACGATCCGGATACCGTCGTCGTGGTTAGCGACCACGGCATCGGCGAGTACGAGGGCTACGAGTTCCGCGTCAACGAGTTCCTGAACGACGAGGGGTTCGTGGAACGTATCGCCGGCGAGAGCGGGATGCCTTCGTGGTCTTCGATCGCCCAGACCGAACTCCGAGCGGGCAATCCGGGGGCGAGCGAGGGACAAACAGCCGTAGAGCGACTGCTGTCGGCGGCGGCCAGGGTCGGCATCACCAGCCAGCGGATGGCCACCGCGCTCGATCGGGTCGGCCTGAGAGAGGCCGTCGCAGCACGCGTTCCGGGGGACGTCGCCAGGGCGGCCTCCGAGAGTGTCGATTTCGAGGCCTCGACGGCGTATATGCGTGCGCGGATCGAACTCGGCGTTCGGATCAATCTACGGGGGCGCGAACCGTCGGGCGTCGTGGACCCCAGCGAGTACGATACCGTCCGGACGCGGCTCATCGAGTCGCTTCGAGACGTCGAGACGCCGGACGGGGAGCCGGTGTTCGAAACCGTCGCGCCGCGCGAAGAGTTGTTCCACGGCGACCACGTCGAGAACGCCCCGGACGTCATCACCGTCCCGTCGTCGTTCGATCATTTCCTGACGGCCTCGCTCCGCGGCGAGCAGTTCGGATCACCACAGGAACCCTGGAACCACAAGATAGACGGTACCTTCGCGGTGTCCGGGGCGGCGATAGAAACGCCAGGGAGAGCGACGGCGCATCTGTTCGACGTCGCGCCGACGGTGCTGGCGACGATGGGCGTGGCGGCAAGCGAGCGCATGGACGGCACCACAATGCCCTGTATCGAGCCGGCAGGGTGCGAAACGTATCCGGAGTACGAACGCGACGAGACGACCCGTACCGACGACGCACACGTCGAGCAACAACTCGCTGACCTGGGGTACCTCGAATGAGTGTCGAGATCGAACTGTACGACGGTGACGACCGGGACCGCTGGAACGGACACGTCGATCGGTCGCCCCAGTCCACACCGTTTCACCGCTACGAGGCGCTCGAAGTGCTTGCCGACGCCTCGGGAACAGAACTGTACCCGATGGTCGGTTACAAAGGCCAGGAGCCAGTCGGGCTGTTGCCCGTTTTCGTTCTGTCCAAAGGCCCGGTCTCAGCAGCGTTCTCACCGCCACCGGACCTGAAAGTCAGTTATCTCGGACCGGCGTTGCTCAACTTCGAGAAACTCAAGCAGCGAAAGGCCGAGCGACGGCACGACAGGTTCGTCGAAGGGTGTATCGACCGCCTCGAAGCCGAGTGTAACCCCCGATTCGTACAGATACGCTCCGGCCCGTGGTACGACGATCCCCGCCCGTTCGGTTGGAACGATTTCGAGGTGACTCCGGCCTACACCTACGTCGTTGACCTCGATGGTGATCGGGACGAACTCATACAGTCGTTCAGTAGTGATGCTCGACGGAACGTGAGGGGCAGTACCGACGCGGACGTCGAGATCAAGGAGGGTGGCCGGCGGTCCATCAATCGGATCATCATGCAGGTGACGGAGCGACACGAGAGACAGAGCGAAAGCTACAATCTGACGCCGGAGACAGTCGTCAGCCTCTACAACCGCCTCGGTGAGGAGACGGTCAGGCCGTACGTCTGTACCGTCGATGGGGCGTTCGTTGGCGGCGTCGTGACGGTCGAAGACAGCAACACCATATATCGGTGGCAGGGCGGCGCGAAGCCGGAAACCGACCTTCCGATCAACGATCTGCTGGACTGGCACATCATGACTGACGCGATGGATCGCGGAATCGGGCAGTACGACCTCGTGGGAGCGAACAATCAGCGCCTCTGTGGCTACAAGGCGAAGTTCGCTCCCGACCTGAAACTTTATTACAGTATTCAGTACAGTTTGCCGGGGATGGGGTTGATCTCGGGACTGTACAAACAGATCCGGTAACAGCCTCGACGACCATACAGCGCGACGTCCCCGGATGATCCTTGCGGAACGATAAGACTGTTCCGAGTAGAACCGTCCTACTCCGAGGTGAGACCAGTAACATGGATCTTCCGGAGGTGGCCAGAGCAGGACCGTCGACACCGGTAGGGTTGACGAACTCCTCCCACAGCAGTGCTCGACCAGTGGCGTTACCAGTCGTGCAAAGTGAGCACATGAGAACTCACTCTCCTCGCCGGGAGGTCGATACCGCCCTTGAAATCCCGTAAGAGATCTATAACAAAGCCTCGAAGAGCGGCAGTTGCATATATCCGAATCATGCATCCTGACAGAGCATTTATTCTCGGGTTCGACGGACTACCCTGGAATCTCGTCGAACGGTGGGCTGGTGAGGGGAAACTGGAGAACTTCGCGAGACTCTTCGAGGAGGGCGCTTCGGGGCCACTCAGGAGCACCACCCCGGCAGAGACCGCCCTCGCCTGGCCCTCGATTGCGACCGGTGTCCGAGCAGATACACACGGGATCTACGATTTCCAGAAACTGTACAACAACTACACACACCGGATGAACACGAGCAGCGACCGGGGGGGCACGGCGCTCTGGGAGCACCTCTCACCGGCCGTCGTCGGCAACGTCCCGATGACGTACCCTGCCGACGAGATAGATGGGAAGATGGTGACCGGGATGATGACGCCGTCGCTGAACGAGGATTTCACCCACCCCCCCGAATTGAAAACCGAGATCGAACGCTCGATTCCGGACTACAAGATCGGTCTCCAGTGGGTCGAGTACGCCGATACCCCCGACCAACTGGGTGCGGATCTCCAGGCGAACGTCGAGAACCGACGCGCGTTGTTGCGGATGCTGATGGATACCGACGACTGGCGGTTGTTCTTTTTCGTGTTTACAGCGCCGGATCGCTTGCAACATCTCAACTGGGACGAGACGGTACTGCTCGAGCACTACCGATATCTGGACGATATCCTCGGCGAGGTGATCGACTACACCGAAGAGCGCGGAGCGAACCTCTTCGTCGTTTCTGATCACGGGTTCGGCCCGATATCGAAAGCCGGGTACCCAAACCGGGTTCTGGAGCGGAACGGATTGCTTGCCCGTGAGCAAGGGAACAGCAAGCGGGGCGTACTGAAACGACTCGGGATTACGAAAGACGCCGTCGAGTCCGTGCTCGATAAACTGCCGGTCAGCGAGTCGCAGCTAGTCGACGTCCTTCCCCAGCGACTCACGGACACTGTCGCCAGACAGATTCCGGGCGATCATCCGCTCTACGACGTCGATTTCGACAACACGACGGCGTTCTTCCACGGGACCAGCAATCTGTATGTGAACAGGACGGATTATTTCGACCGCGGGACAGTCCCGCCTGAAGATGTCGACGACGTCAAGCGCACTCTGCGCGATATCTTCGAGAACACGACTGATCCGGAAACCGGAGACCGGATCTTCGAACTGATCGACGGCGACGAACTGTTCCCGAACGACGACCACTCTCCCGATTTCGTCGTTGAGGGGCGCGATGAGTACCTGGTACGGTCTGCGCTGAGCGAGAATATCGTTACCGATACCGGATCGATGGAAGCGACACACGATTCCGAGGGGATATTCTTCGCGCTTGGTCCATCCGTCGAAGCCACGCATGTAACCGGTGCGACAGTGTACGATGTCGCCCCAACGGCACTGCACAGCATTGGCGAGCCGATACCGAAGCAGATGGACGGAGAGGTGCTAGAAACGGCACTGACGCTCGACACTGCCCCTCAACGGCAGGATATCGAACAGCAGCAGGAGAAAAGGGCAACAAGTGAGGATGACGATTTCGGGGAGGTCGAAGACCGGCTACGCGGGTTGGGATATATCGAATAGCGACGACGGGCCGCCTACATGTCGATCGGCGGGGGATCCTGGAAAACGGCCTCGCCGACCTGACCGTCCTCGATGAGTGTCGTAAGAAACGTCGTCGTGTCGATTTTGTCGGAGAGCAACTGCTGGCGGCGCCCCTCCCAGTCGGTGGCGTCGTCCTCCAGAATCTCGACCGCACGCTCGACGGCGGCGGCGTGTCGATTCTCGTCCAAATAGCTGAAAACGAGTTCGTACTCCTCCTGAAGTTCGTGGATGTTGCCCATCCCGCTAATCGTCGTGACGAGTATCGCGGGGGTGCCGAGAACGGCACTCTCGGTCGCCATCGTCGCGCTCTCGCCGATGAAGAGGTCGGCGTGATAGAGCAGGTCGTGAATCCGTTCGGGTGGTGCGGCGAACTCGTAGGAGCGCAACTCGGACGGCAACTCTCCTTCGGCGCTGATGACGACAGTCGCCCCCGCGGCTTCTAGACGGTCGACCACGTCGGTGACGTCGTCGATACCGGAGTTGCCGATGTCGTGGGTGGCTTCCCAGGAAACCAGCCGTAACACGACGAGCTGGTCGTCAGGGGAGAGTCCTATTCCTTCGAGGACTCCGGGATCGGGAGTGAAGCGGTCCGGATGCAGATACGCCAGTTCGTGATAACCGGGATACTTGATGTGGTTGTCCCCGACGTGGTCACGGTAGTACTCCGGGCTACAGACCTGATCCGCCATCGGATAGACGAACCGCTTTTGATAGGTCACGTGCTCGGTGTCGGTGAAGACGACGCTTCGACTACCCAGCACCGCCGCCACGTGGACGACTCCTGGTTCGCCGATTGCGACCATGACGTCCGGATCGATCTCACGGGAGCGCCTGAATAGACGCCACTCGTAGGTCAGTTGGACCATCGCCTTCCCGACCAGCCCACCGGCCGCACCAGCGAGCACTTCGTGATCGATTCCGTACGCGTCGAGCAGTTCGAGCGCGACGTCTTTCTCGCGGGCAAAGACGTGCACGTCGTGGCCGCGGGCTTCCAGTTCCCTGATTGCGTTCCGGAAGAAATGGACGTGAGCGGGATGCTGGATGGTCACGACGACGTCGAGCGTCCCGCCGTCCGACTGCGTCTCCAGAGCGTCGCTATCGAGCGTCTCCAGATCGGAGAGTTGGTCGTCGGAAGATTGTCCGAACATCGTCATGCGACCGCATCGAGCCCCCGTTTGGCGACGTTGGCCGCGTAGTCCTTTGCCGATTCGACGACGAGTTCCCGTCGGGTCCTCGCCCACCGGTTCGGATGCGAGAGCAGGTAGAGCCGTGGGAGGCGGCGGGAGCGCAAGAGGGCGATCAGTTCCTCGGTCGCGTCGACCTGTATCTGGTTGTCTCTCACATCCATCGTCTGGTCTTTGACTTTCAAAGGACCGCCCCGCCAGGTGCGTCCAGTATCCGAAAAGTAGGTAACGTCCTCGAAGTCCATCGAGACGTAGGCCTCTCCGAACAGGTCGTACTCGGCGAACTGGTCGTCCATGGACGAGTCTTCCCACATGTCCCGGTTATCGGTGTCTGTCAGCGGGTTACCGTGCATACAGACGGTGTCGACCGTGGCGTGATTGCGAAGGCGCGCCAGTTCCGTAGCAAACGAGTCGTGTGCCGCCTCGACATCGCCCTCGGTCCGGTCCATGTCCTCGTAATGGTAGCCGACTTCGTGACCAAGTCGCTCTATCGTTCGGATTATCTCGGGTCTGAAGGTCTTCTCGATCGTTCTGAAGTAGTAGGTGCTCGCAACCCCGTGTTCGTCTTCCAGTCGAGCCATCGCCAGTGCGTTCTCTGGCTTGCGGTCGACGTCGTGACGAAGGATCACGAACTGCTCGGGGAGCGTCTCGCTCGCGAGATACTCCCTGACAGTGAGAAACTCATAGCCCGCCTCCAGACCCACATCGATGAGGTCGGCGTAGATCTCGAAGGTGAAATCGCTGGCCATAACGTGGATAGAACGTTGCCCTACCCGAGTATAGTAACGACTCGCCTATGCCTGCTGTCGAAAACGGTAAGCGTCTGTTATCGACCAATATACGTCGCCTCACCCGACTCTTCGAGGGGAGTCGTTTATGACTGGGCCGGAGAGCGACACCTAGCCAGCGCCTCGAAGTAGTGTTTCAACTCTCGATCACGGGCGTCGATCACTTCACTGAGTTCACGCTGTGTGACGTCCGGCGGAAACGCGACCGCGAGCCTCACGTCCTCGCCATCGAGACCGATCAGTACCTGATCGCCCTCGCCGTTGCGGTGCCAACTGACGTGAACACCGTCGGGATCGATGCTCGACATGGCTACTCCACCGTGACGCTTTTGGCGAGGTTACGGGGTTTATCAATCGCTCGATTCAGGGAGTTCGCGACGTGGTAGGCGACGAGTTGCAACTGGACGTTCGCGAGCAGTCCGGCGATGTCCGGATGGCTCTCCGGGATGGTGATAGCCTCGTCGACGGTGTTGATCACCCGCTGTTGCTCTTCGCTGACGATCCCGATGACCGGCGCGCCGCGTGCCTGCACCTCTTCGACGTTGCTGAGCATCTTGTCGGTGTAGCGCCCCGTGAAGACGGCAAAGACCGGCGTTTGCGGCGTAACGAGTGCCAGGGGCCCGTGTTTGAGCTGTCCGGCGGCAAAGCCCTCGGCGTGTTCGTAGGTGATCTCTTTGAACTTGAGCGCGCCCTCCATCGCGACGGGGTGGGCGATGCCGCGGCCGATGAAGAAGTACGAGTCCATCCCCCGGTACGCGTTGATAACGTCTTTCGCGTTCGTCTCCTCAAGCACGCGCTCGACCATCGCCGGTAACTCCACCAGTGCCGTCAACAGACTATCTGCCTGATCCGACTGCTGCCCGGACACGTCTTCGCAGATCCGCTCGATCAGTAGCGCCAGGGAGACGACCTGCGAAGAGAAGGTCTTTGTTGCCGCGACGCCGATTTCGGGGCCCGCACGAATGAACAGTGCCTCGTCGCACTCGCGGGCCGCCGTCGAACCGACGACGTTCGTCAGCGCGAGGGTACGAGCACCCCCCTCCTTCGCCCGGCGGAGCGATTCGAGCGTATCGGCCGTCTCGCCGCTCTGGGTGACGCCGATTACGAGCGTATCCTCGTCGACCGGTGCCGGGAGCATCGCGTACTCGCCGGCCCGAAACGTCTGTGAGCTAATGCCGCGGCGGGCCAGCATCGCCTGCCCGTACAGTGCCGCATGATAACTTGTGCCACATGCGACGAACTGGATAGAGGAGACGTCGGCGAACGCTCCCGGTGGGAACTCCTCAAACTCGATCGCCGGCGTCGATGAGTCGTCGTTCTCGGAGTCCGACACGTCGATCCGCCCTTCGATCGTCTGAGAGAGCGAGGTGGGTTGTTCACTGATCTCCTTGCGCATGAAGTGGTCGTACCGCCCCTTTTCGGCGTCCTCTGCCATCCAGTCGATCGTCCGCACGTCCCGGGAGATGGGATGGTTCTCGGTGTCGGTGATCTCGTAGCCGTCCTGGGTGAGCGACACGATATCACCGTCCTCGAGGTAGATCACCTGATCGGTGAACTCCAGAAACGCGGGGACGTCGCTGGCAAGATAGTGACAGCCATCGTCGAGACCGAGCACGAGCGGCGACCCACGTCGAGTCGCGTAGACAGCGTCGGAGTCGCCCGCTATCGCGGCGATTGCATAGCTACCATCGAGTTGCTTTGGGACACGACGGAAGGCTGCCTCCATAGAATGCCCCTCGGCGAGGTGTTCTTCGAGCAGATGCGGGATAACTTCGGTATCGGTTTCGCTTTCGAAGTGGTGTCCCCGGTCTTCGAGCTCCGATTTGAGTTCGTCGTAGTTCTCGATGATACCGTTATGGACGACCGCGATGGAATCGGTACAGTCCGTGTGTGGATGGGCGTTCCTGTCAGTCGGCCGGCCATGTGTGCTCCATCGCGTATGACCGATGCCGATCTCTCCGGCCGGGCTAAAGTCGCGAACGCGGGATTCGAGTTGGTCGATCTTTCCCTCTCGTTTGTGAACGGAGAGACCACTCCCGTTTTTCAGTGCGATCCCGGCCGAGTCGTAGCCGCGGTACTCGAGGTTCGAGAGTCCGGTTAGCAGTTCGTCGAGGGCGTCGCCCCGTCCGACGCGTGCAGTGATTCCGCACATGCTATCACCGACCTCTCCCCGTAAGCGGGGAATCTCTCGACACTGACCCAGGCTCTGTACGGACCTGAGAGCAATTAGCATGGCGATACGACGGGTCTGGAACGGTTCGTAGCATAGTCATGGATGTCCTTGGTGCGCCCCGGCGAGTCCGGGAAACAGTTACTGAATCGTAACTGTCCCTACTCTTTGTTATATATCAGATGTGTTTTTACAGTAAACGCCTAGAACGGATAGGAACTGTATACGCACCGGTGAGCAAGCGAGTTTCTGACTGAAAACTGTCCGCACAGCGTCCTCACTCCCGGAGAGAACGCTTGTGAAGCGCCGCACAGGCGGCGAGCGCACCGATCATCAACAGGACGACTGCAGTGCCGAGCCAGTCGACCGGGTAGAATCCTGCCTGACCGATTAGAAAGAGACCGGCCCCGACGAGAGTGATTCCCAGATAGTAGCGGGGCCACGGTGTCTCGTCCTCTCCATCCACGTCGAGATACTCGTCGAGTTGGTCGGCGTTCTCTCCGACTTCGATGGTGCCACGATTACGATCAAAGTCCACTACCCCTGCATCGTTCATCTTCGGCAGGTGACACTGATACAGTCCGACGTACACGCGCTTTCGCTCGCCCGACGTGAGCGCCGCGACGGATTTATCGTTTTCCAGCGCGGCAACGTGCTCCGCGAGGCTCCCGAGATCGATCGATCCGTCTTCTTGTTCTTTCAGATGGTGCAGAACGCGTCTGCGCCGTCTGTTTATCAGTATCTCGAAGATAACATCCAGCGGTAACTGTGATGTCTCCGGTTCGCTCTGTTCCTCGTCAACCGACTTTTCTTCCACCTCATCGGGTGACTGTGCCGTCTGCTCGGACACCGTCTGACCAACATTACTGCTGGTCATGCTCTCTCCCCCAGTACGTCGCTGGATCTCCGTATTCCCATTTATGTTCGTTCATGATTTCCCCCATTGTCTGTTGCGGCCTTGCTTTGTTCTACTACACGGTACGAGTTGTCTTCGCGGATCGATTCGTTCTGTCTATTTGAATAGTCAACGTCATGCTTTGTAAACTTAATCAAACCAAAGTGATGGTTTCACTTCTGTCGGCACATCACATCTTACCTTTTCTTATACTGGGGTTGCTAGTTCGCAACGAACGGTAAGTCACGAATTATCGACGGGTTTTTGTAACGATAGTCGGACCTGGAGCGATCGGAACGAAACTCGATGTAGTGAACTACTCTCCCCCTGAAAAATGGCATTTTACGCCCTAAAACATAATATATGTTGTTTTCGTAAGTCTCTTTTCGGATACTGCCATGCTGTTTCTCCCGACAGGAAACTGGCGTTCGCGGGGGACGAGTTGGGTATTGATCTGCTAGTCCTCGGGGAAACCCCCGGACTGAACTGGCCGATGCCTATGCGAAAATCACCCAAAAATAACAGCTCGATACAGATCCTCTAATATTGAAAGATCGTGTGATTTTACCCAACTGTTTATATTATCTAGAGAGAAATACGTTCTTATATACTGCCCCTGGTCGCCCGGCGGGGTGTTCCTATCGCTCCCACCCTGATCCACGCCTCAGCCACCGATAACGAGAGAGTTAGAAGGTCTATAACACCGTCTCATGGAGCAGACCATTGCTACGAATGCGGAAGCGTCGCTGAGCCGAGTATCGGCGTGGTCGAGGCTTTCGCCGGGACCGAGAGCGCAGTGAACTTGACCCCCTCTGACGGCACGCCGCTCCACGCACTCGATTCACGACTACAGCTCGCCTTCGATCGCCTCGACCTGTTCCTGATATCGGTTCCTGATCGTGACGACCGTGACCTGCGCGACGTCGGCGACGTCACGCTGGGTGATCTCCCGATCACACCGCTGTGCCGCCAGATAGATCGCGGCAGCCGCACAGCCTGTCGGCGATTTTCCCGAATGGACGCCGCTTTCGACGGTCGTTTCGAGAATCTCCTTCGCAAGCTGTCTGATCTCGCCGTCGACATCTAGCTGTGAGCAAAAGCGCGGCAGATACTGGGTGGGATCGACCGGCTCCATTATCAGTTCGAGTTCCTGGGAGATGTGTCGGTACGTGCGACCGATCTCTTTTCGGTCGACGCGAGATACCTCAGACACCTCGTCGAGGCTTCTGGGGATATTCTCCTGCCGGCAGGCGGCATACAGAGCCGCCGTCGACACGCCTTCGATCGATCGGCCCCGGATCAGGTCTTCGTCGAGCGCCTTCTGGTAGATCACGCTCGCGACCTCCCGGACCGAGTGGGGAACGCCGAGCGCGCTCGACATACGGGAGATCTCCGAGAGGGCCTGCTTGAGGTTCCGCTCGCCGGCGTCGCCGGTGCGGATCCGCTGTTGCCACTTTCGAAGGCGTTGCATCCGGCTTCGCTGTTCGGGCTGGATCGTCCGGCCGTTCGCGTCCTTGTCCCGCCAGTCGATTTTCGTAGTCAGACCCTGATCGTGCATTAGCTCGGTCGTCGGTGCACCAACGCGGGATCGCTCTTGCCGCTCGGAGTGGTTGAACGCCCGCCACTCCGGCCCGTAATCGATCGACTCGTCTTCGACGACCAGCCCACACTCGTTACAGACCAGTTCGTGGCGGTCGGAGTTGTGAACCAACGTCCCGCTCTCACACTCCGGACACGTAGAGCCCTCGCGGGAGTCTTCGACGTTCTCCTCTGACTGGCGCTGCGTGCTGCTGTATGTGTTCATGTTAGTCATGGTTCTGTTGGGGGGTCCCGACTGTTAGGTTTAAGTCGGATGGGACCGGCAACTGGTACTTAACCCTCACCATCGTTCGTCTCACAGACTGGGTGTAGCGGACTTAGTTATAAAGTGTCTAGCGACACTATAACTAGCCGCATAATCACCGCCAGCGTAGCGATCATCTATAATACCTGTGCTTACGATGCCTGTACGCGAGTACTCTCTCCTTTGTGCTAACTGATACCAATAAACGGGACCTATCAGGTGGCAGGGGCCACTTCAGGCAGTTATACGACTACTGTGCCACGATTAGACGTTTCTACTTTGGAAGTGTCGTTCCCGCCGGATGAGTAGCATCGTAAGTACGCATTGTACACATTGTAAAATGTCTTATACAGCGAACTGTTCGGGTGAAGCTCTCCGGCTTGGATCCGTTTCAGTATCGATTTGGTAGGCGGTAGATATATGCCGGTCTTCTGCGCAGTAGTTACTAGGCCGGTGTCAGTCTACTAACGGGGGATTGCACAATGTGCACGATGTATTATCACAATGCAGTCGGTGGCGCACGGGACGGAGAACTCAAGGAGCGGGACCAGCGAACGGATCGCCGCGCTGAATCCCTCCCGTGCAAGATCAGTCACCGGTGGTCGCCCAAGGGGTGTGACCGATGACCGAGAAGGACTCCGACGGTAGGGCAAACGGCAGGGATACTGCGTCGGAAAGGGACACCGTGACGAATCGTCCAGAAGGGTCAGTCGCCGATACGGGGGCAGACGAGACGACTGGATCGCCCGAAGTGATCAACATCGAATCTCTCGCGGACATCGTCGACGACGTCATCGACGAGGACACGCGAGGGCCCGCCGAAGTCCACACACAGCCAGCATTCGAGTTCGACGCAACCACCCAGCAAACGATGTACGTCCGCCCGTCGAGCTGGCAGGCCATCGAAGACGTGGAGGCGCTCGTGGACGCACGGCTCAGAGCCGATTACGACGTTCGGAACCTGACAGGAAGCGAGTTTTACGACGCTGTCCTCCGAGTCGCCGCGAACCACGAGGACGAACTGATCGCCGCAATCCTCGCAGCGCGAGCGGGCGAGGAGTGATCGATCAGTGTCAGTACTCGGTCCGAGCGGGACCGCCGGTCCGGTCACCGCCCTCGAACGGATAGTGTACGGTTGCAGTCTCGGCTGTACACCACAGACACTCCTTTTCGACCAGAACGACGTCGTCGTATCGGTGGGACGTAGATTCCCAGTCGTGCAGCCCTAGCCGACACTTCACCCGATGAATCATCATCGTTGTGCGTCATCGTTACGGCTACGGATAGATAAACCTCCACCTGCGACGCCGCTTTCTCGCCCGGGGCGTCGACCTAAAAACGCCCATATTCCGCCGCCTCCCGGGGAACTAAGCCCAGTGGACAGCCAACTGTACAGTATGGATTTCGACCGATTCGGCTTCGGCACCTATCAGATGACGGACCGTGACGAGTGCATCACCGCTGTCGAAACGGCGCTCGACATCGGCTACCGCCACATCGACACCGCACAGGGCTACGACAACGAGGCCTACGTGGGCGAGGCGCTAGCCAACTCGGCGGTCGACCGCGAGGACGTGTTCGTCGCGTCGAAACTCGCCACAGCCAATCTGGGATACGACGACGTGGTCGCGACGACCCGTAAGAGCGCAGAACTGCTGGGCGTCGACACTATCGACCTGATGTACGTCCACTGGCCGCTCAACACGTACGATCCCGAAAAGACGTTGTCCGGACTCACCGCAATCGCCGAAGAGGGGGTCATCGATCACGTCGGCCTTTCTAATTTCACCCCCGAGTTGCTAGAGGAGGCTATCGACGGTCTGAACGATCGGGGCGTATCGCTGTTCGCCCATCAGGTCGAGTGCCATCCCCTGCTCCAGCAGGAGGAACTGCGCTCGTACGCCCGCGAGGACGATCACTGGCTCGTCGCGTACTCGCCGATCGCTCGCGGCGAAGTGTTCGATGTGCCCGAGATCGTCGAGGTCGCCGAGAAGCACGACGCAACGCCCGCACAGGTCAGCCTCGCGTGGCTACTGGCGAAGGAGAACGTGGCGGTCATCCCGAAAGCAGCGACACCAGCACACATCCGGGAGAACTACGGCACGGTCGATCTCGAACTCGACGAGGAAGACGTCCGGAAGATCGACGGTATCGACCGGGAGCACCGGGTGGTCGACGGCGACTGGACGCCCTGGGAGTAGCTATCCGGGGCAACCGTTTTGTCGATTCCGCCGTAACTCATCTCGAATGATAACAGAGCGTATCCTCAGGAGGGACCGGCGGCGATGACCGTACTCCTGCTCGGCGATGGGTTGTTACGGAAGCGTGGGCCGGTCGCCCGGCGTCCGGACGAGCCGATCCTGCTGATCGAAGCGGAGTCGTTCGCCCGCCGACTGCCGTACCATCCGCACAAACTCACCGTCGTCTTCAGTGCGATGCGGCATTTCCGGGACGAACTCAGGGAGCGCGGGCGGACGGTCCGGTACTACCAGGCCGAGAGCTTCGATGAAGGGCTACGACGGTACTTCGACGATCACCCTCGCGACGAACTGGTAGCGATGCGCCCGGCGAGTGCGAACGGCGCGGAGCGGTTCGACGACCTGGTCACCGACCACGGCGGGACGATCGAGTTCGTCGAGAACGAACTGTTCCTCTGCTCGCCCGACAAGTTCGACGAGTGGGCCGGCGACCGGGAGGGCTACCGCCACGAGGATTTCTACCGGTTCATGCGGAAGAAGACCGGCTATCTGATGGACGGTGACGAACCGGTCGGCGGCGAGTGGAACTACGACGAGGAGAACCGCGAGACGCCAGACGCGGAGTTCAGCGCGCCGGAGCCACCCGTGTTCCCCCCGGACGAGACGACCGAGGCCGTCGCCGAGTGGGTCGAGGAGTCGTTCGACGGCAGCTACGACGAGCCACCGTATGGCGGCGACTGGGCCGACCCGGAGCCGTTCCGCTGGCCGGTGACCAGAGCGGAGGCGCTCGACGCCCTGGAGGCGTTCTGCACCGAACGGCTCCCGGATTTCGGCCCGTATCAGGACGCGATGGTCGGAGACGAGTGGGGCATGTATCACGCGTTGCTCTCGCCGGCGCTGAATATCGGCCTGCTCCATCCCGCCGAAGTCGTCGAACGCGTGATCGAAGCGGGCGAGGACGACGCAGTGCCGCTCAACAGCGTCGAGGGGTTCGTCCGGCAGGTGATCGGCTGGCGCGAGTTCGTTCGCCACGTATACCGGCGGGAGATGCCCGACCTCGCCGAGGCGAACCAGTTGGATGCCGAACAGGACCTGCCGCCGGCCTACTGGACCGGCGACACGGAGATGAACTGCCTGCGCGAGAGCGTCGAGGGCGTCCGCGAGCGCGGGTACGCCCACCACATCCAGCGGCTGATGGTGCTGTCGAACTTCGGACTGCTCTACGGCGTCGAACCCGCACAGCTAAATCGGTGGTTCCACGCTGGCTTCGTCGACGCCTACCACTGGGTGACGACCCCGAACGTCGTCGAAATGGGGCTGTTCGGCAGCGGCGTCTTCGCGACGAAGCCGTACGCCGCCTCGGCGAACTACATCAACAAGATGAGCGACTACTGTAGCGGCTGTGAGTACTACCACACCAAGACCACCGGCGAGGGTGCCTGCCCGTTCAATGCGCTCTACTGGGACTTCCTCGACCGAAACGGAGACGAACTGCGGGATAACCACCGGATGGGGCTGGTGTACAGCCATCTAGACAACAAAGACGACGAGGAACTGACCGCGATTCGCAAGCGTGCGGACACCCTCAGAGAGCGCGCACGAAGTGGGGAGCTCTGAGCCGTCTCGTACGGGTCCGCCGTCCGAAGCCGTTCAGTGACGGAGGCGTCGTGCTCGCTGGATGTGGCACGCCTACTCGGGGCGCGGAGTCATTGAAACGACCCTCCCGGATGCGCTAACTGTCCGAGTCCCTGGCCCAGTCGAGCGAGCGCTCGACCGCTTCCGACCACTGGCTGTGGAGTCTGTCAGCCCGTTCGGACTCCATCTCCGGGTCGAACTTCCGGTCGACCTGCCAGTTGGCGGTGAGTTCGTCGAGGTCCGACCAGTAGCCGACGGCCAGCCCAGCGGCGTACGCCGAACCCAGCGCCGTCGTCTCGTCGACCTGCGGTCGAACGATACCGGTGTCGATGATGTCGGACTGGAGCTGACAGAGGAAGTTGTTTTTCACCGCCCCGCCGTCGACGCGCAGGGTCTGCATGTCGATGCCGCTGTCCGCTTCCATCGCCTCGGCGACGTCGCGGGTCTGGTAGGCGATTGCCTCCAGGGTCGCACGAACGATGTGTTCGCGTCGCGTTCCGCGCGTCATACCGACGATCGTCCCGCGTGCACGCTGGTCCCAGTGGGGAGCTCCAAGACCAGTGAATGCGGGGACGAAGTAGACGCCATCGGTCGAATCGACGCTTCGCGCGAGCCGCTCGGTCTCAGCGGCACTATCGATGAGTGTGACGTCTTCGAGCCATTCGATCGCTGCACCGGTGATGAAGATCGATCCTTCCAGTGCATACTGGACTGGCTCGCCCGAGCGCTGGAAGCCCACCGTCGTCAGCAGGCCGTTCTCGCTGGTGACGGCCTCGTTACCCGTGTTCATCAGGAAGAAACTGCCAGTACCGTACGTGTTCTTCGCGTCGCCGGCGTCGAAACACGTCTGGCCGAACAGCGCCGCCTGCTGGTCACCGAGCGCGCCGGCGACCGGAACCTCCGCGTTCAGGAAGCCGTCAGGATCCGTGTGCCCGTAGTAGTCTTCGTCGCTGGATGGCCGGACTTCCGGCAGCATCTCGCGGGGCACATCGAACTCCTCGAGGAGTTCGTCGTCCCACTCCATCTCGTTGATGTCGAACAGCATCGTCCGGGACGCGTTCGTCACATCCGTGATGTGGTTGCCCGTGAGGTTGTAGATGAGCCACGCATCGATCGTTCCGAAGAGCACGTCGCCGTCCATTGCCCGGTCGCGAACGTCGGCTGGGCGTGCGCGCTGGGTCTTGATCGGATCGGCGTTATCGAGGAGCCACTCGGCTTTCGTCGCGGAGAAGTACGCGTCAGGTTCCAGGCCGGTCTTGGCCTGCACCTCGTCGGCTTTGCCCTCGTCC